>RCNF010001611.1_pt1 | contig 11960 bp, 11 predicted proteins | sample 2041311 | NCBI WGS metagenome assembly RCNF01 (sample SAMN09708228, study PRJNA481090) | Marine sediment metagenome, whole genome shotgun sequencing project. | biome: marine sediment; feature: ocean; material: sediment; isolation source: Sewage treatment plant 2 marine sediment (STP2) ... | reverse complement strand
ATAATTGATATTTTTAGTGCTAATAGCATACAAATTTACGGTCGTTTCTTTTGTCTTACAAAAAAACAATCTTTCGGGAAGTTAGCAGACGTAATTCTTTGTCTTTCTGACAGAGTTTTTAAAAAGTTAGATTTTGAGTTGCTACTTTCACGAAAAGATCTGGCAGAATTATCTGGTATGAGTACTGAAACAGTAATCAGAATCCTGAAGAAATTCCGGGAAGAAGGATTAATAAAAATGGAAGGTAAGAATTTTAAAGTGATTGATCATCCCCGTTTAAAGCATATTAGTGAAACAGGGTGATTCTTATTGACAATTCTGCCTGACCTATTTATTTGGATTTACTTTCGTTTCTATTTGTGTGTAAGTTTTTCTGAAAGTATTGCCCTATTCATTGGGGTTAAGGAATTACAATTGTATCTTAAATATTTTCATTCCAGAAAAAACTTGTTATATCAATAAACAGGGTATTTAAAATATAGACAAAAGTTGGGTTTATTTCAACTTCCCTTTTTGGATAAAATCAACAAATTTTATTTGAAGTTGAGCTAGGAGACTTCTATTGAGGGGGCTGGTTCAGGTTAGGAGAGCCATCTTTGTATAGAATGTGGTTGCCTCACTTGACAGGAAAAAACGCTGTGGCTAGAGGGTTCCTGAAACTGTCCCCGCTGCGCATCTAACTAGATCAATTAACTGCCATTTCCACAGGAGGTAGCTGGGATAGAAATATCCTTCAATTGCCTTACCCTTTAACCATTATATCCATTATCGCTATTGAGTAGAGAAATTAATGACTGGAGGGAGATCGTGGCTCTATTGAAGCTAAGGTATGGAAATAAATGGCTATTTTTATAGTGAATAACTATCATTTACTTATCAAAAAGGATATATTTTGTAAATTATAGCCTATCAAGAAAATATATGAACAAGTTGGGTGCCATTATTGAGCAGCTTTGAAATTGAAAAAATAAATTATGACTGGTTTTGAAGAGAAATTTAAACCGGCAGTACCCAAAAAGGTTTTACTTCTGATTGTAGGAGCAATGTGGTTTTGCATAGGAATTATGCTGGCTTCAATGGCAGTACACTGGTTGTATATTTATGAAGGAAATCCTTTGTTTTTTGCTGTTTCTGGGTTTATTGCAGCGCTAATTATTCATCATTTCGGATTCCTGAAAATTGTAGATAAAAACCTGGGACGTATCATGCGACTGCCGGGAAGGCCATGTGTTTTCTCATTTATTTCATGGAAAAGCTATTTTATTATCATCATTATGGTTACCATGGGAATCATTCTTCGACACTCTCCTATTCCAAAGCAATATCTATCTGTAATATATTTAGGAATTGGTCTGGCACTGTTTTTTTCAAGTATTAGGTATTTCAGGAATTTGTTAGCAAATGTTTGAACAATAATCCCTGCCGCGTGTGTAGGTGGTAAGGTTAGCCTATAATTTCTCTTGGGATGGGTGGGGGCAAATCATGCTCTGATTACCTTACCATGTGCACATTTTATCTAATATTTCTTTAGGATTGAGTAATTACATTTTGGAGATTGAACAAGGCTCTATTGAAAGTAGGGTCCATACATAAAATGCACCTTACAAAAGGATAAATTGCTCAATACATACCAATATGGTATATATTAGTTAATTTTAGCATACAAAGTTGACCGTATTAACATTTGTACCAATGGAAAATAAATTAAATAAATGAAAGTAGCAGAAACAACAAAACCTCACCTTATAATGAATTTCAAAACCAACTTCTTCCTCCTGTTTTTTGGCTTGCTTTGTTTTCAAAGTTTTCCACAGAATCCGTATTTCCCTAAAATTCTCAGCATGCAAGAACGAGCTGAAGTGGTAGATGCATGGCTTGAAGAAAGAGTGGAAACAGTTTTGCCTGAAATATTGAGACGATCAGGCATTGATATGTGGGTCATCATAGCAAGAGAATACAATGAAGATCCTGTTATCAAAACGCTTTTACCTGCTACCTGGGAATCTGCCAGAAGAACGACCATATTAATTGTTTTTGACCCAGGAAAAGGAAAGCCCCTTGAGACCTTTGGTATATCTCGTTACAATACAGGTAAGGTTTTTAAAACGGAATGGAATAAAGAGGCTCAGCCTGACCAATGGAAAGCTTTGGCAGACATGATCGCCAGTAAAGACCCAAAGAAAATCGGCATCAACAAATCTAAAATATTTGCCCTGGCAGATGGCCTTTCTTCGACACATTATGATCAGTTGATGGAAGTATTGCCGAAGAAATATCAGTCGAGGGTTGTAAGTGCTGAAAATATCGCAATAGGATGGCTGGAAACCCGGACGGAATCAGAGATGGTCGTTTATCAGAATATTGTGCGCATGGCTCATCAAATTATTGCAGAAGGTTTTTCAGAAAAAGTAATCCAGCCCGGAGTAACAACCACAGATGATGTAGTATGGTGGTATAGAGACAGAATACGTGCACTTGGGTTTACAACATGGTTTCACCCAACGGTATCAATTCAGCGAGCCGACCCGGAAAGTTTTGATCATTTGCGCACTTTCTCTGAACGCTCAAATCCTCAAATAATATTACCTGGAGATCTGGTACATGTGGACTTTGGCATCACATATTTGCGCTTAAATACCGACACACAACAGCATGTATATATACTCAGATCGAATGAGAAAGCGGCCCCGGATTATTTAAAAGTTGCTTTTAAAACAGGAAACAGGTTACAGGATATTTTGACATCCAATTTTATAGCAGGTGCTTCTGGTAATGAAATTTTAAAAGCTACCCTGAATCAATGTAAGACAGAAGGTATGAAAGCGGTAATTTATACCCATCCGCTGGGGTTTCACGGTCATGGCGCAGGCCCAACTATAGGGCTGTGGGATCAGCAAGGTGGCGTACCTGGTAAAGGAGACCTTCCGCTCTATAAAAATACGGCATATTCTATAGAACTTAATGCTAGTGTATACATCGAGGAGTGGAAAAAGGAAGTTAGAATTATGCTGGAAGAAGATGCCTTTTTCGATGGAGAAAATGTGTGGTACATCGATGGTAGACAAACAGAACTAATGACCATTCCAAGAACACTTTATCCTAATAATTGAAGTTTATGAAATTGAAGAATAAATTGGGATCATTTCTTCAATTTTTCCTAAAACATAAATTGAAATGAATATACTTACCACTGGAAGGCTAGGAGAAGAATTTAGCGGTCATTTAAAATCTAATGAATTAGGTTTGAATGTTAGATATGTTAAAAATATGAGCCAAAAAGATATTAATTGGGCAGACTCATTGGCTTCATTTCCGGTTAATGAGGAAATTAACCTTTCAAGAATGAAATGGATTCACTCTTTTGGTGCAGGGGTTGAGGGATTTATTAAACGAAAAGACTTGAATAGAAATTTGATTCTAACAAGAACAGTTGGTTCATTGGGCTATAAAATGGGAGAATATTGTTTGTGTCACATTTTAAATTTTGCTCAAAACACCTTTCAAATTTATAATAATCAGAAAAGTAGACTCTGGCAGCCTGCATATCCGAAAAGTGTAAAGGATAACAATGTTCTAATTTTGGGCACAGGTGAAATGGCTAAAGGCATTTCAAATGTATTAACTAAAGCAGGCATTCATATTATTGGAGTAAATACCAATGGTCTTCAAGTACCTGGTTTTACAAAATGCTTATCGTTTGAAAGCATCAAAACAATTGCAAATAAAGTTGATTGTATAATTAGTACTCTCCCATTAAATATGAGTACATCGGATCTTCTTAACAATGCTTTTTTCGATTTATTCAAAGGAATATTATTTATAAATGTGGGCAGAGGCAAATCAGTCGAAGTAAAAGATTTAGAAAAAGCTATTAACTCCCAAAATGTAGCATTTGCAGTTTTAGATGTTTTTGAGGAAGAACCATTACCCAAAGAATCAACATTGTGGGACAATCCTAATATATTAGTTACTCCACATCAGGCTGCTATAACAGATATTCAAGATGTTATAAAATGCTTTAATTTTGTTTATGAGTCTATTAGATTGAATGAAAGAAATGCAATGTTTGTAGATATAGAAAAAGGATATTAAAATGAAGATTTGCTCTCATATCAAATGAAAAAGATATTGGTTAACTTTAAGCTACAAAATTGTTATAAAACCATTATTATCTTGAGAACATCGAGTTATCTAAAGTTTTAAGACTAAAGTTTCTTAAAGAATACATACCTTTAGTTGAATATCTATGGAATCTCACCCAGTCAGATTATGTATTAATTTCTATTTAAATCATCAAAATGAAAATAAGATTAATCTTAATTACATTTTTGATATTTCCCAATATTCTAAATGCTCAAACAAGCCAGAATAATATTGGCTTTACTGAAATTCTGAAATGGGCTAAGGGTATGAAATCGGCTGTTTCAATTACCTATGATGGAGGAACTGTTAATCAATTTCGTGTGGCTTTGCCTATAATGAATGACCTGGACTTAAAATCAACCTTTTTTATTGTAACTGGAGACATCACTGGCTCATCTTATCTACCCAAGTTTATTGGAAGGTCCATTAAGGATATTGTTTACGAATCAAAAATAGTACCACTCAATGATAATAATTTCTTTGAAAGAGCTACTGCAGTAAGGTATCTCGGATATGAGAGCGTACTTGAGCATCATACTAAAGCTGGTGATTTTTTTGAGTTGGAAAAATTTGGGGAGGCATATAGTGAGATTGATATGGCTTATATGAAATCTAGAAGAGGTGAATATGATTCAATTAGTGGAAATTTTGATAATAAAACCGTTGATATTTCCTGGGATCAGATAAAAGAAATTGCATCTCAAGGCCATGAATTTGCCAGTCATTCGATCAGTCATCCGCAACTAGCAATTTATGATGAAAAAAACATCAGGTATGAACTTGAGAAAAGTAAACAGGAATTAATGGATCACCTTGGAGAGAAACATGCCTTTTCTCTTGAATGTCCCTATGGGACAGAAAATAAGCGTGTTATTAAAATTGCTTCTTCCATATATCCGGCTCTTAGAAATCGTATGCCTGAAGTTTATTTGGAAGAAATGAATCGTTGGGATAAAAATAGTCCTACTACATCAAAAAATGAATATGTGCAATGGCAGAGAGGTCCAAAATCAAATACATCTTTATTTGAAATGAAAAGTTGGATAGATACATCCCTAAAGGCAGAAAATATATGGTTGATTTTGGTATTTCACGGAATTGAGGGTATTGGCTTTGAACCAATATCAGAAAACGAAATAAGGGACTATTTTGAATATATTAAGACCAAGGAAAATGAAATCTGGGTAGCTACGTTTCAGGATGTGACCAAATATATAAGGGAAAGGATGAACACTAAAATAAACTCCTTTGTTATTTCAGAAAAGCAATTGGAAATTGAATTGGTCAATGATTTGGATCATCAAATTTATGATTACCCCCTAACATTAAAAACCTATGTTCCTGTAAACTGGGAAATTGCAAAAATCAGTCAGGCCGATATAAACCAAGTGGTCGAAGTAGAATCAGACCTAAAGGGTTCCTATATAACGTATACAGTAATTCCTACTGTGGGAAAGATTATCATAAGTAAATGAAGAATGTTTATCCAAATCCTTGGAAAAACATGAAAATTATTGAAACTTGTCAACCGATTTCAAAACAACCCAGTTATTTGCTCATAAACCAATTAAAAATGAAAATGTTTATCTCAAAGTCCACCGTTCTTTCTGGATTACTGATTTTTCTGATTTCATGTAATCAAACTAGCAAAAGTGGCACACCAGAATCTGTTGGTATTTCTTCTGATACGCTCGAATTAGCAGAAAAAAGTATGCAGGAGTATATTGATAGTGGAAAATTAGCCGGAATCTCTACCCTGGTAATGAAAAACAGCCAGGTTGTACAGAGAGCAAATTTTGGATTTTCTGATATCGAAAACCAAATACCTATTGAAGATAATACTATTTTCAGGATCTTTTCCATGACCAAACCAGTCACTGCAGTCGCCTTAATGAGCCTGTATGATGAAGGGAAATTTAAACTTGATGATAAGGTCTCAGAATACATCCCGGAATTTAAAGAAACCTTGGTTTATCAACCTGAGGGTAATGATCCTGTTCATGTGCCCCAATCGGAGGAGATGACAATCAGGCACCTGTTAACTCACACTTCCGGATTAACTTATGGATGGGATCCAAATGCCTATGTGGATTCATTATACAGGGTGACTGGAGCAGGCGGCTGGGATGGTACAATTGGGGAGAAAGTAAAGATTATGGCGGGATTGCCTCTTAAATATCAGCCTGGAACTCATTGGGAATATAGCCTTTCAATTGATGTGGCTGGTTATCTGGTAGAGGTTTTATCAGGTATCCCATTAGATCAATTTTTTAAAACTCGGATTTTCGACCCACTTAAAATGAATGATACCGGATTTTACACCCCAAAAGAGAAGCATGATAGACTTTCAGCACTATATTATATAGATAAGGAGGAAAAACTCAAAGCTATCGAAGGGGAGTTTAAAGATGCCTTTAAAAAACCAGTTACTATGTTTTCCGGAGGTGGTGGATTGGTTTCAACCATGGATAATTATTCCCGCCTTTGTATGATGTTGCTAAATGGAGGTGAATTGGAAGGGACAAGAATATTGCAGGAGAATACCGTTCAAATGATCATGTCTGACCAGTTACCGGAAGCAGTAAATTACAGTAATGGTAATGGATATGGGCTTGCCGGGCAGGTAAATTTGGAAAATGGTGAATATTCCTGGGCTGGTGCTGCTTCAACTAATTTTTGGATAGATCCTGAAAATGAAATGATAATTATTACCTACACCCAATTGATGCCTAGCAATTACGAATATGCCTATACTTTTAAAAACTGGGTAGATAAAGCTTTGTTGGAGTAAAATATTAGTAATGAAGGAGGAATTTATAAAATATGACTCCCTGTTTATTTATTTTTTTTCTGGCACAGGGAATGCTAAAAATGCGGCCTTATGGATTGCCAGGGTAGCTGAAGAAAAAGGACTTAACACCCAGATTATTAACATTGATAGGTTTGAAACAATTGAACCTCCAAAATTTACCGGAAAAGCCCTGATTGGCTTTTGCTCTCCAACCCATGGCTTTAATGTGCCACCCATTGTATTAAAATTCTTAAGAAAATTCCCCAGGGTAAAGAACGCTGATGCTTTTATACTAAATACCCGTGGGGGACTTAAAATGTCCAAACTTTTCTTGCCGGGTTTGAGTGGACTTGCCCAGATCTTGCCTGCATTAATTCTAAGATTCAAAGGATTTAGGATTGTTGGCATGCAACCCTTAGATTTGCCTGCAAACTGGTTATTGCTTCATCCAGGTTTACGACCAAAGGTAGTGGATTCGATGTATCATCGATACCAAAAAATTACTCAGGAATTTACCACAAAACTTATACATGGAAAAAGAGTTTATAAAGCTCTGTTATCATTGCCACTTGATATTGCCATAATTCCCATTTCCATTGGGTACTTCTTTTTTGGCCGCTTTTATCTCTCAAAAACAATGATAGCCACAGATGCTTGTACCCATTGTGGGAAGTGTATTAACCAATGCCCGGTGAAGGCAATCTCTTATGTGAATGATCGTCCATATTGGTCATATAATTGCGAGAGTTGCATGCGATGCGTAAATCATTGTCCTGAAAGGGCCATCGAAACAATGCAGACATTTGCCATCTCCTTATTTTTTATTTCATCGTTGGTAATTTCACCGCTTTTAATTCTGCTGTTAAAAGAATTTGGTATATGGGAAATGATTAAGCAATCGGTTTTAACTGAGAAAATATGGTCTGTGGTATATACATTTATTTTCCTGATGTTTATATTTCTTTTTTATCGGATTTTGCACTTTTTAATGAGATACAAAATTGTAAACCGGATCGTTACCCTTACCTCTTTGAGTAGCTATAAATTTTGGAGAAGGTATAATCCTCCAAAAGCTTAATTTGCCACTAACAAAAAATAAATTTCAGCGAATATTAATTCAATAAGATATGAGTAAAATACCTTTTATAATTTTAGTAATAATCATGAGTTCATGCATGAATCGAAATCAGAAAGAGGAATTAGATAATTTACGGCTTCCAATTGAAGGTACCTGGCAATTGGTTTCATCAAAAACCATTGTTGGGGAGGACACAACTTTTACGGATTACACAAAGGGCCAGAAAGGTGTAAAAATCATCAATAAAACACATTTTTCATTCCTTCGACATGATTTAAATAAAGGAATGGACAGCCTGGCTATTTTTGTTTGCGGTGGCGGAAAATTTTCCCTGGATGGGATGCATTATACTGAAGACCTGGAATATTGTAACTACAGGGAGTGGGAGGGGAATAAATTTGATTTTGATCTGACCTTAAAAAAAGACACACTGATTCAGCAAGGGGTTGAAAAAGTGGAGGACTTGGGGGTAAACCAGATTATTATTGAGACATATATCAGAACGAAAGAATAAATTAAAAAAAATCAGTATTCTTTCTTTGTACTTGAATATATCAATATTTCGGCAAGTTGAAAATTTATTAAATCACGAGATTCTTTCCCGAATCTATATACCTTTGAATAGAATTTATATGCTAACTGAATTTGAATTTTGATAAAAAGTAAAATTGGATTTTTTCTTGAATTTGGACTACTCAATGCAGAATTAAAACTTCAATTATTCAAATATTTATGGCAAAAATAATTGATAGGAAAACAATTGAACAGATTATAAAGGAGGCAAATCATGCTGACCTGATGAGTTATATGGAGGAGGCGTTTACTTCTTTTTCATCTGGTAAAGCAGTAATTCCCCCGGTTGGGACGCTAAGCTTTGACTCACCCCCCGGAGATGTGCATATAAAATATGGATATATTCTTGAAGAAGCCTATTACGTAGTAAAGATTGCTTCAGGTTTTTATAACAATCCGGAGCTAGGATTATCTTCCAGCAATGGACTGAACCTTGTTTATTGTCAAAAGACAGGAGTGCTGGAAACGATCCTTTTGGATGAGGGATTTTTGACTGATATTCGGACAGCTGTTGCAGGAGCTGTAGTTTCAAAATATCTGGCCCCAAAAAAGGTCAATGCTATTGGGATTATGGGTACCGGGATCCAGGCTAGATTGCAGCTGGAGTATCTAAAAGATGTTGTCGATTGCACAAAGGTTTTAGTGTGGGGAAGATCCATGGAAAAGTTGCATGCTTATAAAGAAGATATGTGTAAAAAAGGTTTTGATATTGAAATAACCATGGACAGCAGGCTGATTGGCAGAAAATGCAATTTAATAATCACCACCACAGCCTCCACTTCTCCCATATTTTTTGAAGAAAACCTACAAAAAGGAACTCATATTACTGCTATTGGTGCTGATACAACTGGGAAACAGGAATTGGACATAACAATTCTCGAAAGGGCAAACTTGATTGTATTGGATAATGCAAAACAATGTCAGGCACATGGTGAAATACATAAAGCCTACAATAAGAATCTCCTGGAAAATCAAAGGATAGTAGAACTTGGTGAAATTATTTCCTCAGAAAATTATAATAGAAGAGATGATGATATTACCATTGCGGACCTAACCGGAATTGCTACCCAGGATATTCAAATCTCAAAATATGTTTTGGATAACTTGCTTATTTAAATCTTTGAATTGCCAATTTCATGAATCAGTTCCTGAATTCGTTCAAGAGCAGGCATAAGATATTCAGGAGATAAACCAAAACTAATCCGGATAAAACGATCCATACCGAAGTGATCACCGGGTACAATTAAAACACTTTTTTCTTCACGGAGACGATCTGCCAATGTGCCTGAGTTTATGTTTAGATGATACCGGACGAAGGCAATAGCTGCAGCCTCAGGTGGAACAAGGGAAAAGGTGTTTTTTTGTTTTCCCATCCATTTCTCAAGGATTGGGTAACCATTGCGAATATATTCACGAGTTCTTGTCAGTAGCTTTGGACGAACTTCAGGCGAAAGGGCAATAGCGGCGAGTTTATTGGATAACATGCTTGCGCTAATAGTGGTATATTCATGTCGGGCCCAAATATTTTCTAATACTTCCTTTGGCCCAGCAACCCAGCCTATTCGTAATCCGGGAAGGCCATAGGCCTTACTCATGCTCCCAATGGCTAAAACCTTATCATAGCGACCATAGAATGATGGATTTTCCCGGTCAGATAACCGAGTAGCCCCGCGATAAACCTCATCCGCCAGAATCCATGCACCTACTCGTTCTGCGCAGGCAACAATTCCGTCCATTTCAGCCTCTGTAAGAATCCGGCCGGTAGGATTGTTGGGATTGCATACCGCAATGAGTTTTGTTTTGGACGAAACTGCTGACTCCAGTTCGGCCAGATCAGGAGCCCAGCCTGATGCCTCTCTAAGCTGGAATGTTTTAATCTTTAGCTGGTGGTTTTTTGCAATTCCCCAAATCTGCATATAATTGGGCAACATTATAACAATTTCATCACCTGCTGAAAGCAAAGTTCGAATAGAAATATAATTTGCTTCAATTGCCCCCACTGTGACCAGCACATTTTCAGGACTTGCATTTTTGTAGAGATGGGCTATATTCTCACGAAGTTCAGGTATTCCATTTACATGTGGATAGTTTAGTTCAGTATCTAAAAGATCATTGAATGTATCTGGACGGTAATTGAGCAGTTCTTTTAGTTGAATCGGATGAACACCGCTTTCGGAAAGATTATAGTCAACGTCCTGCTCAAACTGAGACATCATCCGCTCCATTACAAAGGGTTGAAACTGAGCCATACTATTTCAATTCTATTATTTGAACCACAATTCTTATTACTAACAAAGAATTAATTTGTTTCATTCACTTTGGCAATAGCATCCACCTCAATACCAAATCCAAAGTGAAGGTCTTTTGCTGGTACTACTACCCGGGCAGGTTTATGTTCTCCAAAATATTCAGCATACACCTGGTTTACCCTGCTCCATAAATTGATGTCAGATATATACACGGTAATCTTTAATACATTATTTAAGTTACTATTTGAAGCGTCAAGGATAGCTGCTACATTATGTAGGACCAATCTTGTTTGTTCCTCAATGCTTCCAAGGCATTTTTCTCCTGTTTTCGGATAAACGGGCAATTGACCTGAAACATAAATTATTCCGGCGTGTTCAATAGCCTGAGAATAGTGGCCTCCAGCTTGTGGGGCATTTTTTGAATTAATTTGTCGCATTTCTCTAATATTTAGGTCAATTTTTCTTCAAATGCTTTAATTTCAAGATTTTTGTGCACTCTTGTTGGGTCAAATATTTTCCCGTTCATTACCATATATACCCCTGGGGGTAGGGTTTGAACTGCTATAAATGCTGCCCCAATATTAAATTCAGCATCGGTATTTTTAAAAGATGCAGGCCGCATGGCACCCGTAATAACAATAACCTTATCTTTAATGCTTGAGAGAGTTTGTCCTGTTAAATGCATAGTATCTGTACCATGTGTAATAATAATATGCTTGCAGCTTTCTGCCAGAATTTTCTTAACTAGGCTTTGTCTATCAGTGGCACTTATTTCGAGGCTATCTTTGCGCAGAACTTCTTCTATTTCATATGGAATTGTTGTATTAGCCTGCTTCAAAATGGCATCAACCTTAGGAAAATCAACAACAAAATCACTTTCCTCCATGGAGTAGTTTTTATCGATTGATCCACCTAATGTATAAATTTTTATTTTTTTGGGTTGAGGTAGACTCATAATTGGAGTGTTTTAGCAAATATATCCATATTTCATACACAAACATATTTATAAAAGTAGTTTCGTGTGTTTATCTTTATAAAACACCTGGTATAAAACCTTGGTTTCAGCTTTTGTGGTTAATACTATTTTACTTGTATCTTTATTTAATTTTAATTCTACTTCTTTTGA
>RCNF010001609.1_pt1 | contig 11968 bp, 10 predicted proteins | sample 2041311 | NCBI WGS metagenome assembly RCNF01 (sample SAMN09708228, study PRJNA481090) | Marine sediment metagenome, whole genome shotgun sequencing project. | biome: marine sediment; feature: ocean; material: sediment; isolation source: Sewage treatment plant 2 marine sediment (STP2) ... | reverse complement strand
GCGACGAAGAAGGCCGCAGTGAAGAAGAAGGTCGCGACGAAGAAGGCCGCAGTGAAGAAGAAGGTCGCGACGAAGAAGGCCGCAGTGAAGAAGAAGGTAGCTGCGAAGAAACCAGTCGCCAAGAAGAAGGCTGCACCGAAGAAGAAGGCCGCTGCGAAAAAGCCGGTAGCCAAGAAAAAAGCCGCGCCGAAGAAAAAGGCTGCTGCCAAGAAAAAAGCCGCGCCGAAGAAAAAGCCGGTAGCCAAGAAAAAGGCCGCGCCGAAGAAAAAGGCTGCTGCCAAGAAACCGGCCACCAAGAAGAAGGCCGCGCCAAAGAAGAAGTAACGACGTCTTTTCTATTTCTTTCCGGGCGCCTGCACTCCGCAAGGATACAGGCGCCCGTTTTCCCCAACTGGGTGAGCCCAGCCCAACCCCCACACGTTGAATCAGCCCTACGATCTCTCACCGGGTGACCGCGCCGATGAATCGGTTCGGAAGATCCTCTGCCGCCTGTTTAGCGCCCTGCGGTCGAATGTCGACGGCGTGATCGTCGATACGGACATCGAGTTCCTCCACGATTTCCGGGTCGCCAACCGCCGAACCCGCACCGCGCTGTCACAGACTCGGGGTGTTCTGCCGTCATCGGTTTTAAAAAAATTCAGGCCCGAGTTCAAATGGCTCGGCGATGTTACTGGTCCGTGTCGAGACCTGGATGTGATGCTCCTAAAAATGGACGGCTATCAGCATCCGTCCAAAACCGATGACGGCGCCCTCGGCTCTCTGGAAATTTTCATGAGAGAAAAACGCCGGGTGGAACATGGCCTCGTCCGAGCCGCGCTTCAGTCTGAGAGATTCCAGCGTCTGTTCGAAGGTTGGCGCCAGTTTCTGGATGCCGGTGGAGAAGAGGAGATTTGGCCACCGCTCGCATCCTCCCCGATCATCGAACTGGCTGCGCCACGAATCTTCAAGGCCTACCGGAGAACGCGGAAGCGCGGTACCGGAGTCGGCGTCGAGGCTCCGGCCGCCCTGCTTCACCGGCTCCGAATCGACAGCAAGAAACTACGCTACCTCCTCGAGTTCTTCTCTGATCTATTTCCCGGCACAACCGTCCCGCAGCTCATCAGGGAACTCAAACAGGTGCAGGACATCCTCGGGGACTTCAACGACACGGTGGTTCAACTCGCCCTCATTCGAGAGTTCGCGAAACAAAACACCGCATCGGCGGAGACCCTCGTAGCGGTGGACCGCCTCACCGAGTTGATCACAGAACGTCAGCGCAAACTTCGGGCCAAGTTCGCCGGAGGTTTTGAGCATTTCGCAGGCGATGAGATCCGGATGTTGTGCTGGAAGACGTTCCGAAATCCCTGACTCATCCTCCCCTGCCCTATCCACAAAACAGCGCCCGTCCGCGGCCGCTGAAGTGGAGGACTTCGTCACGAGGGCCGGGAGGTGTTGTCAGCTAGTACGACGACCGGCTGGCCTTGGCGGCCCAGTCGGAACCCGGCGTCAGAAACGGAAAGCGGCAGAGGCCGGGGATCGCCGGCCATCTGCCGCCCGCTTGTGACGTCGGGTCACCGTGGCCGCAGGCCGCGAGTAATGTCATCCCGACCGAAGACCCGAAGGGTCCGAGCGGAGGGATCTGTGGGGCCGGACGGAAACGCGTCACTCCTCCCACGTAGATCCCTCCACTCGCTTCGCTCGGTCGGGATGACACGGTGACGGCTTGCCCACGCGTCGAAGGCACGCAACGAGCGGGCATTCGATTCCGATTCCGATAGCGGTTGCGATAGCGACTGGCGGTCTGGTAGGAAGGCGGTAGTCGCCCATGTAAACTACGGCGTCGCGAAAAGCAAAAGTGAGGTATCCCGATGGAGCATAGCCAGCCGAAGACGATCGAGGGCCTGCCGGACAATGCGCGACGACCGCTCGAACCGGGTGAGACCTACGTTCCAGTAGTCCCGGACGAAACCGGGGTCTACGAGGTGACGGCACGATCGGTCACCATGGGCCTCCTCTTCTGCGCCCTCTTCTCCATGGCGGCGGCATACCTGGCTTTGCGAGTTGGCCAGGGCATCGAGGCGGCAATCCCCATCGCCATCCTCGCCATCGGGCTGTCGCCTCTCTTTGCACGCCGCAGCACAATTCTCGAGAACGTCATCGTGCAATCGATCGGCGCCAATTCGTCGCACGTCGTGGCGGGAGCGGTGTTCACCATCCCGGCGCTCTACATGTTGGCCGCGGAAGCAGGATCTGGGGTCGCCGAACCCACTGTGCTCCAGGTGATCATCGTCTCCTTCCTCGGCGGTTGCCTGGGCATCCTTTTCCTGATCCCGCTTCGCTATCACTTCTTGGTCGAACTCCACGGCAAACTGCCGTGGCCTGAAGGCACTGCAACGACCGAGATCTTGATCTCCGGCGAGCAGGTTGGCGGCCAGGCCAAGACTCTGGCCCTGGCGGCCGCACTCGGCGCAGCATATGACGGCTTTGCCACCACATTCCACGCCTGGGCCGAGCTGCTCAGCTTCCGTGCGATCGGTCTCGGACAGGTTCTCGAACGCCAGTTCATGACCCTTCGCCTCCTCAACAACGCCGCCATCATCGGCATCGGCTACATCGTCGGCATCCGCTATGCGGCCATCATCTGCGCCGGATCGTTCCTCTCCTACTTCGTGCTGGTACCGATGGTTCACGCGATCGGAAGTTACGTTCCCGGAATTCTCCCTCCAGGTGGCATCCCGATCTCGGAGATGTCCATCGAAGAGGTCTTCAGATCCTACGTCCGGATCATCGGCGTCGGCGGCATTGCTGGAGCCGGCATTCTCGGCATCCTGTCGTCGCTGCCCTCCATGGTGCGTTCGATCGGTGCCAACATCGTCGGCATGAGTCACCAGGACGAGCGCTCCGTCACTGAGGTACCTCGTATCGATCGGTCCCTTCCAGGCGGCTTCGCGATTGTCGGACTGGTTTTGTTCGCCGTCGCCGCCTTCCTTTTCTTCAGTTTCGGCGTCGGTATCGGCGGTTCGTTCACCTACGCCGCCGTGGCCGTCGTTCTCGTCATGTTCATCGCCTTCCTCTTCGCTCCGGTGGCGGCGCGAGCCATCGCGATCGTCGGCACCAACCCGGTTTCGGGAATGACCATGCTGACGCTCATCGTCACCGGTTTCGTCCTCCTGAAAATGGGGCTTACGGGCGGCAACGGAATGTTCGTGACAATGATGGTCGGCGGGGTCGTCTGCACTGCGCTCGCGGCCTCCGGTGCGCTCGCGTCAGACCTCAAGGTTGGTCACTGGATCGGCGCAACCCCGGCGCGCCAGTTGGGACTCAAGTTCGCGGGCACCGCAGTGGCCGCAACATTCTGCGGCATCATGATGTGGGTGATGGCCCAGGCTGATCCGGGTCAGGGCTTTGGCACCGCCGCGATCCCTGCGCCGCAGGCGTCAGCCATGAAGGAAATTCTGGTCGGTATCTTCGGAGCACAGACTGCGCCGCTCCAGTGGTACCTCTTTGGACTCGGAGTTCTACTGGCCCTTATTCTGCGCATGACCGGCGTACCGCCATTGGCCTTTGCCCTTGGGATGTACCTGCCGATGGAACTCAACACACCGGTCCTGCTCGGCGGGATTCTGTCCTGGCTGGTTGCCCGCCGGCGCGCCAACGACTCGGACAAAGACCTCAAGGCACGAACGGATCGAGGTGTATTGATGGCCTCGGGCTTGATTGCCGGAGGCGCCATCATCGGTGCTTTCGACGCTATTGGAAGTGCAGTGATCAAGCAGGTCACCGGTTCGACCGCAGCCAAGAACTCGATTCATCTGCTGTCGGATCACGCTTTCGAGGGCATCCCGGGCGAAATCATCGGCACCATCGTTCTCGTCGCTCTGTGCGTCTTTGTTGTGACGTTCTCCCGCCGAGCAAAGGCCTCGTAATCAGAGTTGGTCACGGTACGTTCGCCGGCTGAGTTTTCCCGGCAACTGATCACCGAAGTGATCTACGTCACTCGCTATCTTCGATATATGAGCATATAACCAACCAATAGAGTTTATCGGAGAAGGCGACATGATCAAGCACCCAGCATTCACGACTTGGACCACCGTCGGACCGCAAGTGGCAGCTCTGTTATGGATCGGAATGTTATCGACATCGGCGGCGGTCGCCCAGGAGCACGATGGGCTCACATGGGACGGTCCCGGAACCTGCCTTACTTGCCATCAGGACGAGGCGATTGAGGTGCATGGATCGGTGATGTATCAGTGGCAGGGCGAATCGCCGCAGATGGTGACAGGGCCGACGATGCAGGGAAAGATAGCCGGTGGCGTCAACAGCTACTGCATCAACATCCTCGGCAACTGGGACGCGTGCGGCAACTGTCACATCGGCCTTGGCGCCAAGCCCGGTCCAGATTCGACTCAAACGGAGCTCGAAAATATCGACTGCCTGATATGCCATCAGGAGTCCTATCGTAGAAAGAAGGTCGACGGCAACTTCGTACCCGACACCGACGCCATGACTATTTCGATGGACGAAGCGGTACAAACAGTGCATGAACCGACGCGCTTCAACTGCCTTCAGTGCCACGCCAAGGCCGGCGGTGGTGACGCCGTAAAGCGCGGCGATCTCAGCCTCGCCCACGCTTCCACCAACGATTTCGTATTCGACGTCCACATGGCAACCACTGGTGAGGACCTGCAATGCCAGGACTGCCACTCGGTCAACGCACACCGATTTGCAGGACGCGGTTCCGATCTTCGGCCGACTGACTCGGCGGCAGTCCTCGAGTGCACGAACTGCCACGCTGAGATGGCGACCCCCAGCGGGCATCCAGGCAGCACAATTGACCGCCACGTCGCACGGATAGCGTGTCAGACCTGTCATATCCCGGTCTACGCCAAGGACGCCTCCGACAGTGGCACAGCCACCGAAGCAACGGAAACCCATCGAACTTGGCTTGACACTCACAGCTCGGCAGTTCCCTACCACCCCGCCGCAATCAAATCGAACGACCTCGTCCCCCGATATCGTTTTTGGAACCGAGAAAACGAGAACTATCTTCTCGGAGACATTGCCCGGACCGATTCACTGACGGGTCGCTACTCGACCTCGCGACCAATCGGTCACCCGACGAGGGCCGACAGCAAGCTCTATGCCTTCAAGTACAAGACCGCCGAGCAGCCGATCATCAATCGTACCGGCCAATTGCTCGCCCTGGACACCTCTGTGTACTTCGCCACCGGGGATGCGGCGGCGGCCGCTCGGCAAGGCCTCGTCAACATGGGTTTGGCGGATACCGAGCCGTACTCCTGGGTGGAGACAGACACTCTGCAGATGCTCAACCACGAGGTCTCCCCGGCAAATGCCGCACTGGCCTGTGACGACTGCCACGGCAATGGTGCCAGGATCGATCTGGAGGCTGAACTCGGCTACGGGCTCAGAGGCCCGAAAAGTACAATCTGCTACCAGTGCCACGGGTCCGAAGAGGACAAGGACTTCACCGAGCTCCACGACAAGCACGTCAAGGACAAGGGCTACGACTGTTCATGGTGCCATTCTTTCTCGCGGCCCGAACGGGCGCTCACGCCGTCATCAATGATATTTGTTGACGGTTTCGATTCGGGCAACACCCACGCATGGACTGAGTGATTTCCTCGGGACAGCGCCTTGCTGTCCTGGCGAAAAACCTGGCGAGATATCCAGGCTAGTCGAGCGGTTGAGCGAGAACCCGACCGAGCGGATCTACTTCGACAGAGGCGCCGCGATCTACCAGGATCGAGGCGCGGCCGCCCGCCATTTCAACGCGCTGTTCCACACCAGCCACTTGCACCGGAAGGGGCATCTCGAATTTCCGATCATCCCAGCTGATCGTGATCCGATCACTCTCTCCTTCGAGACGGCGTTTGACCCGCCACGCCGGCTCCTCGGCCCGATAGAGATACCGTTCCCAGAACCAATCGATCTCGCGACCGCTGACCTCAAAGACCAGCTCGGCGAGAGCCTGACTCGATACCAGCCCGTAAGCGAACTCGGGATCGTTGGCGAATCGCCAGATGACATCAAAGAAGTCCTCGTCGCCGAGCAGCCACCTCAGTGAATGAAGGACCCATGCCCCCTTGAAGTAGATATCGCCTGAGTAGGCCTGAGAGGATGTCAGATCATTCCCCTGCACCACGGGGTGGCGATTGTCGATCCGCAGACGCAGGCGGGCCATGTAATCGAGGTACCGGGACTCGCCGAGAGTGTCGAGCACATAGATCGCCTCCGCATAGGTTGCGAAGCCCTCCTGGATCCAGAAGTCGGCCCAGTCCGAGACAGAAATCTTGTTGCCCCACCACTCGTGTGCCACCTCGTGCAGCAAAAGATCATCAAACCCGAATTCGTTGTCCGTGAAGAGCGCACCGTAGGCGACCACAGTCTGGTGCTCCATCCCATAGTAGGGAGCATGCGCGACCGTGAATTTGTCGTCAAAAAACGGGTACTCGCCGAAACGTCGCCCGAGAACCTCGAGGACACCCGGCATCTGCCGCCACATGACGCGAGCGTACTGTTCGTACTCCGGCACCGCCCAGAAGACCAGCGGCTCATCGAGCGTGCCGTCGATCCCGTGGTAGCGCTCCTCAATCCTGACGTAGGGGGCGATATTGACAGTCACAAGGTAGTTGTTGATCGGGTAACTCACCCGCCATGTCGAGGTGACGGTGCCGTCACCATTATCGACCTCATCAATGAATCTGCCGTTGGCGAGTCCAACCAGATCCGACGGATTGGTGAGCACAATGTCCATGCCCTCGTCCGGTTCGTCGGATGGGTGGTCCTTACAGGGCCACCAGTTGTCGCCACCATCGCCCTGGCCGGTGACTCCGATCCAGGGTGCTCCCGAAGGTGTCTCCGACCAGACGAACCCGTCGATCCACGGTGGTCGCAGCGCCACCTTCGGCTGACCGCCATAGGTGATGGTCACCTCGTGCCGTTCACCCACTTCCCAGGGTTCTCTGGGCTCGACGGCGATCAGACCGTCTGCATGGCGAAATGTACAAACGGCATTGTCCGACTTCGCTGACACCACTTCGAGGCGGTCATCGAGGTTGATCTCGAAGATCTCGATCGGCTCGAGTGCAACAACCGTGACCGTCGAGTGACCATCTATCCGCTGTTCTGTTGGATCGACTTCTATCGCAAGATCATAGTGACGGACATCGTAGGCCGCCATCGACACCGGCAACCCGCCGCCCGATTCGAGCATCTGTCGCTTAACGTACCAGCCGAGACTGATAAGGAGGGCGAGAAACCCGACCAACACAACCGCTATGGAGATGCCCAAGATCTTCAACCAACGCGGAAAGCCTCTGCTTTTCACCGTCACTCCGCCGTTTCGGTCGATTCGGCAAGAAAACGGTCGAGATCACTAACAACCTCGGCGGTGTGCATGTACGTATTTGACGGACACTTCACCGCGACGCCTTGTGGCATCGCATCGACGATTCGCTGAACTTCTTCCTCACCGTGCAGGGTGTCGTTGGCGGCGTAGGCGACAGCGACCGGTGACGAGATGGTGTCGAGACCGGGCATTGCGTCATAGTCAATCACTGCTTGTGCCGATAGCATGATGCGCTCCGGATCGGCCGCTCGAACGGTGCGCACGTAGCGCGCCATCTGCTCGGGGTCCTCGCGCGTATTGACTCGAAATGTGCGCAGGTACCAGAGGACGAAAGGTTTGGCCGCGCTGTATACAAAAGGTGGCAGATGGACCAACGGCCGACCCCACCATGGGAAGTGGAACTCGGCGTTGGGCCCGACCACAAAGGCGGCTTTGGATTTCAAACGGTCGCCTTTGAGGGCCTCGAGAATGGCGTTGGAACCCATCGAGCTGCCAAAAAGAACCGTTCGATCGCGATCGAGTCTGAGTTGATTCGAAACCTCGATAAGATCTTCGGCCAGCCGGGGAACCAAAAAACTCGCTGGCCGCATCAACTTCGGTGAGATTTTCGCCGATTCCTTTTCGCGTGTTTCAAGGTAATAGACCGGCCGAGTGCGAACCAGTTTTTCGAGCAGCGGCACCCAACCGGTGACGAGCGAGATCCAGCCGGCTACGAAGAAAATCGGGTCGCCTCCACCGTCGCGTTCGGGCCGCCATTCATAGAGCCGGAGGCTGACGCCCTCTTCCACCGTCAGGCGGCGCTCGTTGAATTGGACCCCCGCAACCGGAACCGGATTGCTAACTTCGGCCACCTTCGAAGGCTAGCACGGTAGAATCACCAAATGGCGAACAACAAAACCCTCCCGGTGGTGCAGGGCGAACTCGGCGAGGGTGAGCCGTCGTGCTCGCCCAAGATCTACGTATCGAATGAAGAGGCGGCGCTGCTCGCGGAAATGCGCCATCTCCGGGAGCAGTCGGTGGAGCTCAAAAAAGTCATGCGAGACGTCGATCCCGAGCGCCGCTCGCGACTGGAATCAGAGATCGACGAGATGCGCGAAAAGTGGAAGAGTCTTGCGGCTCAGCGAGAGAAGGCGTTCATCCGCAAGATGATCATGTTGGGGCACCTGCCGCCGGAAGCTGAATACCGTTCGTCGTAGGCATCGCGCGGTCCTCCCGATCCCCATCCCGATCCCGATTCCGACGTACCGGCTTGCTGTTTTCTATTTGGGATCGGGATCGGGAACGGGTTCGGGATCGAATATTGAACATGAGAGGCCGTGATCGATAGCGATAGCGATTCCGATAGCGATAGCGACCAACCAGCCGAACGCTTTGACCGAACCTATTTCACGCCATCGCCAAGCGCCACAATCTCCGGATACCGGAAACAATCAACGACGTGGTCATTCACCATTCCCGTCGCCTGCATAAAGGCGTAGATGATCGTCGGACCGACAAAACGGAAACCACGTTTTTTGAGATCCTTGGATAGGGCCTCGGCGAGGGGGGTTTTGGCCGGGATCTCGGCAAGAGAGCGCCACGCGTTCTGGATCGGCCGCCCGTCGACAAAAGACCAGATGAAATCCGAAAAGCTACCCCACTCTTCCTGAATATTCAAAAATACCTGCGCGTTTGTGACTGCCGAGCCGATCTTGAGTTGGTTGCGGACGATTCCGGGATCGTTGAGAAGGGCCGATATCTTGATCCCGTCGTAGCACGCGACTTTCTCCACATCGAAGCCGTCGAATCCCAGACGATAGCCCTCGCGCTTTTTGAGGATCGTTGACCAACTCAGCCCGGCCTGTGCACCCTCGAGAATGAGGAACTCGAAGAGAGTTTGATCGTCGTAGACCGGCACACCCCACTCCTCATCGTGGTAGGCCACGTAGAGGGGATCGTTCCCACACCAGCTGCAGCGGTTCACGTGAGTCATAGGGCAGTAGCCATTCTATCGCGACCACCCGGATGAAAGATCCAAGATCCAAGATGCAAGATCCATCCACCCACTCGGTATAGAGACCGCACCCTTCCGTTATCTCGTATCTCGCATCTCGCATCTTGAATCTGAGCGGTTGGGCGGAAGCTACTTCCCCTTCAGCATTCTGGGAGTCATGAGCCACCTCAGCTCGCACGTCGCGGGCGCGAGATCGATCCATTCGCCATGGGGCAAATCGAGGCAGGCCACCGCGGCGGTTGGCATTTGCACCCTACCACCACCGATCAGCCACCCAACCAGCGTCGACCACGTGGGCTCGTGGCCGGCGATCAGCAGTCGGTCGGCCACGCCTCCGTTCTCGCGAATCACCTCGAGCGCCTTCTCCGGATCGCTCGCATACAGGTTTCGAGTGGTGACGATGTCGCAGCCCCACTTTCCGGCATTGGCCGCTAGCTCGGCGGTGGTGAGGGCACGAACCGCGGTCGAGCTGAGCACAAGGTCCGGAATTGTTCCTGAATCGGTCAGGAATCGCCCGACCTTCCGGGCCGCCTTGATCCCGCGACGGGCCAGGACTCGTTCGTGATCGCCGCCCGAAGCCGCTCCCCAATCAGATTTCGCGTGTCGCATCACCAACAGCGTCTTCATCGTTTCACCTTTACTCCGGTCAGACGACAACGTCGATCGCCGACTCCTGAACGACTCGCCCGTCGTTGAGACAGAGCGCGGTCAGCCGGCCACCATAGACACACCCCGAGTCGAGGCACACCGCATCCTGAGCGCGGTAGAAGCCGAAGTGCGCCCAATGCCCAAACAACAGGCGATACCCCTGACTTCGAACCGACGATCGGGTGTACCAGGGCTTCCAGCCAACGGGCGCGGCGCCCGGTGGTCCGGCGTAATCCAGTTGAGCGTACCCATCGGAATCGACCATCCGCATCCGCGTAAATATCGCGGTGGCAGCGGCCAGTTGCTCGTCGCCCTGGAGATCAGGTGTCCATGCGGCCTTGCGATTGGCGTAGAGTTTCCGGATGACCTCATCGCCTTCGGAGCCCTCAATGCTCTCCGCCACCGCATTCGCCAGCAAGGTCGTCAGCTCGATATTCCAGTCTGGTGCAAGACCGGCGTGCACCATCACGTACGGCCCGAAGCGGTGTATCAAGGACCGAGACCTCAACCACGCCAAGAGCTCCTCTCGGTCAGGGGCATCGAGAATCTCGTCGAGCGTGTCCTCCTTCCTTGCCTTCGCCACGCCGACAGCGCGAGCGAGTAGGTGAAGATCATGATTGCCGAGCACGACGGCGAGCCGACCTCTATTCTCATACGCCCATCGCAGAACCTCGAGAGAAGACGGTCCACGATTGACGAGATCGCCAACGAACCACAGGGAATCACGCTCCCCGTCCCACTCGATGCTTTCGAGCAGCCGCTGCAAGGTCATCCAGCAGCCGTGCACGTCACCTATAGCCCATGTCGCCATCTCTCCACTTTACATGCTGCTCGCACGCTCTCATTCCCAATCGAGGCTTCACTCGCCATCGCTATCGCTTCCGGTATCCAAAAACGAAGTTGTCACTAAGAAATTCGATAGCGATAGCGATCCCGATAGCGATAGCGACAGCGACTAAACGCGAGGACACAGTTACACTTCGAGCGGAGGAAGAAACCATGCGTCTACAGCTCATGACCTGGCCCGAGGTGGAAAACTACCTGGAACATTCGAAAGGCCTTATCGTGCCGATCGGTTCCACGGAGCAGCACGGCCCGACCGGCGTGATCGGCACTGACGCAATCTGTGCCGAGACCCTCGCCTGGAGGGCGGGCGAGCTGGCAGATGCGATGGTCGGACCAACCTTGACGGTTGGTATGTCCGAGCACCACATGCATTTCCCGGGTTCCGTGACCTTACGGCCGACAACCCTGGTTGCGGTCGTTCGTGACGTGATTCTGTCCCTGGCGCGCCACGGCTTCCGTCGTCTTTTCTTTGTCAACGGCCACGGCGGCAACACGGCGTCCATCGACGCCGCCTTCTTCGAAGCCTACACGGAGGCGCCCCAGCTCCTCGGAGGCGGAGATGACCTGCGGTGTCTCAACGGAGAATGGTGGGCCACCCCATCGGCCAAGGAGTTGAGTGTAGAACTCTTTGGCGACAAAGATGGCGACCACGCGTCGGCCTCCGAAGTTTCGATCGCCTCCGCCGCCTATCCCGGCCATCTCAAAATCGCCGACCTCGACCCGGAGGTCCCACCCTCGACCCACGTCTTCGGCCCGGCCGACTTCCGCCGTCGATACCCGGAGGGACGGATGGGCTCCCACCCCGAGCTGGCTTCCGTCGAAGCTGGAGAACGGATCATCGAAGCGGTCTCCGCCGATCTTGCGGCGGAGTATCGGGAGTTTCTGACTGAGAAGTAAGGCTATGCGGCTTTATGGCTATGCGGGCCAACCACCACCCGAAAAGCGTCTGAAGTCTGGAGCGCGTCTGGAGAACAGCGCTTCCGAACGAGAAGCGCCAGGTGCCACTTTTCGCATTGTCTGGATCCTGCTACTGAAGCTGCCTCGCCATTGAGACAGACAATGCGAAGGGTGGCTCCTCATACTCGGTGGCGAAACCGATCAGTGGAGGGCGGGCATCCGGGTACGGAGACGGA
>RCNF010001607.1_pt1 | contig 11973 bp, 11 predicted proteins | sample 2041311 | NCBI WGS metagenome assembly RCNF01 (sample SAMN09708228, study PRJNA481090) | Marine sediment metagenome, whole genome shotgun sequencing project. | biome: marine sediment; feature: ocean; material: sediment; isolation source: Sewage treatment plant 2 marine sediment (STP2) ... | reverse complement strand
TCGGGGTCGACCTCGACACCTTCGCCGCCACCACCGGGCACAACTGTTTCAGCATTGGCGAAGCCGCCCACCGGGTCGTCGGTCAACCCAGCGAGAACTTCCAATCCGGCGCCGACAAAGTTCGCCCCACAGCAGTTCACCAGGTAGGCCGCGGGCTTCAAATCCCCGAGTGCCGCAAATGCGTCGGCCAGACTCTCCCCGCTCGGGAGGGTGTTCATCCTGTTGCCGTGCAGGGTCCAGCTTACCCAGAACTCGCGACCGGTCTCGGCTGCCGCCTGGCATGCCCAAACAGCCTCCTGCGAACTCGCCATGGTTTCGCAGATCATGAGATCGACGCGAGGCGCCAGGACCGTCGCAATCCGGCGGTAGCCGTCAAGGACTTCGTCCCGGTCCTTGATCAGATCCGCACGATAGCTGGTCTCCAGGGGAGGGAGTGAGCCGGCCAGTCGGGGTCGGCATCCCGATCGGGAGCACGCCCGCTCCGCGAGATCCACGGCCAGATTGGTCAGCTCCTCGACGCGATGCTCCATGCCTTCCCGAGCCAGTAGGGGTGGGGTAACGGCGTAGTTATTGATTGTCAGGATATCGGCCCCGGCCTCGATATACGAGGCGTGGATATCGACCACCGCGTCCGGGTTGTCAAGGAGAGCCCCGGCCGACCAGAAGGACTCGGTATGGGAGGCCACCTCGACCCCACGGAGTCGAAGCTCGGAACCCATTCCACCATCGAGAAGTATGACCATCAAGAGCTCCCCTCAGCACGCATACCGCAATTGTCGCAGCCCACGATAATCGAATTATCGCTGATCGCCATCATCGCAACACCGGCACCTCGATGGAGCTGACAACCGGGACCGGAGAAGCTAAACTGCCTTGCCGGGCTGCGGCAATGAAAAATCCAAGGATGCACCATGACTGAATCGAAGATCATCTGGACAAAAACCGATGAGGCGCCGTTATTGGCAACCTACTCTCTGCTCCCTATAATTCGCGCCTACGCCAGGGGGTCGGGCGTCGAGGTCGAGACACGAGATATCTCACTTGCTGGCCGAGTCATCGCCAACTTCCCCGACAATCTGACCGAGGACCAGAAAATCCCCGATGACCTCTCAGAGCTCGGCCGGCTCGTGAAGTCCCCAGAAGTCAACATCATCAAGCTGCCCAATATCAGCGCTTCCATCCCGCAGCTGCAGAGCACCATTGAGGAACTCCAGGACAAGGGATACGACATCCCCGACTTCCCCGAAGAGCCCAAGAATGCTGAGGAGAAGACTCTTCGAGAGCGGTTCGCTGTGTGTCTCGGATCCGCCGTGAATCCGGTACTGCGTGAAGGCAACGCCGATCGCAGACCGGCGGCGTCGGTCAAGCGCTTCGCACAGATGCATCCTCACAAGATGATGAAGCCCTGGCCGGAATCGGGGTCCAAGGCACGCGTAGCTCACATGAGCAGTGGAGACTTCTTCGAAAGCGAGAAGTCGACCACCATGGACTCAGCAACCGATGTCAGAATCGAGTTCGTCGCCGGCGATGGAACGGCCACGGTACTGAAAGAGAAAGTCGTTCTCCAGGCGGACGAGGTCGTCGACACTGCGGTGATGAATGTCGCCGCGCTGCGCGAGTTCTACGCCCGGCAAATCGAGGAGGCCAACAACGACGGCGTACTGCTGTCGCTGCACCTCAAGGCAACCATGATGAAGATCTCCGATCCCATCATGTTCGGCCACTGCGTTTCCGTGTTCTACAAGGAGGCTCTCGACAAGCACGCCGAGACGCTCGAGGAGATCGGAGCCAACGTCAACAATGGTCTCGCCGACGTGCTCGAGAAGCTCGACCGGCTCCCGGCCGACAAGAAGGCGGAGATCGAAGCAGACATCGCCGCCGTCTACGAGACCCGACCCGACCTTGCGATGGTCGACTCGCGAAAAGGCATCACGAATCTGCACGTCCCGAACAACGTTATCGTTGACGCCTCGATGCCCAACATCGTTCGCGACGGCGGCAGGATGTGGAACAAGGACGACCAGCTTCAGGACTGCATCGCCATGGTGCCGGATCGCAGCTACGCGACAATGTACGCAGAAATTCTCGAAGACGCTAAAAGAAATGGCCAGTTCGATCCGGCGACGATGGGCAATGTCGCCAATGTCGGGCTGATGGCTCAGAAGGCCGAAGAGTACGGCTCCCACGATAAGACCTTCGAGGCGCCGGCTGACGGCACGATCCTTATCGTCGACAGCTCGGGCGCTGTCGTCCTCGAACAGACAGTAGAGGTTGGGGACATCTTCAGGATGTGTCAGGTCAAGGACGCGCCGATCCAGAACTGGGTGAAACTGGCTGTGACGAGAGCACGAGTCAGCGGTTCACCTGCCATCTTCTGGCTGGACGAGGAGCGGGGCCACGACGCTGAGATCATCGACAAGGTCAAGAAGTACCTACCGGATCACGACACCAGCGGTCTCGACATCCGCATTATGAAGCCGGTCGACGCGATGAAGTTTTCCCTCCAACGAGTCCGTCGCGGCGAGGACACGATCGCGGCCACGGGCAACGTCCTTCGAGACTACCTGACGGATCTTTTCCCGATCCTCGAACTCGGCACGAGCGCCAGGATGCTATCGATCGTGCCGCTGATGAACGGCGGCGGGCTCTTCGAGACCGGCGCCGGCGGCTCGGCTCCAAAGCACGTGCAACAATTCCTGGCTGAAGGTCACCTGAGGTGGGATTCGCTCGGCGAATATTGTGCTTTGGTGCCATCCCTCGAAATGGTCGCCGAAAACACCGGCAACGAAAAGGCCACGATCCTCGCCGAAACCCTCGACGAGGCGATCGCGATGTATCTGGAGAACGGAAGGCTTCCCTCGCGCAAGGTGCATGAGATCGACAGCCGGGGCAGCACTTTCTACCTGGCTCTCTACTGGGCCCAGGCGCTGGCCGCCCAGACCAAGGACGCGGAAATGCGGGTTCGTTTCACCGACGCGGCGGACAAGCTCCAGGAAAACGAAGCGAAGATCTCGGAAGAGCTGCTGGCCGCCCAGGGAAGGCCGGCCGACGTGGGAGGGTATTACCTCCCAGATGACACCGTGGCCGAGAAGGAGATGCGTCCCAGCCCGACCTTTAACGCCGTCATCGACGCTCTGAATTTGGCCTAGCCTGCATATCTCACCAACAATCTGCTGCGGCCGTAAAGCTGCCCGCAGAGTCGAGCCCTTTTGGTGATACGAGTTCTTGAGCAAGATTGGACGGTGAGGAAAGCAGCAGAGGACCTCTCTTGCCGCCCAAATTTCCGGTGAGCACGTGGTGACACAGAATGGCGAGGACGCCGTCCGTGAGCGGACTCATTTTCGGAGGAGGAGGTGTTCACCCTCACTCGATCGGGAATCGCTCGTCGTAAAGCCGGATCACGGCATCCGTGATGACTGCCGATTCGGCAATGTAGACCAGCGGCTGCGATTCGAGCATGAATATCGCGTCAAACCCATTGGCTTCGGCATAATCGCTCGCCATATCGCGGACCCGAGTCGCCACCCGGGAGAGCAACTCCATCTGCTTGGCTTCGAAATCGCGTTGGAGCGTCCTCCCGGCATCTTCGAGATCACGCTGCGCCTGCAAGAGACTTTCCTCGAGCTGTCTGATAACGTCAGGCGAAGCGACGGTTCGCTGAGTATTGAGTCGTTGGGTGAGCTCGGTCACGCGGTTCTGCATCGCTTCGACTTCATCGGCTCTCTGATTCGACCACGCGTCCAGGGCCTGGTACTGCCGCTGGCCCTCCTTGACGGTTTTGATCGCCCGTTGGGTGTCCAAGAACCCGACGTCTCCGGCCACCGCGGGGATAGCCGAGAACACCGCTGAAAGTACCAGAATCCACCGCACAATGATTTGCATTGCCACCTCCCGGCCCAACCACACACGGCCCCCGTGATATGGGCGGGCTTCAGTCGACCGCGGATTGTAGCATGTGCCGGGAGCGTGTCCGAGTATGAGGATCGAACCGCGGCCGTCAAATTGTCCTCTGGGAAACCCGCAGGCAACGTAAACTGTGGCCAATTTGGGGCGGGCCGGAGGGAAAAATGAAGATTGCGCGTTGACTGTGTCTGTTCTTCGTGACGAGCGTGGCGGCAGTGTCGTTCGCAGGCGATATCCAGGTGTCCTGTTCGCCAGGGCTCCGCGTCTATCTCGACGATGAGTTCATGGGGACCTCGAGCGCGAAGGAGGACGGCCTCTTCCTGATGAACGTGCCACATGGCACTCGGGTTATTCGGGTCGAAAAGGACGGATTCGTGCCGCAGAGCATCCAGATCGAGGTCTCGAAATTCTCGATCGAGGTCAAGATAAGTGAGCTCTCTCCCGAGCCGGTAGTTCACTAACATATTGATCCTGAACAGACAACGGACCGTCGTCGAGGTGGACTTCAGCAATAGGAACGAACCAATCGTTGTTTCCTACGTACCCTTTTGAAACGGCAGCCGCCTGCTTCCAGAATGGGATGAGCCTGATATCCTTCAAAAGAAGGTAACCGGCACAGACAACTGAGAAGCTCTGCTCGGGCTGACCGGCATATTCATTATGTGGAATCGTATCTCTCTCGCCTGTCTCATAACCCTCGCATGTGCCTGTGGGAGCGGGTCGAAGAGCCTCAACGGTGGGACGGTCACGCCCCACGAGCTGCTGGCGGGGGTCCCCCTCAGTAGGGCGCAGGACGCACCCGACCTCATCGAAAGCGAGGAGGTGCTCGCTGTGAGCGGCGAGATGCGGCAGTTCCTGGATTCAAACGTGCACCGCAAGGCCTCCAGCAATCTCAAACTCAAGGAGCTGATCGACGCGATCATCAACGAGGGGAACTTCGGGTTCGAGTTCGAGGGGGAGACCCGCACAGCCTCCGAGACGTTCCGGCTCCGGCGGGGCAACTGCCTGTCCTTCTCCAACCTGTTCGTTGCCATGGCTCGCTACGTGGGCCTGGAAGCGCACTACCAAGAGGTGGATATTCCGCCCGATTGGACCTTTCAAGACGATGTCTTCGTTTTGAACCGGCATGTCAACGTGTCCGTGGATCTGGGGTCGTTGGGTCAGCACGTGGTGGATCTCAATATCGATGATTTCAGGTCCAGCTACGACACGCGCACGATCTCCGACACGCGGGCGCTGGCGCACTACTACAACAACATGGGGGTCAAGAGCATGTCGGCGGGCGACGCGGCATCGGCACTCGGCTACTTCCGCAAGGCCATCGCAGACAACGACCGCCAGTTTTCTCCAGCTTGGACGAACCTGGGAACATTGTATTCGCGAAACGGCTATCCCGCGTATGCCGAGGCCGCCTATCTGCTGGCTCTGAGGGTGGACGGTGGGGACCTGGTGGCGATGAGTAATCTGGCCGGCTTCTACGAGCAGCAGGGTGATGAAGAGCGGGCCGCCATGTACAGGAAAAGGGTGATGGATCACCGCAGGGAAAATCCGTACTATCGCTACCAGCGTGCTCGTGACGCATTCGCGGCCGGGGACTATGGCGCCGCCATAAGCCACCTCAAGTACGCGATCCGCAAGCAAAAGAACGAGGATCGGTTCTATTTCCTGCTCGGCATGTGTTATTTGCAGAAGGGGAACAATAGGGCAGCTCAGCGTTGGCTGGCACGGGCGGAGAAGGTGGCCGCCACGGATGCTCTCAAGCACAGGTACTCGAGCAAGCTCGATTTGCTCCGGTCCGAAATGCAGTAGCCGGGTTCACCGGCAGGTACTGAGAATTTTCTTTTCGAGCTTCCGGGGATCATTGATCGTGTCGTAGAAACCGGCGATGAACTTCAACGCCCGCTCGCGCTCTTTCTGATAGGGGAGCTCGTCGCGGTTGAACAGAGCTTCGAGCTCGGGCCGCTTTTCGTTGAAGAGGGTGATCCCGGCGGGCAGCTCGTGGTTATGCTCGCAGAGCCCGCGATACCTCCGATCGGTGACCCGCAGGATGCCCAGATTGGGATCAGGTGGGGCGGCGTATGGTGGGTTCACCAAGCCAGTCTGGTCGAAGTCGAAAGGCAGCACGGTGTTGAGGTCACCGCCCTCTTGACCGAAGACGGCGACATTGTGACAGCACCGGTCATCGGGCCGGCCCGTGAACGCCGACCAGTCGGTATTGCCCACCATGAACTGGAAGAGGGTCATCACGGTGAGCTGCGCCGCGTCCAAATCGCTGGTCCGTTGCGACTGGATGTCCAGCCAGGCCCGGCCGCCGCGTGCGGCGACGGCGGCGATGTCCTCGATAAAGAAGGCGTATCCCGCCTCGTACTTGCCCGGATTTTTGCTGTCCTGGAAGCGCACGTGAACAAGCCGGACCTGCAGCGCCGGTTCGGCAATTACCGCGTAACTCCGATACACCAGGTACTCGAGCATGGTGTACTTGTCATAGTCACCCCGGAGACGACACGGCGTTACCAGACGCAGGGTCTGGAGCCCGTCAAAGGGTGTGCCGCGGACATCGCTCGCCTCGACGGTGAACGTGAGGGAGGCCAGATCACACTCGCGCAACCGGCTGATGCCGTATTTGTTGCAGGTCATCGGGATCGAGGTGCCGCCATCGAGCTCCAGACTGCCGGTCACATCGGAAGCATCCCCTGCCAGCCGTATCAGCTTTGTGAGCGGCACCCGGACGGTGAGATCGAAGATCTCGTCGCTGGCGAAGAGCAACTCACCGGCTTCGACGGAAGCTCCCCAGACGACGGTTGTCACGACCAGGGAGGCGATCATGGCACGCGCCCACCATACGAAGACCTTGGACATCATGCCCCAAGTATGACCCAGACTCTTCGACACCGGTAGACCGGCGTGAATTTCCTTCATTGATCGAGCGGAAGGGAATGTAAGGGGGCGCTGGCGCGTAGCTTCCCATCGGCAGCGAGAATATCGACCGCCTCCGCGAAATACTGACGCTCGCGATGGGACCGCTCATTTTCATACTGATGCGCTTGCGGCCCGCAGATCGACGATGCGGTAGGCCGCGGGCGTCGCAACAGACCGAGCACGAAGAGAGGTGATCTAATGCACACGAAAACGCGCACAACGGCATGGCTTTTGGTGATCATCCTGATGGCCTCCGGATCTGCGTTCGCGATCCGGAAAGGAAGGCTTGTCGGCAAGGTCATCGATCCGGATGGAAATCCGATTGAAGGAGTGACCGTGACCGCGACGTCAAAGGAGGTTCCAGGAGGCTTCAACATCCGCGACGTCCGCAGCTTCGATGCCATCCACGATCGATACGTCTATGTCCGATGCCGACGTGGCAAGCACTACCTGCTGACCATGGCCAACGCCCGTCTCGGTCATCAGGACTCGATCGCGGTCGCGGTGGCCAACGACTTCAACTGCGTCTGCTCGCACGACGGGGCCTGGCTGACCTACCGGGACTTCGAACGCACCCGGCGCTGCGTCATTCTGCGCGTCGAAGCCGTGGACGACCGGGCGGCCGCGCTGGATCTGGTCGCCCGCCGCACGCAGCCGAGGGTTGATGAGGTCTATTTCTTGGCCTTCATCGCCTTTTTGTGCGCCTTCTCCAGGGCGCGCCGGAAGTCCTCGGCGAGCTGATCGGCCCACATCTTGACCTCTGCCCATACGGTCGAGGAATTGGCCGGGACCGAGCTCACTGTATTCATCCGTGACCGCGGTTGGATCCTCCGCCGCTCCCCGACGCGGGCCTGAATCACTCCGGTCTCGGAGTCGATGAGTTCGAAGAGAAAGGTCGCCTCACCGACCGCTGACAGATACGTGTCCTGGGCACCTGGGCGGCTCGGTGGCACATCCGAGACGATGTCAAGCATCGCGACTCGGAGGATGAGGGTATCGGGACCGACCTCGTCGACCACCTCGAAGATCTTGCTCCGGCCGAGAACCTTGACAAAGGTATCGCTGACGATCTCCTCGAACTTCGCCTTGGACTCGTCGGTCACCGCGTAGCGGTCTTGGTAACCCCGTGAAGCTTCGATCGTTGTTCCGGCTTTTTCTTTGCCGCCTTCGCGAAACTGGAACACCGAATGCCACGGATAGAGCTTGCTGTACTGGGTGATGTCCGCATCGGGATGGATCCAGGTTTCGGCAAACCGGCCCTTCTCCTTGACCAACTCGTCACCACCCGTGATCTCCTTGACGGGAGTGTCCTGGGCATAGAGGACACCCGCCATCAGGATTCCACAGAACAATAAAACTGCTGCTTTCTTCACGATTACACCTCCGGTTCGGTTTTCCGAATTTGCGGCTCCGAATATTTTGGCCTCACGTTTCTTATTCGTCAAGGACATTTGTCGGCAACATGCATAAATCACCAGACGTTCCAACCAGCCCCAGGACTCGGACATTCATTGCGCGAGCAGTAGCCTGGGTCAGTCGGACCAATTCGCCAGTTCGCCCGCCGGTGGCCGGAGATCGAAGAGCACTTCGTCCTCGCCGTTCTTTTTGATCAGCGACCGGATGTAACGGATCAGAGTGCGACGCCGAATCAACAATTTCGTGATTTCCTGGCTCTCCAGGTAGGGTTCCAGCCGCTGACGAAGTGTCTGGTCGTCGATCTCGCGCAGCGACTTCCACAATTGACGCTCACATCGCTTCAGCTTATCGCGGTAGATGAGCCACGATGACCGTTTGAAGGCGCGGGTGTGGTCGATGAACAAGATGTTCCAGCTGCGATCGATCAGCAGGTTTCCCTGGTTGCGGTCGGAATTGGCGACCAAATTGTCGAAGACGTACATGATCTGTTTCTGCTGCTTCCACCTCAAGACATCGGGCGGCAGCAGCTGGTCTTCCTGATTCAGCACGACCTCGGGTTGGGTTCCTTCCATCCAAATCTGCACCGTGCCGTTTTGACCATCAATGCTGCGCTCGACCACCGGCGGCACGCGGCCGATGCCGAGCAGCTCGCTGATCTCGTAGGCGGCGCTCTCGAAGATGGCGGCGTCCCGGTACTTCTTCGTCCACCTCTCCACACCCCTCGGTGCAGCCTTCCGAACAGTCACGTCGACGCTCCGAAACGCAGCGTGAAATCGAATGCCCTCATGCTCGAGTACGAGCTTCTCCACTCCTGCAATCCCCAGCTCGACCTTCTCCCGGCTGATGACCTTCGCCGAGCGCATCCACTCCTGAATCGTCGCGTGATCCTGAAACGGCAGAGGTTCATCATTGACGTCTAGCCAGATATAGCCGTCGATTCCGGTCGGTGACTCGGAGTGCGCATACCGAGCAAAGTTGCACGACAACGCGACGACGGCCGTCAGCGCCAGGATCCTGGCGTTAAAGAGATTATTACTCAAACTCATGTAAGACAGTATACGCAAAACCCGGCGCCGAGTTCAGGTTGTCATTTCAACAGCTGAATTTTTTGCTCCGGCATCGGTGAATACTCATTGAGCCGCCCCATGATCACAGAGTGAAAACGACCCACAAAAGGACTGATGAGTGAGACGGATCACTATTCAAGATTGACAATGGGACGGATTAACCCTAACATTATCGAGGACAGTATTTAGATCTATTCGAAGGACAAAAGAGGAGGGTGAGCGGTATGGACAAAAAGAAATTCATCAAACTGGCAGTCGCAGGTCTGATCGTCGGTCGTGCACTGCCGGCAGTCTCGGCTCCGAGCAATGTCGCATCCGACGTTGACGAGGCCCTGCAAAAGGCCAGAAGTGAACAGCATCTGTCGATCCAGGACATCGATGCGCTGAGTGCACTCGACGCTGAAGAAGAGACCGTCGGACTGTACTAGACGGCTCCTCAACGGCAGAATCAAAACCGTTGTTTTCGCACCCGCCCCTCTTCATGGAGAGGCGGGTGTTCTATTTTTTCAGAGGATCGCTCCTGTGACGCCTCGAGATCGAGCACACCGCCAGTTGCGTGAAGGCGATTCACCCAACTGAAGATCCCATCCACTCACCGGGTGGTTTCCGTGGTTACAATGTGATCGACACATGATGGCTCAGTCTGCATCGAGGGAGAGATCCACCACGCGACTGCTCTTCGTGAGCTCGAACGGCGTGGGGATGGGCCATCTGTCGCGGCTTCTCGCAGTTGCTCGGCGACTTCCAGACTCATACGAGGCGGTGTTCCTGACCATGAGTCAGGCATTGTCCGTGATTGCCCAGTTCGGATTCCACGCTGAGTACGTGCCGAGCCAGCAACACACCCGGTCCGATATGGCGAGCTGGAATGCGTGGCTTCGGAGGAAGCTCGATCAGGTCCTGGATACGTACGAGATTCAGGCCGTGGTTTTCGATGGGAACATCGTGTATTCAGGGCTCCGCGAAGCCGTATCGTCGAGACGCAACTGTCAGCTCATATGGATACGACGCGGCATGTGGCGCAGTGATCAGGACAACTCGCAGAGCCTGCTGTCCAGGGAAAATGTCGATCTCATCATCGAGCCCGGTGACGTGGCTTCTGATTTCGACTCGGGGGCGTCAGCGGAGCAACGTCAAGGTGTCGTATTCGTCGATCCAATTCGGTTACTCGATCCCAACGAGGTCCTTCCTCGCGACGAGGCCTGCCGCACGCTTGATCTCGATCCCGATGCATGCAACGTCCTCATCCAGCTCGGCGCCGGCAACAACTACAACTTCGTCGACCTGATCGGCAGCGCAATCGAGACACTGGGAAAATCGAAGATCACACGCCCAGTCATCGCTGAATGGATCACCTCGGATATCGGCCTCGACTTGTGGCCCCGCATACCAAGGTTGAGGTGTTTTCCGATCAGCCGCTATTACCGGGCATTCGATTTCACGATCAGCGCAGCCGGCTACAACTCGTTCAACGAAATCATCGGTTTCGGCGTGCCGTCACTGCTCGCGCCCAATCTCAACCGGGCGATGGACGACCAAAGTGCTCGCGCCGCCTTCGCTGATCTTCATGGGGCAGCGGTGCATCTGGACCACGATATGCTGCCGATCCTCGACCAGGTGCTTGGCGCTATGATGGACAAGGAGCGTCGTCAGGCCATGAAGGAAAAATGCCAACTCATCGCCAAACCCAACGGCGCCGAAAGGGCCGCGCAGATCGTAGTTGACACCATTACACAGGTTGAAACTCCATGACCGACTCTGATTCTGACAAGCGACTCAGAGACGAGATCGTCCTACTCCGTGCCCAGAATCGAAGGTATCGGGAGCTCATCCAAAGCCTTTCGAGCACGACTGAAGTCCTCCGCGCGCACCTCAAAGACACTCAGCCGAGACCTCCCGAACTTCGCGCCTTTGAGAGGTTCGGACAGTGCCAAAGACCCACAGCGGAGCTGGCAACCGGTAGTCCCGGCAAAAAGGAGTCCATTCACCCAACTGGTCAGAATCCCGAGCATGAAACCAGGGTTGAGCTCCAATCATTGGTGCCAACCCCGGGATGGAAGTGTCTTGCGGTCGATCAGCCGCAGATCCGAATCGGTTTCCTTCTTTTTGGGATGACACCAGAAAGCGTCGAAGAGGCGGTCGAGGCGGTCGAACAGCGACAGGTCCGAAGCAGGGACTTTAGTCCCGTGTTCGTCACCGACAATCCCGATCTTGCACCCTTTCGAGATCGCGGCTACGTCGTCGAATACGTTCCTCCCTCGATCACGTTGAATGGGAAGAGAAACCGAGCTCACCGCCATGATCTCCGAACTCGGCTCGAGTTCATTGAGGCCAAATGGGGTCTCGATAATCTGGTCGACCTTGGACGCAGCCCCCAAACAAGTGAGACTTAGTACTCGAATGATTTTTTGCCGCACCCATCACCTGACTGCCGTCAACGGGCGTCCCACCCTCGACGCGGACTGACCATGCAGATCTTTGTTCTCGGCATGCACCGCTCCGGCACATCGGTCGTTACACGGTTGATCAACTTGATGGGAGGGTACTTTGGCCCCGAGAGTGCGGGCACAGGTGCCAACGCTGAAAATCCGAAGGGCTCCTGGGAACGCCGGGATGTCCGCGATGAAAACGATGCGGTGCTCTGGTCATCAGGTGCCGATTGGTGGAA
>RCNF010001606.1_pt1 | contig 11974 bp, 7 predicted proteins | sample 2041311 | NCBI WGS metagenome assembly RCNF01 (sample SAMN09708228, study PRJNA481090) | Marine sediment metagenome, whole genome shotgun sequencing project. | biome: marine sediment; feature: ocean; material: sediment; isolation source: Sewage treatment plant 2 marine sediment (STP2) ... | reverse complement strand
AAACCGCCCAGACCAAACAGCTTGGAAAAGGTGCGCGTCATCATCACGTTTTCGCAGCAATCCACCAATCCAGAGCCCCCATCATAGCCCTCTACATATTCGGCATAGGCACCGTCTAGCACTAGCAACGTTTGCGGTGGCAGACCGCTGGCAAGGCGCTGCACCTCGGCGGGACTGATCATTGTGCCCGTTGGATTGTTTGGGTTCGCAATGAAGACCAGTTTTGTGCGTTCGCTGCAGGCTGCAAGAAGGGCCGCGATGTCGGTTACCCTTTCGTGCTCAGGCACTTCAACCGGGGTGGCACCGGCGGCCAGCGCAGATATCCGGTACATGGCAAAGCCATGTTCAGTATGGATCACCTCGTCGCCTGGACCGGCGTAGGCCTGACAAAGCATTGCAATAATCTCGTCCGATCCCGCGCCACAAATAATCCGCTCCGGATCCAGATCCAGAACCTCACCGATGGCCTGGCGCAACCCAATATGGTTGGTTGAGGGGTATCGATGCAAATTTTTGGCCGCGCTTTGATAGGCGTCAATCGCCGCCTTGGAGGGGCCAAGCGGATTTTCATTCGAGGACAGTTTGACTGCATTACACATGCCCTCAACATGCGCAGCACCGCCCTGATAGGGCGAAATCTGCTCAATACCGGGTTGCGGCGTGATCTTGGTCATGCGCTGGCGTCCTCTTTGGACCCGTTTTATCTATGGAAATTGGGCAATGCCATCCCCAAAGAGACATGGCCGCAATGGTTGGCTCTGCAGAGAGAATGTGCCGTTCAATCGCATTCGATTGCGGGAATACCCTTAGCGCGTCACCTCATCCAGTACGATTCCGGAGGCGCCACTGGGCGCAGTAATTCCAAGAATGTTGCTCAATGTCACTGCCACGTCAATTGTACCCACACGGCGGCCAACCTTTGCAGGTTCAATGCCGGGACCGGCGAATATGATGGGAACATGCGTATCGTAACGCCACGGAGAGCCATGCATTGCCGCGATCGGCCCTTTGTCCATCAAAAATGAATACGGTGATTGGACTACATAAATGTCACCTGAACGTTGCGGATGGAAATTCCGGCGAATTGGATCTTCCAAAAAACCTCCGCGCTGCTCTGGCAACGGTACTGTCGGCATCGCCATCGCAATACCCGGCGTCGCATTCAGCATTTCGACAATGAACCTCTCAACTTCTCGGCGATTGGCCTGTGCCGCGATGATCGCGTCGTCGTCGAGGTAAATGTAGGGGCGAAAAAACAGCTTAACGGCAGCCTCGACGTCAAATTCTGCGTCAACGGCAGAATTGATTTTCTCCTGAAGGTCAGCGTTGAAGTTGCGATAAACAATGAATCCCTGCTCGGTCATGAACTCCGGCATTTCTGGCATACCGTGATCGCCCGAAAGAACATAGAGAACATGGTCGGAACCGATTTCGTTATCAGTGAACGACATGAATTCCGCCAAAGTTCGGTCAAGGCGGCGGACGGTTTCTTCATTTTCTAAGCTGGAGGGTCCAAAGAAGTGATTGGTTGCATCCACGGCAGAAAAACTAATGCTGAGATAGTCAGTAAAGTTGTCATCCCCGAGACCTTCCTCGACAATTGTCGACTTGGCGAAATCTGCGGTCAACTGGTCTCCCAGCGGACTAATCAGGACCTGAGTGTAGTAAAGCCCATCCTCGGGTTTGCCATATTGATGTGGGAATGTGCGTCCAAACCCCTTCAAATCGGTTTCATACGACCGGTCGTCGTTTGCGGCGAGTAGATATGAGTCTTTTGGGTCAACCAACGACCACGTGCCACCAATTGCTGCATCCGCGGGCCGCGCAGAATTCCACGATGTCACCCAATCCGGATAGGTTTCGAAGTAATATGAGCTTGTTTCAAAGGCACCGGTTGCAGTTGACATCCAAAATGCCTTGCCGATGTGACCGGCCATCGCCACAGCTGAACGATCTTTGCCTGAAACGCTAAAGATCTTCGATCTGCCGTTGTTTGATTTGGAGAGTTCATCCGCAAATGTCGACACCAATATGTTTGCAGGTGATCGCCCGTCGGACTTGGCTGCAGCTTGCGTGGGATCGAGTTGTTTGCCTTCGCCGCCAAAACCCGGGACTGCCAGCAAAGCGTAATCAGGGTCTTCGATATTATATCCAAGTTCACCGCTATTTCGGTCGAGCCACGCATTCCCGATCATGCCATGCTCTGATGGATGGGCCCCCGTGGACAAGGTCGCATGGCCAACGATGGTTTCCGTATTGGCGTGAAGATGGTGCGCATCTGTATACCAAACGCCACCATCCATCAGCTTGCGAAACCCGTCCGCGCCGAAGCTGTCCGCGTAGCGAGAGATCAGATCACCTCGAAAGCCATCAACCGTGATCTGCACAATGAGCTTAACATCAGAGGCAGTAGCCGCTCGGGTAGATAAAAGCACCACAGCCACGGCTGCCAATGTCAATACTGCCGTTTTCATTTTGGCCCCCTTATCCGTAATTTCTACAGGCCAGTTCCCACAACCCAGCTAATCTGATCCATCAGCCTGTAAAAATGCTCTTGGCCCAGAATGTCAACTTTGGGCTGGCAGCACAGCATGCCACGTGAGTGATCTAATCACTCCCGGCTCTAAGCCGGTTGGGGCAGGATCGAACTATTTGCCTAGCCACGCGAAATTCGATTGAAGAGCCCGCAAATCGTGTGAAACCAAAAAAGCCGCCCTAAGAAAGAGCGGCTTTTCAATGCAATAGCGATGTTGTTTCGCCTGCAGCTTAGTTCTTGGCGTAGAATTCCACGACGAGGTTTGGTTCCATCATCACTGGATAAGGAACATCACCCAAAGTCGGCGTTCGCACAAACGTGGCGGTCAGCTTGTTGCTGTCGACATCGATGTAATCAGGCACGTCACGTTCGGCCAATTGCTGCGCTTCCAGAATAGCCGTCATCTGCTTGGAACGGTCACGAACTTCGATCACATCGCCTTCTTTGACGCGATAAGACGGGATGTTGACCTTTTTGCCGTTCACACGGACATGGCCGTGGTTCACGAACTGACGGGCAGCAAATACAGTAGCCACAAACTTTGCACGGTATACAACCGCGTCCAGACGACGCTCCAGAAGGCCAATCAGGTTTTCACCGGTGTCGCCTTTGACACGTTCGGCTTCACCGTAAATGCGGCGAAATTGTTTTTCAGTCAGATCGCCGTAATAGCCCTTCAGCTTCTGCTTGGCGCGCAGTTGCGTGCCGAAGTCAGACAGTTTGCCCTTGCGGCGCTGACCATGTTGGCCGGGGCCATATTCGCGACGGTTTACTGGGGATTTCGGACGACCCCAGATGTTTTCACCCATCCGGCGGTCTAGTTTATGTTTGGCAGACGTGCGTTTTGTCACGGCTGATCTCCTTCTCTAAGACGTCGACGGTACTCCCGCGACTATGAAGGGCGTTGTCCTTTGGGTGTGAACCCCGACAGGCATCCATTTGCATGGGCCACCAACACCAACGAAGCCGCGCTTATACGCGTCCTCTGAGCAGTGTCAACACCTGCAGAATTTCTGATTTGGCGGGCCGTTCCGCTCCTCAATGGCTTTGCTGCATGACTTTTCTGCGCGTCATCAAATCGCCTGATGCAATCGGCAACTCTTGTAAGAAACGCCCCCCACTGGGGCCGCGTTGCTTCATCAGTGCTATGCGGCGTTGTGCATTAATATGACTGCTTCTGAAGAAGACAGATTCCGCCGTGCATAGCCACCATAAGAGTGAGGATCATAGTCCAAATCCGGATATTCGGCCAACAACCGCAGCCGGTCCATGTTGTCCAAGGTCGACAGGGCGGCATTGGCGGGATGAAAGCTCTCAGTTTCAATGCCGTTGGCCCACACGATCTGATGCTGCGGCAACAGCAAGTGAATGTAGGTTACCTCTGGCACTCGAATATCTACGCTAATGGTTGATCCGTTGATCAGATCCTTGGCCGAGACCAAAACCTCAGCTTCATTGAAAAGCGCACGGGCTTTGTCGCCCGTAATCAACATCCGGTGCTCTGGCGAGACCAGAAATTCCTGGTCCGGGCGTTCAAGGCCCAGCGCTCCGGTCTGTATTCGGATCGGCCTTATTTTGGGCATCGCAAACAGCCTTGCACCGGTCATTCGGCGGCTGCCAATCCATGAGATTTCCTGGGCGCCATTGTCTTTTGTCGAAACCCGGTCGCCTTCGCGCAGGTCTTGTACGTTGCGCGGCCCGTCTGGCGTTTCAATTCGCGTATCGGGAGTGAAACAAATCACTCCAACTGACGCAGGCCCGGTCTTTTTCATGATCATTGCGTCCAGCGCATGATCCACAACCCACAGGTCAGCATCACGAGGCGGCAATTCATCGAGGAACATCAGCAACGGGGCCGCATCCCGCCCTACTTCAATGACCGTCACAGTATAACTCTGGGCGCCATCAGTGACGACAAAGCAGCTATCCAATAGCGGCTCTATGACCTCGACGTCTTCCAGATTGGTTTTCTGCTCCACGGCAGCGCCCACCAAACGCCGCACAATCCACGCCGCTCGCTTGCGCAAACTGCCCTCTCCGTCTGTCCGATCCAATCGCAAAAGCTCTGATGGTCCATCCACACGCACCGCATCCCCGCGCCACGCCCATGCTGCACCTACAGTCAGTGACTGCAATGGCGCTGCATCCAGACCATCTATTTCCGTCTGCGACCAAGAAATGACAAACGTGCCCCTATAGCCCGTCTTCATCGCCCGTACACCTGCCTTGTCTTTTTTTTATTAGCCAATCCTTAACCTAAGTGATTCGGCCTGGGAAGGCCCATGCGTTCAGTGAGTCGCGTGTGTTGCGTCATGGTGTCGTTACATTTCGGGTTAAACGCTTGTTGTAATGTGACAAATCCGTATAAAAATTAGATAGCAAAATGACGCTTCACATTATTGTCATCGCCATAGTCCGCCCAGGATAAACACACCGATATGTCAATAAATCATCGTGAAGCCCCATAAAATGCCGCAGTACGTGCGGCAAAAAGCTGCGCTGCGTCTCCTTAGCTGAAGGCTGTCGCCGAATTCTTCAATACACCGACACCTTTGTCCCGAGCGCGCGTAGGTTATGACAATCGGCAAAACAGCCTGCACCTCATTTCCCCCGGTTCGCTGCGGACAACAAATTCTGCAACATCCCACAAATGCTGCCTTTTGGCGCATAGTATTCCGACCTATAGTGCCGCCAAATACCAAAAACCCTGAAGGCTGAGCATGGCAAAGAAATCCGCCGAGCGGAAAAACTTCAACATCGTGGTCATCGGCCAATCCGGTCGACTGCAGTATGAAGCGCTTCTGTTTGCCGCTTCGCTACGGCACAGCTCGCCAGATTTTGCCGGTCGCTTGTTTGTCGCCGAACCACAACCAAATGCGTTGTGGACCGGTGATCCGCGCATAAGACCGGCAGACGTTCGCGAGGCGCTGGAGGTTTACGGTGCGGAAATCCTGCCGTTTGAAAACAAGTATTTCGGGCAATCTTATGCTTACGGAAATAAAATCGAAGCGCTGCTGGCATTGCCAAAAGGTGAGCCATTTGTGTTTTTTGATACCGATACGCTGATCACAGGGGACCTCACAACGGTTCCTTTCGACTTTAGTCGCCCGACGGCTTCCCTGCGCCGGACCGGCACCTGGCCTCAGATCGAATTATACGGCCCCGGCTATACCGATATCTGGAAATCGCTATATGACAAGTTTGGTCTGGATTTTGAAAGTTCGCTGGATATCAGCCAGCCGGATGAGTTTTGGGAGAGATACCTTTATTTTAATGCCGGGTTCTTCTTTTATGAATGCCCCCATGTTTTTGGACAGAAATTCCTCGACATCACGCGGGGCATCCGGGACGATCCTCCTCCGGAACTGGTGTGTCAGGAGATGGATCCTTGGCTGGATCAGGTCGCCCTGCCCTTGGTGATACACGCGCTTGGCGGTGGCCGGGATACGTTACCCAGCGGCTTGCTGGATGGATCAATCAGTTGTCATTACCGTGTCTTCCCGCTGCTTTACGCACGCGAGAACGATCATGTGATTGAGGTGCTGGAAGCAGTCACCGCGCCCAACAAACTGAAGAAGGTGCTTAAGGCCTATGAGCCGATCAAACGGATAGTCTATCAAGGACGTGGCAAGAAAGTCCGCGCCTTGTTTGATCAGGAAAATCTGCCACGCCGCGAACAGGCGATCCGCAATAAAATCAAGTCACAGGGCTTCTGGATGCGCTGACACGCGCCGTTTCCCGAATGTTCTGGGACGCCAAGATCTCGATTACTTGCCAGACAATCAAAAAGAATGCGCCGCGAGGCGCGCAATGAGATCAGGAACCGGCTGCACGCAGTTGTGAGTACCGCGCCCTTGGCCTAAACCTGTGCCAAATCAGTTTGTCCAGTGGAGGACCCCAAATATGACCGACGGCCCAAAATACGGCTTTGACACGCTGCAAATACACGCCGGCGCGCGCCCTGACCCGGCCACTGGTGCCCGGCAAACGCCGATCTATCAAACCACAGCCTATGTATTTCGGGACGCCGATCACGCCGCCGCGCTGTTTAATCTGCAAGAGGTCGGCTATATCTACTCGCGCCTGACCAATCCAACCGTAGCCGTCCTTCAGGAACGCATTGCAACGCTTGAGGGTGGTGTTGGCGGGGTTTGCTGTTCCTCCGGCCACGCCGCACAGCTGATGGCTCTTTTTCCGTTGATGTTACCCGGCATGAACGTTGTGGTCTCAACCCGTCTTTATGGCGGTAGCATTACCCAGTTCAGCCAGACCATCAAACGTTTTGGCTGGGGCGCAACCTTTGTCGATTTCGACGACACCGACGCTGTAAAAGCCGCGATTGATGACAACACACGCGCCATATTTTGTGAATCAATTGCCAACCCCGGCGGCTACATCACCGACTTGCCCGCCATTGCCAAGATTGCTGATGGTGCCGGCATTCCGCTGATCGTGGACAACACGTCGGCCACACCCTACCTGTGCCGTCCCATCGAACTCGGCGCGACCTTGGTGGTCCATTCAACGACAAAATACCTGACAGGCAACGGAACGGTGACAGGTGGCTGCGTCGTGGATTCCGGAAAATTCGACTGGTCCGCGAATGATAAGTTCCCGTCCCTCAGCCAACCGGAACCCGCCTATCACGGTCTGAAATTTCAAGAAACCTTCGGCCCGCTTGCGTTTACCTTCCACGGTATCGCAATTGGCTTGCGCGATCTGGGCATGACCATGAACCCACAGGCCGCGCATTACACGCTGATGGGCACCGAAACGTTGAGCTTGCGCATGCAGCGTCACGTTGAGAATGCGGAAAAAGTCTCGGCGTGGCTTGAGGCGGACCCGCGTGTGGACTTCGTTACTTATGCCGGTCTTAAGTCTTCACCTTACAATAAACGCGTCAAAACCATTTGCCCAAAAGGGGCTGGAGGTTTGTTCACCTTCGCGATGAAGGGCGGATATGACGCTTGTATCAAACTGGTCAATGCGCTCGAGATATTCAGCCATGTGGCCAATCTTGGCGATACTAGGTCGCTGGTCATACACTCTGCTTCGACAACACACCGGCAACTGACAGCAGAGCAACAAGAGGCTGCCGGAGCCGGTCCAAATGTGGTGCGCATTTCGATCGGAATCGAAGATGCCGATGACTTGATCGCCGATCTGGATCAGGCCCTGAGCAAAGCCTCCAGCTAGCCAAACCACTGCCGGGCGGCGCGAATCTGCCACCGCCCGGCAGGTCAGATCAGCCTATTCCAATATCAAAAACACCATGGTGACAGAGGCTGAAACCGTCACCTCACCCGCAGCGATCGGGGCCCCGCCGTCGCGCATTGCAGACATTTCCATCATGACCGGACGGCCACCGCCGCCATTCTCGGAAATCGATTGAACCGGTCCTAGGGTCACACCAGCGGCCTGCGCAAACAAAGCCGCGCGTTCCATTGCATCTGCCACAGCCAACCCTCGGGCCTCATCCTTCAGTGGTTTCGGTTCCTGCAAAGACAACTGCAGCCCATTGAAGTGATTTGCGCCCTCAGAAATCACATCGTCAAGGATCGAACCAAGCGCAGCCATATCACGGAGTCGAACTGTCACCGCGTTTGACGCAGAAAATCCAGTGATCCGAGGCGGTTGGCCAGTGGACGAATTGCGATTATCCCACACCGGGTTCAACGAAAATCGCGATGTCTGCAGGTCACGCGGCTCGATCCCCATCGCGCTCAGCCGTTCAAGGACACGCGCTACATCCTGCGACGTGGCAGTCATCGCCACCTTTGCCTCTTTGGCCTCGTGGGTCACACCGAGGCTGATAACCGCCATATCCGGCACGGCGTCAACTTGTCCTTCGCCCGTGACCGTGATCACCCGCGGCACCGTCTCAGCCCATGTGGGATTTCCTAGTCCGAGGACCACTAGAACCGCCAGTAACATTCTACGCTGCATCATTTTCTCCTTTGATTACACCGAACATTGACCTCTATGACGCAGCCCGCAAGAGTATCCTTGGTCAATCATTGGTGAAATTATGTCTTTTTCTTCCCCTCGGCAAAGACCTGCTCTAAAATGCACCCAATGCGCAGGGACCTCCCTACGCTTTATGGGCGGATGGTAAGACCTAAAATGAAACCAATGTTCGCGCTTTCCTTGTCGTTTGAAGGCATTCAGCTGCTGCACCGCGGCGCTGGCGGATGGCGTTTGGTCGGCGGCCTTGGGCTAGACACACCGGACCTTAGCAGCGATCTTGCAGCCCTCCGCAAGACCGCCAGTTTGATTGAGCCGGGCGGTGTGCGATGCAAAATCATCGTCCCGAATGATCAGTTAAAATACCTGTCGGTGAGCCATGACGCCGCCAACACCAAAGACGTGCACGCGGCGGCGCGTGGCGCGTTGAAAGATGCAACACCTTATGAAGTCAAGGATCTGGCTTTCGACGTGTCACAAGATGGCGATGTGCTGCACATCGCGGCCGTGGCCTATGAGACTCTGGCAGAGGCAGAAGCTTTTGCCGTAGAGCATGAATTTCACCCCCTATGTTTTACCGCAATTCCAGGCGACGCCGGTTTTCTTGGGGCACCCGATTTTGGCCTGACCGAACACGCAAGGACTTTGCTTGAGCCGGGTGAAGTGCTGGAACCGGATGGCATCGCAGTTGTCGTCGTGGGGGCTGTTGAGATACCCGCTGGGCCGGTTGTCGATGTCGATACAGCTACGCCGGTCGTCGCCCCCTCTGATGCAAAAGAAGAGTGGAGCAAGCCGGAACCACAGGAACTTTCTGACGGCACCGAAACAGATGAGACCCCCAAACTTGAAGCACCTGAACCTGAGACGGGCCCACCTTTCGAACACTATCCGATTGCGGCCGCTCCGGTTACCGAACAAGCATTTCAGGACCCGCCCGCTGTACCCGCATTTGCAAGCATCCGCGCCGCACGCCAGGAACCCGCGCAGATAGATCCCGCCGCCCCCACGCTGAGTGGTGTGACACGAGACGGCGGCAAAGTCTCGGCCCCCAACATCCCAATGCCCGGGGCGTCTGCGGCCCCTGACCCCGCGCCATCCTTGCTCAATGGCGAGGCAAAGATAGCGGGCAAGACCGAGACGGGCCCAGACAAGGACCTTGCGCCGACATTGGCTGAGCGTCCGGCCTTGGACATGGACGGCGCGCCCGGCGCCCACGCCAGTCTGCCGCCTGAAAAGCTCGCTGATTTCCTGAAGCGCCGTACACCTGACCGTCTGCCACCCGCACCACCGTTGGAAACTGACGAAGCTGAGAGCCTGACGGTACTTGGCACGCCGACCTCTGACCACACCCGTGGCAAACCGAGATTTCTTGGATTCATTCTGACGGGTTTGCTTTTGCTGGCGCTGGCCGGCGTCGCCACCTGGGCCTCAATCTTTTTGGACAACGGTGTTGCGGAATTGCTGGGAGACGGACCTGACGATCCTGTCATTGCAGCCCAGCCAGATGTGGCATTACCCGAGGATACACCACTTCAGGACGAACCCGACATTGCGTCCCTCGATACATCAGACACAGATCTATCGGACACAGATGCAGCTGTTCTGGACGCATTGCGGGAAGCCGTGCCACCAGAGGCGTTGACGACTGAAAGCACTGAAGCGCGTTACGCCGTGTCGGGTATCTGGCAGACGGCACCGCAGGTGCCAGTGGCACCGGGGTTGATTGACTTGGACGATCTTTACATTGCTTCAATAGACGCGGTCGCGGTGACGCATGACGCAATTGCCCTGCCCTCTGTGACCACGTTACTGACGGACACAAGACCAGCCCCTGTGTCATCGCCTGCAGCATTGGGGACTCTTTTTGCCCTTGATGACGCCGGGTTGGTCATTCCGAATACTACAGGTGCCTTGGCGCCGAGCGGAATTACCGTCTATTCGGGCCGCCCCGCAGTCATTCCTCCATCCGTGCCTGCGCGACAGCGGCCTCCAACGGAAACCGAAAACCTATATCAGACCCGCCTGTCAAAACTACGGCCGCGTCTGAGACCGGTTGATCTTGTGGAACAGAACGAACGCAGTCGACTTGGTGGCCTGACCCGAAATGAACTGGCCGGAGTGCGTCCCCGCATGCGCCCGAAGGTGGCAAAGGTCGAAGAAGAACGAGATCTGACGCCGACTGCCCAAGCCGTCGCGAAATCGCGCAAACCTAAGGCGCGCCCGAAAGATCTGGTGCGGATCGTGAAGCGCACTAAAAAGACATCTCCTGAAGCCGCCAAGGTGGCATCTGCTGTTACTGTCGCGCCAGCCAGCGTTGCCCCAAAAATCCCAACCAGCGCGTCAGTCTCAAAACAGGCGACTGTCAGGAATGCGATCAACCTCAACCGGGTCAATCTGATCGGAGTTTATGGCAAACCTTCCAGCCGCCGAGCGCTGGTGCGATTGTCCAGCGGGCGCTATCAAAAGGTAAAAGTGGGCGACCGCATAGATGGAGGGCGTATTTCTGCCATCGGCGACGCCGAGTTAAGTTACGTCAAAGGCGGTCGCTCGGTGGTGTTGAAAATGCCCAAGGGATAAGATCAACAGCGGCCGCCAGCGTCACGCCAAACAGCGTTTATCCTGCCAATTCTCCGCTGTTGATCTGCTCTTGCTCTATACTCTCGAACAAAGCTTTGAAGTTGCCTTCGCCAAACCCATCGTCGCCTTTGCGTTGGATGAACTCGAAAAAAATCGGACCGATGACGGTTTTTGAGAATATCTGCAGCAATATCTTGGTCTCACCGCCGTCAACGACACCTTCGCCATCAATCAAGATGCCATGTTTCTTCATCCGCTCAATTGGTTCATCATGGCCCTCGACCCGGGTCTTGCTCAGATTGTAATAGGTGTCAGGCGGCCCTGGCATGAATTTCAGGCCGCGTGAGGCGATCTCATCTGTCGCATCATAAAGTGCGTCGGTCCCTACAGCGATATGCTGTATACCTTCTCCTTTATACTTCTTCAGATAGGCCACAATCTGGCCAGTCTCGCCGCGATCCTCATTAATCGGAATCCGAATACGGCCACAGGGTGAGGTGAGGGCGCGGCTTAGCAGGCCAGAGAACCTGCCTTCGATGTCAAAGAAGCGAATTTCGCGAAAATTGAACAGATCACTGTAGAATCGGAACCATTTGTCCATATTTCCTTTGTGTACGTTGTGGGTCAAGTGATCGAGGTAGAAGAACCCCACGCCTTTGGGTTTGGATTGCTCCAGCCACTCATATTCATCGTTATAGGGGCTTGTGTCGTAATATTGATCCACAAAATAGAGCAATGATCCACCTATGCCGTAGATAGCTGGCACGTCCAGTGCTTTGCCCGTACCCTCATACGGCACACCTCCTTTAGCCACCGCGTGATCAAAGGCCTGTTGCGCATCCACAACCCTCCACCCCATTGAGGGCGCGCAAGGCCCATGCTCTTGTACAAATTGAG
>RCNF010001604.1_pt1 | contig 11975 bp, 10 predicted proteins | sample 2041311 | NCBI WGS metagenome assembly RCNF01 (sample SAMN09708228, study PRJNA481090) | Marine sediment metagenome, whole genome shotgun sequencing project. | biome: marine sediment; feature: ocean; material: sediment; isolation source: Sewage treatment plant 2 marine sediment (STP2) ... | reverse complement strand
CGCCGGTTTTCCTGAATTCCGGGGCGTTCACCGGATCGTGCTTTGCGAGGGCGTCTGGATATTAAGAAAATATTTAGAAACATGAATAGGGCATGAAGCGCGGTTGGACATCACGATCCGTTTTGCACCTTCGCCTGACCGATAACGACCTGGATGTGGCCGACCGAACCCCGGGTCCATCCCTGGCTGATTTTTGCCGGCGCACGACTCCCCACTGGGAACTGTCTTCCCGCGGGGCCTTCCTGGATATGACCGGAACCGAGCGGTTGTATGGTCGGGGAATCGATGGTGCCGCCTTCGTCAGCCGCCTGGCCCTGGACAATCTGGGATCCGTCCTTCTGGCAAAAAACACCAGAGAGCCTTTGGCTGCGGGCACCGGCCCCACCCGGCTCGCGGCCGGCCTGGCGTCCTTGATGGCGGCTCGGTCCGGAGGGGGCGTACTCGCGGTCCTGCCCGAAAAGGTTTCCGCTTTTCTCCGGCCTTTTCCCGTGGATTTTCTTCCGGCGCGGCGTTCGGTGGTCAGCCGGCTGCGCCAGTTGGGGGTGCGTACTCTCGGGGATCTTCAGGTAGTGCCGCGAAATTTGCTGGGTTCGGTTTTCGGGTCCGATGGACGGCGCCTTGCCGATGAGGCGTTGGGCTTCGGGATAGGTGTGGTAACCGATGACATGAGGGCGGCCCTTGACACCTCCTCGGGCTGGGAACTCGTGGTCGGAGTCCGCCTGCCCCGCCCGGTATCGTGTGACCGTCTGGTATCGGCCCTGTGCCGTGGGATGGCTGTACGCGCAGTGACCTGCTGTTCCGGCAGTCCGGCCGATCGTGGTCGCTGGCGACTGACGGCCAGGTGGGCCGCCGGATGCCGGGATTCAGTTTCGGCCCCGGGCCCTCGAACCCGGGGATGGCAAACCTGGTTCACTATGGTGGACCAGCTCTGGAAACGGTTGCCGCAGCGAAGACAGGGCTTGCTGGCCGCGGAACTTCGGGCCGAATCATCCGGGACCGTCCAGCCCAGACAGGGGAGCCTCTTTGCCGCCCATGAAGCCGACGGTCGTCTGGAAGATGTTCTGCGTCTTTCCGGCAAGCAGACCGCGGCTCGGCTGGGTCCGGCCAGCGAAAGTCTGCTCGTTTCCCGGGGAGCGGTCTGGTACGGGCCGGGCGCTGGTATGTCCCAGTCGGGGCAGGGGTGTGGTTGACGGTCGGGGTTCCGCACGGTAGCATACCGGTCTATCGTGTATTACCGTTCAGGGTAGCATTGATCGAGGGGAAAATGAGCAAAAGGAACAGAACCGGCGATTTGGAGGAGATCTTCGAGATCCTGGTGACCTCCTATGCCCAAAAAGGCGGCGTCATACCGGGTGAAAGCGATATGTGCTGGCGGCCGGCAACCGATGCCTACGAAACCGCCGAACAGTTCATCGTCCAGGTCGATCTGGCCGGCATGGATCCAGCCCAGATCGAAGTCCTGGCGGACAAGAATAGCCTGGTCGTTCGGGGTATTCGTCAGGAATCTTCGGTGCCCGGCAAAAAACATTTCCACAAGATGGAAATCAATGTCGGCCCGTTCATACGGAAAATCCCCATTGCTGTGGAAGTTAATCCCGGCAGTGCTACGGCCGAGTACCGAAGCGGATTTCTGTATGTCACCTTCGTCAAGGGATCCGGCAGGTCGACCGACCGGAGGCAGATCACCATCATTCGTTAATTGAAAACAGGTCCGGTTAGCGGCACGACAAGAACAGAAACGGCGCCGGATGCGCCCTCAATATCTGGAAGGAGCTGGAGCTACATGGCGGACAACGATCAGGATCTCATGGAGCTGGAACATTCGGGGGAGGTTTTTCTGCCCCCGGAAATGCCCATCCTGCCCATCAGCGAAGCCGTCATCTTTCCGGCCATGATGGTGCCCCTTGTGCTGAGCGACGCCAATCTGGTCAAGCTGGCGGACGATTGTCTGGCCGGGGACAAGATCCTGGGAGCCTTCTCCCAGCGCGAAATAGCTGAAGATGACCAGGATGACGTGGACGACCGGGACCTCATCTACCGGGTGGGGACTGCCGTCAAGATCCAGAAGATGCTGCGTTTCCCCGACGGCAGCATGCGCTTGCTCGGACAAGGGGTGGCCCGCTGCCGCATCAAGGAATTCGTGGGTTCGGATCCTTACATGCTGGCCAAGGTCGAGTTGATTGAGGAGGAGATCCAGGACGATTCCCGGACCCTGGCCTACATGCGTGGTGTGGCCAACAACTTCCTGAAGATCATCGACGCCAGCGAAAACTTTTCCGAGGAACTCAAGGTCGTGGTGATGAACATCGACGACCCCGGCCGCCTGGCCGATCTGATCGCGACCAACCTGGAGGTCGAGGTCGCCGAAAAACAGCGGATGCTGGAAGAAAAGTCTCCCCGGAAACGTTTGCAGATGCTTTCCAAGATCGTGATGAGGGAACTGGACGTTTTGGAGCTGGGTCAGAAACTTCAGACCCGGGTGCGGAAATCCATCGACAAGGATCAGCGGGAATACTACCTGCGCCAGCAGCTGAAAGCCATCCAACGGGAACTGGGCGAGGTGGAGGAGGGCTCCGTCGAACTGGACGACCTGCGGGAACAGATAGAAGCCGCGGATTTTCCGGAGAAGGTGCAGCTGGCCGCCGAAAGGGAACTCGATCGTCTTGGCCGCATGTCGCCCGGCGCCAGCGAATACACCGTCAGCAAGACCTACCTGGATTGGCTCCTGGATTTGCCGTGGAAAATCAGCAGCGAGGACAAGCTGAACTTGAAGCGGGCCGAAAAGATTCTGGAGCGGGATCACTATGGTCTGGAGGACGTGAAGGAGCGGATCATCCAGTACCTTGCCGTCCGCAAGCTGAAGGCCGATCACCGGGGACCGATCCTGTGTTTGGCCGGGCCTCCTGGGGTCGGTAAAACCTCTTTGGGTCGCAGCATAGCCGAAGCGGTGGGGCGGAAATTTTTCCGCTTCTCCCTGGGTGGCATGCGGGATGAAGCCGAAATTCGCGGACACCGACGCACCTACGTGGGATCGATGCCCGGGCGCATCATCAACGGCATCAAGGAGTGCGGCACCAACAATCCGGTGTTCATGCTGGATGAAATCGACAAGCTGGGCAATGATTTCCGCGGGGATCCGGCCAGCGCCCTGCTGGAGGTTCTGGACCCCGAGCAGAATTCAGACTTCACCGACCACTACCTGAACCTGGAATTCGACCTGTCGAAGGTCATGTTCATCACCACGGCCAACATGCTCGACACTATCCCGCGGCCCCTGCTGGATCGAATGGAGGTCATCCATCTACCGGGTTACACCAATCTGGAAAAGCTGCAGATCGCCAAGCGGTATCTCATGCCCCGGCAGATCGAGGCCAAGGGACTGACCGGCAAATACATCCGTTTCACCGATGCCGGTCTGATGCGGATCGTGGAGGACCACACGCGGGAGGCCGGAGTTCGGAACCTGGAACGGGAAATCGGCTCCGTCTGTCGCAAGGTCGCCACCGATGTGGCCAAGGGAAAAAAGAAGCGTCAGGTCATCGGGGCCAACAACCTGGAGGAATATCTGGGGGCGCCCAGCTATACCGGGGACCGCCTTCGCGCACGCCTGAAGGTTGGGGTGGTGACGGGTCTGGCCTGGACACAGGTCGGGGGCCGGATACTCTACATTGAGGGATTGTCCTTGCCTGGTGGTCGCGGCCAGCTGCGCCTGACCGGACAGGTTGGCAGCGTGATGCAGGAATCGGCCAGCGCCGCCTACAGTTACCTGCGCAACCGCTTCGGGGATCGGCCGGAATTTTCGGAATTTTTCAGCGAGCGGGATGTCCACATCCACCTGCCGGCCGGAGCCGTTCCCAAGGATGGGCCCAGCGCCGGTATTGCCATGGCCTCCGTATTGTTGTCCCTGTTGGTGGACAAACCCCTGAGCCGTCGGACCGCCATGACGGGGGAGATCACCCTGACCGGAAAAGTTTTGCCCATTGGCGGTTTGCTGGATAAGGTCCTGGCTGCCCACCGGGTGGGGATCCGCCAGATCATCATTCCCAAGGCCAACGAGTCCGACCTGGATAGTATTCCCGATGAGGTGAGGGAAGCGATCGAGTTTGTTCCCGTCGCTCATGTGGACGAGGTGTGGGACACCATTTTTCCGGATATCCTTGACTGAACCCGGCGACAGTGACGTCCTGCGCGCGGTACCCGCTCAAGACCAGTGAGGCATTATTTGGCCGAGCACAAGATCATCAGCACTCTGATGCGGCCTTTCTTCAACAAGGGAAAGGCGGCTTCGTTCACCCTTCCAAGGGCGTTGTCGGATACTTCGCGGATCCTGTGCATTGGCTGCGGTGACCTGAGCGATTTCCTGTTCCATGTGCCTCTGTTGACCGCCATTCGCCACCGCTATCCGGGCTCCAAGATGGATTTTCTGGTTCCGGAAAAGCACGCGGCCCTGGTGATTCCCAGCGGTCTGGCTCGCCAGTGCCTGATCTACAAGGAGGGGCAGCTCAACCCCTGGCGTCCGGCCTTCAGCTCCCTGTTGAGAAAACTGGGAGCCGGCAACTACGACATGGCGATGATCATGTCCTTTGCCCCCCAGCCCCGGCTGGAGCTGGCGGCCCTGGCCAGCGGCGCTTCCTTGCGTTTCGGGCCTTCCCACAAAGACGCCTGGCCGGGGGTGAATTTCGAAATCCGTCTGGGCGACCGCGACGACGGTTATCTGGGGGACCGTCTGAAGACCGCTGCACCCTTCCTCGGCTTCGACCCCGAGGATTTGATTCCCCGCTGGCCTCTGCCCCTGGAAAAACTGCGGCAGATGGCTCAGCAGGTCCATTTTCACAAACCCAATCCCGATCAGATGCTCATCGGTGTGGACCCCGGGCTCGGCAAGTGTGGCCATGCCTTCGCCCTGGACAACATCCAGTTTCTTGTCCGACAGCTTTCCAGCCAGCTGGTGTGTAAAATCCTCCCCCTGGGTGACCCGGAGGGCAACAGTAGGTTGAAGAAATTTGAGACCAGGATTTCCGAGATTCCTGTCGGCCTGCAGCGGGACACGCTGCTGGAAATGATCCTGCTTTTGGCCCAGTGCGATCTTTTCGTTTCCGGCAACACGGATTTTTTCCACTTCGCCGTGGCCCAGGGTGTGCCCGCGATCGGCCTGTTTTCCAAGGCAGACGGCCCCCAGTGGATGCCGCGGGGCCGCCCGCGTGCTCGGGTCATCCAGGTGACCAAGGGGGAGAAGGTCGATATCGAAACCCTGATGGAAGCCGTCGAGGCCGTGACCCAGGGTCGCACCAGTACCGCCTCCACGGTGATCACCACGCCGCTTCCCGGCGACGGGCCGGATTCCGCGACTGCTGCGGGTGATCCACCCAGTCATGAATAGTTCCCCGGGAATTGTTTCCCCTTTTCGACTGCTGGTCATGGCGCCCAACTGGCTGGGCGACGTGGTCATGCTCACACCTCTTTTGTCTTTTCTCGACAAATACCGCCCGGCCCTGGCCGAAATGATCGGCCGACCGGTGGCCATTCATCTGGGGGTGCGACCCGCCTGGGCCGACTTGTTTCGTGATGACCCGCGCCTCGACGCCCTGGTTCTTTGGGGACGCGGAGGCAGGCACCAGGGAGTGGGGGGCATCTTCCGTCTGGCATCTCAATTACGCCGGCTCCATTTCGATACCGCCATTCTGGGACCCCCTTCGCTCCGCACCGGCCTGGCCGCCTGGTTGGCCCGGATTCCCGGTCGTGTGGGGTATCGGACCGATGGCCGATCGGCCTTGCTGACAGTTGGACTGGACCCTTTGATCCGGGGCCGCCAGCACTATTCCCTGGAGATGATGGCCCTGGGCCGCGCCTGGCTGGAGTCGGTTGGCGTGAAGCCGCCGATCGGTGGTGAAAATGAATGGTCCACCTGCTTGCCTGGTTTGGCTTCCCTGCCGCCGGCGGGCCTGGGCACCGGACCGGATGTCTGGGCCGTGGCCCCCGGCACGACCTTCGGCGAAGCCAAAACCTGGCCCTTGTCTCGCCTGGGTGATTTTCTGGAATTGGCTATCGATGGAGAGAAGGTCCGGGTCGTTCTGCTGGGGGATGAGGCGGCGAGGGGTTTTGCCGCCGGCTTGCGCGAGCGATTCAAGGACCATTGGAGCACCGAAATCGAAGCTGGAGCTGCAGTGGTGGACCTGACCGGCCAAACCGACCTGCCGGCTGCGGCGCGGGTGCTCAAGGCATCGGCCGCCTTCATTGGCAATGACAGTGGACTCATGCATCTGGCCGCCGCCCTGGATCGCCCGACGGTCGGTATTTTCGGTTCTTCCAATCCCGACTGGACGGCTCCGCTGGGGCGTCAATCCAGGGCCATCTATCCGGAGGGATTTTCCTGCCGCCCTTGTTACCGGAAAACCTGCAACCAGTCAGAATTCTGTCTGGATTCATTAACCGGTGAAACGGTGCTGGCCGCGGTGAAGGAACTTGTCGGCGGTGCCCGGCTGAAAGGAGAGGGAACCTGATGGCCGTCTGGAAATCCTGCCGTCCGTCATTGCTCAACCACACCGGTGGCGCTCTTTTCCTGGACCGGGACGGCGTGGTGGTCATCGAGCGCGATTACTTGAGAGACCCGGACATGGTCGAACTGGTGCCCGGGGCCGCCGAGACCATGAGGTCCGCCGCGGCCGCCGGGTTTTTGATCATCGGAGTTTCCAACCAATCAGGCCTGGGTCGAGGTCGTTTTTCCTTGGATGAATTTAACCGCGTCATGATCCGGATCGATGAAATTTTGGCTGAGCAGGGCGCTGGCTTCGACGGGTTCTACTACTGTCCCCATGCCCCGCAGGAAGGATGCAGCTGCCGGAAACCCGCCACTGGTCTGCTCGATGAAGCCGCCGAAACATGTCGCTGGGACGCCCGCCGGAGCTGGGTTGTGGGTGACAAGGCCAGCGACGTGGCCCTGGGCCGCAATGGCGGGATGGGCGCGGTACTGGTCAGGACGGGGTATGGCGCCGCCCAGGAGGGTGTTGTAGCCCGGCTCTGGGAAAAGGACCCGTTGGTCCTGGTGGCGGCGGATTTACCCGCAGCCTTTGCCGCTATTGTTCAGATCGACGTTCAGGCCGAAGCTGATGAACCGGCGAAGGATCCCGAGCGGTGAGTTGGGCTCTGAACGGCAAACCCATCGGTTCGGTGCTTCTTACCCGATTGCGTTATCTCGGGGATATCGTGATGTCCACCGTACTGATCGAAGCGCTGAAGCGGGGAGACCCGGACCTGAACGTCGGCTATCTATGCGAGGAAGAGCATGCCTCCGTTCTGGAAGGGCATCCGGGAATCGACCGGCTCCACAGATTACGAACCCAAAGAGGCGGTAAGGACGCCAAGACAAGGGCCGCCCGCACGGTTCGCTCTGAGGCCGCCCGTTCGACCCTGCAGACCATCGGGGATTTGCGTAAGGCCCGCTACGACCTTGCCGTTGATCTATTTTTCAACCCGCGTAGCGCCTGGTTGTTGAAGCTGGCGGGCATTCCCCAACGTATTGGCGGCACGCGTAAAATGCGGGGTCGGCTTTTCAGCCAGCGGGTGTTGAAAAGTGAGGTGGACTCACAGCATCCCGATTTCCATCGCCTCGCACCCGGCGGGTTGGGGGAGCACTTGTGTCGGTTGGCCCCTTTGACCCAGGTGGAATCCGGTCTGGGTTTTGTTTCCTGGCTGTCCCGGCAATTCGACTCAGGTGAATTGAAACCCACCTTGTTCTTGTCCGGGGATGAGTCATCGGTGGCGCCAAGGCTGGCCGGTTTGGGAATCGGCGACCGGAAATCCTATATCCTGCTGGCGCCCAGCGCCACCTGGCCTAGCAAGGAATGGCCCGCCCGCCGTTGGGGTGAATTGATCGACATCCTTCTGGAACGTACGGACTTTCCTCTGGTGGTGATGGTCGCCCCCGGCCGGGAAGAAGCCTGGAGGGAATTGGCGGGGCGGATTTCCCCGCCAAGGGGAGGGCTGCTGCCTGCCATGCCATTGCCGGAGGCGCTGACTCTGACCCGCGGCGCACGGGCCTTGGTGACGGTCGATGGGGGCGTCATGCATGCGGCCGTCGGCCTGAATGTTCCCACGTTGGCCCTGTTTGGTCCCACCGATCCGGACATCTGGTTTCCCTACACCGGTTCGGGACCATTCCGGGTTCTGGCCCGGGCGCCCCATTGCCACCCTTGCGATTTGCATGTGTGCCCTGCTTTTGTTTGCCTTCCTGACCTGAAACCGACCGTGGTCTGGGAAGAATTACGCGCCCTGTTGGACGGGACTCAGCGGACCGAGGAAGGGCGATCGTGACAAGGCCCCCAACCTTTCAGAGAATCCTCCTGATACGGCGCAAAGCGCTGGGGGATGCCCTGGTGACCATGAGGGCGGTGCTGGAAGTGGTTCGGGCCTGGCCGGACGCCACGGTCGACCTGGTCATTGACCGCTCCTTCGCCCCCTTGGTGGAGGGTTTGGCCGGACGTTCCGCCGAGGCCGGCCGATTGCGGATTCTGTCCTGGCCCCCCGCCGCCGGTAAATCCTGGTTGGGGGTTTTACGCGGCGGCAGGTACGACCTGGTCATCGATTGGCTCGGTAGCCCACGAACGGCCATTTGGACGATCCTGACCGGAGCTGCGGTTCGGGTTGGATATGATCTTCCCCGCCGACGCTGGGCCTACAACGTCAAGGTGCCACGAAACCTCCTGGGTGAAAGAAAGCTGCGTGGATTTGCAGGAGAGGCCTTTCTGGATCCTTTGCGGAGCCTGGGTCTCAATCCCGGCCCGTGGCGGGACGGCTTCGCCACGGCGAACTCCGATGAGGAAACTCTGGCGGCCTTCAGTGACAAGTTCCGGAACTGGTGGAGTCACTGGTTTGGAGCCAACCGGCCCGTGGTGGTCATGATGATGAGCGCGACCTGGAGCGCCAAGGCCTGGCCCGCCAAACATACAGCCGAACTTTTCCTGGCCTTGCGGGAAAGGGGATATCATCCCGTGATGGTCACCGGTCCCGGAGATGAAAAATTGGAAACCCGGCTGAGAGAGCTGTTGCCCGCCGAGGCATTTGCCCCTCCGACGACCCTGTTGGAATTGGCGCACCTTATCGGCCAGGCTCAGGTTTTTGTAGGCACGGACTGCGGCCCCCGCCATCTGGCAGCCAGTTTGGCCGTGCCCACGGTCACCCTGTTCGGTCCCACCGACCCAGTTGGATGGAACCCCGGGGCCCCCTGGCATGTTTCCGTGAGAACAGGCGTGGATTGTTCACCCTGCGACCTGACTGATTGCCCCATACCAGGTCATCCATGTATGGTGGATCTTGAACCTGGCGTTGTTTTGCAGGCCGTGGATCGGTTACTCGACCGCGGCCCCCATTGAAAGGCGTTCCCTTGCGACTCTTGGCGAAATCTTTGCCCAAGGACTTTGATGTCCCAGGCCCTCTTTTTATCCTTTCCGGGTTCATGGTTCTCTTCCTGCTGTGGTGGTCTCCGGTTCCGGCCCGAGGTCAGGAGGAATCCCCCCCCGAAATCGCACCCACCGTGTTCGGACCCGGAGAGCGGATGGTTTTCAACATCGGTTACGGTCCCATCAGCGCCGGTGAAGGGATTCTCGAAGTGCTCGGGACGACCGAGTACAAAGGGCATACTTGTTACCACATTCAGAGCAAGGCCAACAGCAACCGGTTTTTCTCCTCGATTTACAAGGTGCGCGACAAGATCACCAGCTACATCGATGTGGAAACCCTTTACAGCCATTATTTCCACAAGCGGCTTCGCGAAGGGGACTACAAGAAAACCGTGGAGGTCGACTTCGATCATCTGGCCGAGGAAGCACGATATTCCAACGGGGAGACCTATCCCATTACCACCGGTGTGCAGGATGTTTTATCCGCGTTTTTCTACGTGCGCAATCTGGACCTGACACCCGGTAACACCTATCGGGTTCCCGCCCATACCTCGCGCCGCACCTACGAGCTCGAGGTCATCATTCATGGTAAGGAAAGGGTGAAAGTGGAAGCCGGAACGTTTGACTGTTTCGTCGTGGAACCCGTTCTCGTGGGTGAGGGTCTTTTCAAACATGAAGGGAAACTGACGCTATACATTACCGATGACGCCAACCGGGTGCCGGTCATGATCAAGACCAAGGTTCCGGTCGGCTCGATCGATGTGGAATTGAAGGAATATCAGCCCGGTGTTCCTCTGAGAGCCATGGGCGAATGATTTTCCAGAACCCCGAAAGCCGCCAGCGATGAACCAAACCACCCGGACCGGATCCCTGGTTCCCCCCGCCGATTGGGTAGCCGGCAACAACGCAATTGCGTCTGGAATTTCTCCCGGATTTCTGGTCATGGCCACGGTGCTGGGCGCCGTATTGCGATTTTACCAGCTCACCGGCCAGTCCCTCTGGGTGGATGAGATGCTCACCTGGCTGATGATCCGGCCCGGCATTCAGGCGGGTTTTTTCGAGCAGATTTTCGACTCCATCCAGGGACCATTGTACATGGCCATAACCTGGCCCCTGTTGCGTCTGCAGGACAGTGCCCTCATGTTGCGCTTGCCGGCGGTCCTCGCGGGAATAGCCACCATCCCGCTTTTCGGTGTTTTCGTTTCCCGACTGGGAGGCGGGCGGGCCGCCCGCCTGGCTGTCCTGTTGCTGGCCCTGAATCCTTTTCATGTGTGGTACAGCCAGGAGGGTCGTGGGTATGCCTTCCTGATGATGTTTTCTGTGCTCATGGGCCTGGCCATCGTTTCGGTGGCCCGTAAAAACTCCGGCGTGGGGCAGGCGGTTCTTTTTGCGTTGGCTTGTGCCGGCGCGGTGTGGAGCAACCTGGGGGGCATGTTCCTGTGGGCCGCCATGGGCTTGGGGGTCCTTGTATTTCAATTCCCCGGCAGCGGCCGCCGCTGGGGCTTGTGGGGATTGGCTTTCGGCGCCGGTCTGGTTCTGGTATCCCCCTGGCTATTGAAAGCGTCGGGCATCTGGGCCGTCGACCGAATTCTTCCCGGCAGCGGCACCGGAGTCGCCCTACGCGGTGAGACCACTTTTTCGCTTCTGGCCTGGCCCTATACCTTGGAAACTTTCTTTTACGGATACAGCCTGGGGCCCTCATTGCGGGAACTCCACCAACCGGATCGGTTGGCCATCATGTGCGACGCCTGGCCTTGGCTTCTTTTGGGCGCCTTGCCGGTGGGAGTGGGCTTGCTGGCCGGCATTTTCCGGGTGGGACGAAAACGCGGGGCTTTGCTGGTATGGATCGTGGTTCCCATCCTGATTCTGACATTTCTGGCCGTGCGAAACGTCAAACCCTGGAACCCCCGCTACGTGGCCATGGTGTTCCCCTGGGTATTGTGTTTGACGGCCTGGGGGCTTGCCGGTCTACCGCGTCGTTGGGGCCTGGTGGCCACCGTTCTGTTGACCTGTTTGACCCTGTGGTCACTGGGCGGCTACTATTGGAACGGGCGCTATGCCAAGGCGGATGTCAGGGACGCGGCCGGTTACGTGACCACCAAAAATTTGGACGGTACAGCCATCCTCGCTCCGGTGATTACCTCGGTGTTCAAGTACTATCACCATGGTCCCGAAGAAGTGATGGATACCCACGGGCTTTCGCCACTGAAAAATGCGGCCGAGGCGGATGATTTCCTGGCCCGTACCCTGACCGGTCGCTCCGGTGTCTGGCTGGTGCTGGCCCGGGAATGGTATTTTGATCCCGGGGGCCACTTGCCAGGTGCCCTGTCCCGGATTGGGGACCTCCGTCTAATGTATACGGACGCCGGAGTCAGGGTTTACCAGTGGTCCCGACAGGTGACAGGCGATAGGGAACCATGAAAACTGATAACTTCTACGGCAGTGATAAGGGTTACCGGGAATTCATCCGTCCGGTCAGCGAAGGCTACCTGCAGGGACGTCCGATTTTCTACCGCGCTTGGAAACGCCTTTTTGATCTGGTCGCCTCCATTTTTGGTCTTCTACTGATACTCCCGCTGT
>RCNF010001603.1_pt1 | contig 11981 bp, 9 predicted proteins | sample 2041311 | NCBI WGS metagenome assembly RCNF01 (sample SAMN09708228, study PRJNA481090) | Marine sediment metagenome, whole genome shotgun sequencing project. | biome: marine sediment; feature: ocean; material: sediment; isolation source: Sewage treatment plant 2 marine sediment (STP2) ... | reverse complement strand
TATATTGTTTGCCACCAGTACTGATTACAGCGTACATGGGTGTTCTCCGAAATATCGTTACAGAAAGGGCGCGAATTATACGTTGTTGAGGGTGTTCTGACAAGCTTGAATTATAGGATTATAGGATTATAGGATAATAATGTGATTATATGTTTTGCCGAATTATTGAATTGCTTGACCTGCGGGTGCTGACTACATAGGATTCACCTTTTTCATTTTCATGTGGCTGGTCGTAGACCGTTCAATGGGAACTGTTTTGACAGAAGTAAAAACCAAACAAGCTGGACAGAAACTGAGTTTTGATGATGTTTTAAAGCGTTGTCAGCCCGATATGCAGGCGGTGGATCAGGTTATTCATCAGCGTTTAAGCTCGGATGTCGCTCTGATTAATCAGTTGAGTCATTACATTGTGAATTCTGGTGGCAAGCGTTTGCGGCCGCTGCTTGCTATTCTTGCGGCCAAAATATTTAATTATCAGGGTGATTTGCATCACTTGCTGGCGGCTATCATCGAATTTATTCATACCGCCACCTTGCTGCACGATGACGTCGTGGATGAGTCCGATTTACGCCGTGGAAATGAAACAGCCAATGCTGTATTTGGTAATGCCGCGAGTGTTCTGGTTGGTGATTTTCTTTACTCGCGTGCCTTTGAAATGATGGTGGATATCGATGATATGCGGGTAATGCAGATTCTGGCCACTACCACCAATGTGATTGCTGAAGGTGAAGTCATGCAGCTGATGAATGTGCATGATGCCGAAACCAGCGAAGAGAAGTACATGGAAGTGATTTATTGTAAAACGGCCCGCTTATTTGAAGCGGCAACTCAACTGGGCGCTATATTGTGCAATCGAGAAGAAAAAGAAGTGCAGGCTATGGCAGCTTACGGTCGTTATTTGGGTACCGCATTTCAATTGATAGATGATGTTATGGATTACAGCTCAAATAGTGAAGAAATGGGCAAGAATGTGGGCGATGACCTGGCTGAAGGTAAGCCGACATTACCGATAATATATGCCATGCAAAAGGGTTCGGCTGAGCAGGCGGCGCTAATTAAGTCGGCCATTGAAAAAGGCGGTTACGAAAAAATTGACCAGGTGCAGGTAATTATTCAACTCACAGACGCTTTGTCGTACACAGAAGAAATGGCACAGAAGCAGGCGCAATTGGCTATTGATGCGCTAGCCTGTTTGCCCGATTCGGAATATAAAGCACTTCTTGAAAATATTGCACGTTTGTCAGTGCTTCGAAGTCATTAAGAGTTAAAAAATTTAGTCCGCAAATGGCGCGAAAAAGGCAAAAAAGAAAAGACTATTATCCACAGATGGACGCAGATGAACACAGATAAACGCTTTTATTAAGTTTTAAAAACATCTGTGTTCATCTGCGTCCATCTGTGGATTAAATAAGCTTTTTACTTGTTTTTAGCGTTTTAGTATTAAATCTTGATAGAATGTGCATCTGGAATAGTCGTTCTCACTTAAAGCAGGGCATTGCGGTGACAAAAGGTACACTTTATGTAATTTCCGCAGCATCTGGCGCGGGCAAAACCACTCTGGTCAGTGCCGTGTTGCAACAGGTTTCAGAAATAGAGGTATCAGTATCGCATACCACTCGGACTCCTCGCGAAGGCGAAGTGGATGGGGCGAACTACCATTTTGTCGACAAGGATAAATTTGAAAAAATGGTGGAGGCGGGTGAGTTTTTTGAGTCTGCCTCGGTATTTGGTAATATGTACGGTACCTCACGGCAGCATATTCAGGAGCAGTTGCTCAAGGGAAAAGATGTTATCCTTGAGATTGACTGGCAGGGTGCGCGACAAATCAGGCAGTTGATGACTGACTGTAAGTCAATATACATTGTGCCACCATCAATTACCGCTTTGCGAGAACGCTTGAGCAAACGAGGTCAGGATGATGAAGCGGTCATTAATAAGCGTATGCGAGAAGCAATCAGTGAAATGTCGCATTATGCTGAATTTGAATATCTGGTTATTAATGATGACTTTGATGAGGCGAGAGATAATCTGGCCGCTATAATTAAGGGCAACCGCTTGTTATTTAAGCATCAACAACAGAAACATGCAGAGTTGCTGGCAGCACTTTTAAGCGCTGCTGATTAAACAGTGCTTGCAAGCATTTAAAATCAGAGCGCTTTGCACGATAAACTTATAAAATATTTGGAGAGTAAAAAATATGGCACGTCTAACAGTAGAAGATTGCCTTGATAACGTAGAAAATCGATTTGACCTGGTGCTGGTTGCCTCGCAACGTGCGCGTCAACTGGCAATGGGTGCAGAGTCATTAGTGCCAGAAGATAATGATAAGCCCACGGTGATAGCATTGCGTGAGATAGCAGAAAATTTAATTAACAGACAAATTTTAGACGCACCTGAAAAAACAACGATGGATGATGTCGACGCGATGATTGAAGGCGATTTATCTGTAGAGCTTGAGAGCAGCCTTAAGGCAAGCTTTAATGAAAATCTTTAATTAGGTGCCTGTCCGAGAATAGAGAGCCTGCTCAGCAACTGCTCCATGAAGTTGCTCTCTCCTATGCAGTATCTGGTGGAAGTTGCGGTTTTGCATAGATCCATAGATGGACGGACAGATATTTACTCCTGCAATATCTGCATTTCCACCATCCATGCTGGTCGTACTAGGGTAATGCATCGTTACATGGATGAAACTTATTAGGGCAGCGCATATGTACAGGACGTACGGGCAGATATTTGCTCCTGCAATATCTGCCCTTCCACCATCCATGGTGGTCGTATTCGTATTAGGGTAACGCAGGATCGGTTACCGAGGAACAGTTGCCGTTGAGCAGTTATCGAGGAGCAGCAAACCTGTTGATTTCTATTTTCGGATAGCCTCGTGGCTGATTGCTAAAATCAAGGGCGCCTACAGGATTAATAGAAGCGCCTTTAACAATGAGCATATCAAACGCATGTTATATGTGTGTTTGATATGTTTTTTTATTGAGCAATTATTTTCTATACAATTCTCCCTATAAATTGTTAGATTAGGCAAATGACTGAAGTTAGCTTACAAAATGAAGTAGGACCGATAACGGAAGAACGTTTTTTAATTTCTGATCTTTGCGATTTGATTTCGCAATATATGGATCAGGCGCAGGTAAAGGAAGTTTATGCCGCCTATCTTTTTGGAGCTCAAGCACATGAAGGGCAGCTTCGCGTTTCAGGGGAGCCCTACATCTACCACCCCATCGCTGTTGCGCGTATTCTTGCGCAAATGCACATGGATGTTAAAAGCATTGTTGCTTCTATTTTGCACGATGTTTTAGAAGACACCCCGGCAACCAGAAAATTAATTGAACGTGAATTTGGTCAGGACGTTGCACATTTAGTTGATGGCGTTAGCAAGCTGACACATATCAAATTTAAAAATAAGATAGAACAACAGGCAGAAAACATACAAAAAGTCTTGCTTGCCATGGCGAAAGATATTCGCGTCATTATGATCAAACTGGCAGACCGCTTGCACAATATGCGGACACTGGGCGCATTGAAACCGGAGAAGCGCCGTCGTATTGCCCAGGAAACCCTTGAGATCTATATTCCTATTGCTAATCGCCTGGGTATTTATATCATTCGTCATGAACTGGAAGATCTGGTTTTTAAAGCAATGCATCCAGTTCGTTACCGTGTACTGGAACATGCGGTAAATAAAGTCAGTGGTCACCGAAATGAATTAATCGATAAAATTAATCAGGCACTCGGTGCAAGACTGGTTGAAATGTCGATTGATGCGCAGATTGTTTCGCGTAAAAAACATCTATTTAGTGTATATAACAAAATGCGAGACAAGCATTTGCCATTCAGTAAAATTCTGGATGTTTATGCACTACGTGTTTTAGTCGATTCCGTTGACGACAGTTACCGTGTCCTTGGCATTGTGCACAATTTATTCAAACCTATACCCGGGCGATTTAAAGATTACATTGCGATTCCTAAAAGCAATGGTTATCAGTCATTACACACTGCCTTGTACGGGCCGCATGGTATTCCATTGGAAGTGCAGGTGCGCACACATGAAATGGACAAATTTGCGGAAAGTGGCATTGCTGCACACTGGTTGTATAAATCACCGGACGAAAAAGGTGAGATAGCTGCGCATGCCAGAGCACGTGACTGGTTGACCGGGATTTTAGAAATGCAGCAGTCGGCCGGAGATTCGCTGGAGTTTCTTGAGAATGTAAAAGTTGATTTATTTCATGATGAAGTTTATGTCTATACGCCTGAAGGTGACATTCTGAAGCTGCCGAGAAACTCAACACCGGTAGATTTTGCCTACGCCGTACATACCGATATTGGCAATCGCTGCGTTGCAGCAAAACTGGATCACAGCTTTACGACATTAAACACGCCGCTATACAGTGGCCAGACGGTGGAGATTATTACTTCACCAAGTTCGCATCCGAATGCGGCCTGGTTAAATTATGTTGTTACTGCAAAAGCCAGAAGTAATATTCGAAATTACCTGAAAAGTATGCAGTCTGATGAGGCCATGTCGCAAGGACGGCGCTTGCTTGAGCGCTGTTTAAAACCGCTGGGTATGCGCCTGGATGATGTTAAGAAAAAAAATCTTAAAGCAGTTTTAAAAAAATATAGTTTTACTAAATTAAGTGAATTGCTGGAAGATGTTGGTTTAGGCAATCGTCCTCCAAGCCTGGTGGTCAGGCGGCTGGTTCCAGAACGTGTTTCTGATGGTAAATCAGAAGAAATAAAGGAAATGAAATCTAAGTCGCCGCTTGCGATTAGCGGTACCGAAGGCATGGTGGTCGCTTATGGTCGCTGCTGTTATCCTATTCCAGGAGATCAGATTGTGGCTAAATTAAGTAAAGGTCGCGGCATCGTTGTGCATCGCGAAGGCTGTAAAAATCTTGAGGCCTTAAAAAAACGCAAAAAATCGGATAAGTATCTTGAGGTGCAGTGGGCAGATGATGCCAGTGGCGAGTTTAGCTGTGAGATTAAACTTGAGATAGAAAATAAAAAAGGTTTGTTAGCAAGAACGGCAACCGTTATTTCCGATTGCGGAGTTAATATTGAAAATGTTTACATGGAAGATCGTGATGGTTTTTCCATGAATCTGTTATATCTGATTAAAGTGAAAGATCGTAACCACCTGGCATCACTGATGCGTCGATTACGCCGTATTATAAACGTGATGCGAATTGCGCGTCTGTAATTAGATACTGATAAACGCCCTAAAAAATAACTAAAAAAGAGACTAAGATGGTTAAAGAAATCATATCGACCGATAAAGCGCCACAGGCAATTGGCACATATTCGCAAGCAGTTAAGACCGGTTCGACGGTTTATCTGTCAGGCCAGATTCCACTGGTCCCTGAAACCATGGAAATGCTTGAGGGTGATATTGAGCAGCAGATTCATAGAGTTTTTCAAAATTTACAGGCCGTTGCTAATGCAGCTGGCGGCGATTTATCGGATATAGTGAAGTTGAATATTTTTCTTACTGATTTATCGAATTTTCCATACGTTAATGAAGTCATGGCCGAGTATTTTCAACAACCCTACCCGGCACGTGCTGCAATTGGTGTAGCGGCGTTGCCAAAAGACGCTGGCGTGGAAATGGATGCGGTTCTGGAATTGTAAATCTTGTTTTATTCCACGCAGGACAGACTGTGAAAAAAATTAAAAACATTTAGCCGTATGACGAAAATAACGCTAAGAAACAAAATGATTTTTTATTCTTTTCGCTTTTTTTGTTCTTTGCAGTAAAAATATTTTAAGCTGACAGTATTAAGAATACCTTCGCAGTCTCGGGAGCAGGGGTTGTATCGATGGGCACTGTAATAATAGAAAAGGACAATGCAGAAAATTTTGAGTATCAGTCAGTCCAGATACTCAATGGTGTAGGTCCTGCTGTTGCCGAAAAACTAAAGCGCCTCGAAATATATACTATACAGGATGTATTGTTTCATCTGCCGCTACGTTATGAAGACAGGACAAGATTAACCGCCTTAGGTTCTTTGCAACTGGGTCAGCAGGCACTGATTGAAGGTGTTATTGATCATTGTGAAATAAAGTATGGTGGCGGTGGCCGTCGCAGTTTATTGTGTTACCTGTCTGATAATACTGGCGCGATTGTATTACGCTTTTTTCACTTTAATAATGCGCAAAAAAATAATTTGAGCAATGGAAAAAGTTTGCGTTGTTTTGGTGAGGCCAGGCGCGGTGCTACCCGGCTGGAGTTTGTGCATCCAGAGTATCAGCTTATTCAGGAAAACGATTGTGTTATTGAGCAATCGTTAACGCCGGTATATCCTAAAACTGAAGGCGTTCATCAGACCCTGCTTAAAAAAATATCTGATCAGGTTTTAACTAAAATAAATCAGGGGGAGTTGATTGACTGGTTGCCTGAGCAGGTGAGGCAGAAACATCAGTTCCCGGATCTGATAACTGCATTGTCCTGTGTTCATCGTCCGCATAAAAATGCAAATGTTTTTGCGTTAAACGAGTGCAAAACAAAAGCGCAGCAACGATTGTTATTTGAAGAGTTACTTGCTCACCAGTTAAGTCTTCTGCAGGCGCGTTATGAAATTAAGAAAGTTTCGGCGAAAAAATTACCGGTTAAAAAAGATGACTATTCAACATTCATAAAAAGCCTGTCATTTAATTTAACCCACGCGCAGGAAAAAGTGATAGCAGAAATATATTCTGATATCAGTAATGCTCATCCAATGTTACGGCTGGTGCAGGGAGATGTTGGTTCGGGTAAAACAGTTGTTGCCGCTGCTGCTGCAATGGCGGCGATTAATGCGGGTTATCAATTTGCCATTATGGCGCCAACTGAAATATTGGCGGAGCAGCATTACCTCAATTTTAAACAATGGTTTGAAGAAAAAAATTGTTTGTTATTAACCGGTAAAGATAAAGGAAAAGTGCGCCAGAAAAAATTAACTAAAATGCTTACTGGCGAATCTCAAATCATTATTGGTACCCATGCCCTGTTTCAGGACGATGTTGAATTTAAGCAGTTGGTCTTACTGGTGGTAGATGAGCAGCATCGTTTTGGTGTTCATCAGCGCCTTGCTCTGCGTGAAAAAGGCGCTGCCAAAGATAAGGTAAAAGGCAAGATGAAAGACTGGTGCGATAATATCGCGCCACATCAGTTGATCATGACGGCAACACCCATTCCCAGAAGCCTGGCAATGACTGCCTATGCAGATCTGGATTATTCCGTAATTGACGAATTACCCACAGGGCGTAAGCCGGTAACGACCGTGGTGGTTTCGACATCGCGTAGAGAGGAAGTTGTTCGACGTATCAAAAAAGCCTGCGAAAAAGGAGAGCAGGCCTATTGGGTATGCACATTGGTTGAAGAGTCTGAGGTTTTACAGTGTCAGGCTGCTGAGGTGGCGACTGAACAGTTAACAGCAGAATTAACAAATGTGTCTGTTGCTATGGTTCATGGCCGTATGAAACAGCAGGAAAAGCAGTTAATTGTTAGTCAGTTTAAAAATAAAGAAATTGATTTACTGGTCGCAACTACGGTTATTGAGGTCGGTGTGGATGTACCCAATGCTTCATTGATGGTAATAGAGAATGCTGAGCGTTTAGGTCTGGCGCAATTGCATCAGTTAAGAGGCCGTGTCGGTCGTGGTACAAAACAAAGTGCCTGCGTATTAATGTATCAGCCACCTCTGTCAAAATTGGGCAAGCAGCGTTTAGCTATCTTGAGAGAAACCAATGATGGCTTTAAAGTGGCTGAAAAAGATCTGGAGTTACGTGGTCCGGGAGAAGTACTAGGTACCAGGCAGACTGGTTTAATGCAGATGCGAATTGCCGACATTGTGCGTGATGAACCCTGGTTCGCGGAAGTAAAAGCTACGGCGCAATATATTATTAAACAACATCCCAAAGCGGTTGAGCCCCTGGTACGTCGTTGGTTAGGTAAGGCAAACCGGTTTGCTAATGTTTAATGTTGAGCATGTTTTATACTTGCACAGCGAACCACAATATTTCTGGCTTTTGTGAAGCGCATAGGCTATTAATTAATCGTGAATTCAAATTATTAATACTACCGATGACGTATTGAATGATATCCCATGTAGAAAATCCACCCCTTGATACAGTTAACTTATCCATTAAGCCAGACGCTCATCAGGATCAGCGTATTCTGCAAACTCAGATTATCCGGCTGATTACAGGTTCGGGTTTTAGTAATGTTGCAGGTATTGCGATGGCAATTATCTGGGTGGGGTTGATCTGGAAAGATTTGCCGCATGAAGTTTTAAGTGTTTGGCTTGGGGTGATGCTACTGCTGTTTTTTTATCGCTTTGCAGTGCATTATTTCAAATTATATTCTGCTGAAAGTAAATTGCCGCTCGATAAGTTCATTGTTCGACGCTGGTATCTGGTTTCCGTTTTTCTAACGGGTGCAGGTTGGGGCATTACTTCTACCCTGATGTTCCCTTTTAATGATTTGCATCAAGTTGTACTTGCTTTTATTCTTGTTGGTGTTTCTGCTTCCGGTGTTGCCTACTCCTCTGTTGCCTGGGTGTATTATGGTTATGTCGGTTGTGTCCTGCTGCCATTAATGGTGCGTTTTTTTTATATAGGTGGCGAGATATATTACGCCTTATCTGCAATGACAGGTTTCTTTTTAGGGGTGATGATAATGGCGGTTCACCGCATGTATAAATCGTCAACGGCAGAGCTTGAGTTGTCGTACAAAAATGAAGCGTTAATTGGTGGTTTGACTAAAGCGAGTATGAGTCTGGAACGGCTGAACGATGATTTAAAAGATGAAATAGAGCATGGCAAAAAAATAGAATCCGAGCTTAAAGCGGCTAAAGAAAATGCTGAAAAAATGAGTCAGGCAAAAGGTGAGTTTTTAGCAAACATGAGTCATGAAATCCGCACACCAATGAATGGTGTTATTGGCACTTTACAGTTACTGGAAGATACAAATTTAAATTCAGAGCAAAAAGAGTTTGTTGTGATAGCGCATAAGTCAGCCGATGCTTTGCTGGCTATTTTGAATGATATTCTGGACCTGTCAAAAATCGAGGCGGGTAAATTAAATTTTGAAAATATTCCATTTGACTTTAAGCAAATCATAAAAGACATCGTTACGCTTTATTCATTAAAGTCGGAGCAGCAGGGTGTTCTGCTGGTACAAAAAATTGATGAATCGTTACCTGCCTCATTAATGGGTGATCCCACTCGCATACGTCAGGTGATTGTTAATCTGGTTTCAAACGCGTTGAAGTTTACTGATCACGGTGAGGTGAAAATTAATGTTGAAGTTGTTAAATTCGATAGCGATGCTGATATAGATAACATAGAGGTGAAAGTATCGGTAACGGATACTGGAATAGGTATTCCCGAAGCGGCACAAAAAACATTGTTTAATGCCTTTACCCAGGCGGATGGTTCAACCACAAGAAAATATGGTGGTACCGGCCTGGGGCTGGCAATTGTTAGTCAGCTGGTTGAAATGATGGGTGGCATATTGGGTGTTGATAGTGTCGAGGGTGAAGGCTCGATGTTCTGGTTTTCTGCTAGTTTCCAGTGTAGCGATAAAAAACCAGAGATGCCATCAGTTTCCCGTTCAGAAACCAGGCCGGTACAGCTAGATGCAAAAATTTTATTAGTCGAAGATAACCCAATCAATCAGATGGTGGCGCAAAAAATGCTGGAAAAAGTGGGTTTGAAGCCGATGCTGGCTAATAACGGTGTGGAAGCTATGCAGCTATTAAATGAGTATACGTTTGACCTGGTGTTAATGGATTGCCAGATGCCGGAAATGGATGGTTTTAATGCCACCCGCGAAATTCGAAAGTTGCAGATAAAGGCGGCAAACCAGCATTCAATCCCGGTGATAGCAATGACTGCGAATGTAATGTCAGGCGACCGTGAACGCTGTCTTGAAGTAGGTATGGATGATTATATCGGCAAGCCAGTACAGCGCGACCAGCTGGAATCTGTGCTTGGAAAGTGGTTGGCTTGAGAAAACTTTTTTTACCACAGAGGTACAGAGAGCAGAGAGGTTTTATAGTTGTGCGCCTGCGGGGCACAACTAATAATAAAAAATGTTTTCTCTGTGTCCTCTGTGCCTCTGTGGTGATATGTTTTTAATAATAATTTTTTGTAAAAGCGTGTTTCGCGTTAAAATACCTCTCCTGTCTGTCACTATGTAAATACTACTGTGAGCTCAAAGCAACGCTGGTATCGGCGTAATCAACTGTTTAATCAATTCATTCCGCCTTCATTATTATCCTGGTTATTTGATTCCTCATCGTTAACAGCGCGTATGATTGATTTGTGTGGTAAAGATTTTTCTGTGCGAGTGATATCTCAGCAGTGGCAGAAATTAACCGCAGAAGAAACCTCAGCTATGTCATTAAGCCATGTTCATTCTGCTTTGGTCAGGCAGGTCTTATTGTGTTGTAACGACAAACCCCTGGTATATGCCAGGACCGTTATTCCGGTAACAACTATTCAGGGTGCACAGCGACGATATGCAAACATGGGAAGCAGGCCGCTAGGTGCAATGTTGTTTGCTGATAGGACCATGCGCCGTGAAGATGTCCAGGTTGCTATATTGCCCGTTTTACATGAGGCAAATCAATTTTCAAAGGCTGATGAGCCCGTGTGGGGCAGGCGCTCGGTTTTTCGTGTGTCAGGGAAACCACTTTTGGTCAGTGAGTACTTTTTACCTGATTTTATCAAGGGCAACTCTGATTAAGTATCATAAATTCTGGCGATGCCCAAAAGCCAGGATCAAGGCGTTGCTTTGACAGATTTTTGCTTCTGCAAAATCTGCATTCCCTCCATCCATGGAGGTCAAAGCATGCCGGCTTCATACTTAAGCGGGCCTGGTAATAAGCAATAACGCAGAGCCTGGCTTTTGGGCATAGCCCCACAGGGCGGGCTTTTAAGCGTATATCTTTTGCGTTATGCTTCTTATGAAGGCCCATAATTAATAATATCGGGCATTCATTGCGAAATATGCCTTAAATATGTACGCTTAAAAGCCTACAGAATTAATGATACTTAATCAGAGTTGCCCAAGCACGGGAAGTAGTCGCTTATCGTTGCTCTTTCGACTCAAGCCCGACGATAAACGACAGCTGTTTTTATTCTTTTATCTCAGTAATCTTATTTATGATAATGGGCGTACTTGGCACGTCTGATGCGAAAGGACCACCAGGGCCTGTCGCGGTACGAGAGATTGCGCCAGCAACATTGTTACCTTCGATAACTTTGCCAAAAACAGTATAACCCCAGCCAGACATTGATTTACTGGTGTGATCTAAAAAAGCGTTGTCCGCGGTGTTGATAAAAAACTGGTTGGTTGCTGAATGTGGCGCACCGGTGCGTGCCATGGCTATCGTGTACTTCAGGTTTTTCAGGCCATTATCGGCTTCATTTTGAACTGGATCTTTGGTATCAACTTTTTTGTAGTTTGCAGTGAATCCGCCACCCTGATTCATAAAGTTTTTAATAACCCGGTGAAAGATCGTGCCATCGTAGGTGCCAGCGTTCACATAATCTAAAAAGTTAGCAACAGTTTTTGGCGCTTTTTCAGGGTAGAGTTCGAAAATCATAGTTCCTCTGCTGGTTTCTACTTCAACTTTGGGGTTTGCAGCATGTGCCAGCTGGATCTGAAAGGTTAATGCTAAAGCCGCAATACTGAGTAATAGTTTATTAAGTTTCATGTTTAACTCTTGTTATGATTTTAAAGTGGGTGGAATTTAACTTATATGACTGAGTTTGTCAGCTTTTTACATTTTTTTGTTGTTTAGTATTTACGGCTGAGTTTTTTTGAACATGGCGGGTCATGCCCCGCTGGCGAGTTACTCTTTAAGTCTGCAACCACAACGTGTTAGCCCAGATATTTCATAGGAATGCAGACAATGGGGTCATGTTTTATAAAATCGGTCAGTGAGTCAGTTTGTACGATTCGCCGATAAAATCGTAGGAAC
>RCNF010001599.1_pt1 | contig 11990 bp, 14 predicted proteins | sample 2041311 | NCBI WGS metagenome assembly RCNF01 (sample SAMN09708228, study PRJNA481090) | Marine sediment metagenome, whole genome shotgun sequencing project. | biome: marine sediment; feature: ocean; material: sediment; isolation source: Sewage treatment plant 2 marine sediment (STP2) ... | reverse complement strand
TCTCCTGTTTTAGAGACTGAGGGCGACTGCTCAATATAAAATTTAAATCGGGGTAGAATATCTTTAGCTCATTCGCTGGCTCCAAGAGTGGATTGACAAGCGCGGTAAGTGAGAGTAAGCAGAATTCTATGCTAGAGGAACATCCGCCACCGAGCATCCTAGTCAGATATTGACGTAAAGGCAGGGTTATTTTATTCTGGAATGATATGAAACCAAGCGAAGGGTCAGCTGGCAGTGAATTCACTAGAAACCAAAAGGATTTGTTTCTGCTTACCGTTCTTACTCTGATTGCACTAGTAATCAGGGTGATCCTACTAGGACAAAATCCCCCCGGATTATTCTGTGACGAAGCTTCAACCGGATATGATGCCTTTTCGCTGCTTCAGACTGGGCGTGACCAATTTGGCCAATTTTTACCTTTATTTGCCCGATCTTTTGGGGACTATAATGAAGCCTTTTATCGTTATCTTACAATCCCAGCAGTAGCCATTCTGGGGCTGACATCGTTCAGTATTCGTCTACCAGCAGCAATCTTCGGAACACTGACAATCCCTGTCACCTACCTACTTGCCCGCAAATCTTTTGACAGACGAAGTGCCTTTTTTGCAGCTTTGCTTCTAGTGATCAGTCCCTGGCATATCCACTTCAGCCGGACTGCTTTCAGAGCAATTCTCTTTCCATTTTTCTTCTCCCTTGGTATAGTTTTTCTGCTAAATGCTATTAAGGGGAACCCCCGTTGGTATCTGCTCTGTGGAGTAACTTTCGGACTTTCTCTATGGACCTATTCAGCTGCCCGGGTTTTTGTCCCTCTTTTTGTGTTTTTCACCGGGATCTACCTTTGCTATACCGGTCATTTGAAACGTCATCCCCGCTATATTCTTTGGGGAACTGTGATTTTCCTGGGTTTTCTTTCGGGTTTATTTTATTATTGGATAAGTCCAGGAGGAATCTCCCGAGCGAGCCAAGAAATTGCTTTTTCTCCTCTGGCATGGGGACAAAACTACTTGAGCTATTTTAATCCTCGCTATCTCTTTATAAAGGGAGACCCCAATCTACGCCATAGCCCTTATGGCATCGGGCAACTCCACCTCTTTGAAGCAATTTCAATCGCATTTGGGATCATTATGAGTCTCCGCAGGAAATCAACCGCTATTTTTCTGCTTGGGTTGTGGTTAATCTTATACCCAATCCCCGCAGCCTTTACGGCCCCGGAACACGCACTCCGATCAATCGTTGGCGCCCCTGCATTTGCCATCTTTTCAGGATATGGTATTGGAGAAATGGTTACTTACTTCCAAAGAAAGAATAATTTCATTCAGGTGAAACGACTAATCCTGGCTCTTGTTATAGCATTAAGCTCAATATTATTCATTCAGCGATATTTTTTCCAGTATCCCCAATATGCGAGCTCGCTGTGGCAGTACGGGATGCAGGATTTAATCGACTATTCTCAAAAGAACAAGTCCTACCCCGTATTTATATCCGATAATTTCTTCTTACCTCATTCATTTATTTTGTTTTATGAACAGATTCCCCCTGAAGACTATCAGCAAGCCCCCATAGGTGTTATTCAGGGTGATTGGTTTTATACGGATCAAAAGGTGGGAAGGTATTCAATAGATTCCCTGACTGACCTACCAGATTATTTATCCCAGGTGCAGGACTGCCTGATATTCATATTGGCGGATGAGATCAATCAAATCGATCACTTATCCGATATTAGTTTTGTCCGTTCAATTAGTCTTCCTTCTGGGGAAGATGTCTACTATATTTATAAATATCACCAGCAGGATCAGAACTGAGATCTGTAATTTTAATCAAAAACTTCCAGAATTGAAGTTGATCTCTGGTTTGTCCTTTTCAGGAGATCGATCTATAGTACAACGATATCCATCTATTAAGCATTCATCAAGATTTCGAGGTGCGATGGACTATCTGAAGGCGGGGGCTGCAAGTGGGCGGGAAGCAAATTGACAGCGTACGCTTCTCCTTAGATCTTGTATTGGTTTCTCGAAGTGCATGGGAACAGGGGGGAGAGAGCAATAGTAGTGATTGATGGTCCTATCTTTCCTCCCGGCCATACTTCTTTTGCAGGAGATGTTGAGAGGAACTTAGAAATCGCGCCTGACCCAGGAACCGCCCACCATGGTTCCTACCGGTTTGATCTCCCTTAATTCAACCTCAGCACACTCGAAAGGGTCTTTCTCCAGCACAATAATATCTGCCCAGAATCCTGGGGCCAACCTGCCCTGGATTTTGGATCTACCCGCCGCCGCTGCTGGGCCTGTGGTATAGGCTTCGATGGCTTTATCCCGTGGCACCCGCAGTTCGGGATGCCAGCCGTCCGGCCCCGGGAATCCGTCCGCTTTTTGACGGGTCACCGCGGCATGAATTCCCCAGAACGGGTTGGGGCTTTCTACTGGAGCATCCGATCCAAACACCACCCGTGCACCTCCTTGGAACAGCAATTGGGAAGCATAGGAATACGCCGTTCTATTTCCCCAGTATTTATCCGCCATATCCATATCCGAGATGGCATGAATGGGCTGCATCGAGGCCGTGATTTCCAATTTTGCCAGCCGGTCTACATCAGACGGATCTATCAGCTGAACGTGCTCTATCCGGTGGGGCAGTGATTTATATTCAGCTTTTTTCTCATACGCCCGCAGTCGTTCCAGGGCATTTAGTACTGTCCGGTTAGCCAGGTCGCCAATGGCGTGAATGGATAATGCCAGGCCGCCGTCAGCAGCTTTTACTCCTAGTTCATAAAGCTCTTCTTCCGATAATAGCGACAACCCCCGGTGATCCGTTCCTTGATAAGGTTCCAGCATAGAAGCAGTTTGAGGACCTAAAGCACCATCTGCAAAATCCTTAACTCCGCCAATCCACATCCAATCATTTCCGATTCCGGTTTTTAGCCCTCTCTCGATTGCCAGGTTCAAATCTTGAGAGCGTACACTTTTTAATACTCGTAACTTCAACTCTCCCCGTTCCGCCAGGGTTATTAATGCTTGATAACAAAGCTCCTGGTCAAAATCGTGCACACCGGTTAGCCCCATTTTCCACAGGCTTTCCTGGGCTATTTGGATCTTTTTCGCACTGGTTTCAACACTTGGTTTTGGGATGATGTCTTCAATTAACTTAACTGCATATTCAAACAGGATCCCGGTTGGTTCACCTTTTTCATCCCTAAATATTGATCCCCCCGGAGGATTGGGAGTTTCCCTATTGATCCCCGCAGCAGTCAAAGCCGCGCTATTGCCCCAGGACACATGGAGGGATTTCCCGGTCAGATAGACGGGATTGTCGGGCGCAATCAGATCCAGTTCTTTTGCCGTGCCATATCCATTGGTCCAGATATTATGATTCCAGCCGTGTCCTAAGATCCATTCTCCGGAGGGTGTGCGCGAAGCTCGTTCTTTGACCAGCTCCAAACAAAGTTCTTTGTTATCAGTTTCGCAATTGATATATCCCAGGGTTTCCGCGTACTGCCTCAAGTGTAGATGGGAATCAATTAATCCCGGCAGGACAATTCGTCCGCCCAGGTCCAGTCTTTCTGCTGATCCAAAGCTATCTTCGGGATCTATAAGAACCACTCTTCCACCGCGGCAGACCAGGGAAGAAGCCAGTGGCTGCCTGGGATCCATGGTGTAGATACGGGCATTGATCAGCTGGAGAGATTCCATTAATAATTAAGTCAGAGGGAAATATCTGGAATGATTATTTTTTCCTGAACCTGTCAAGCAGGGTGTTAAACTCTTCATCAGAGTAGTAGTGGATTGTTATTGTCCCTTTGCCAGCTTTGTTTCGTGTCAAGCGCACTTTGGTTCCCAGGGATGACTGTAATTCCTCTTCCAGGGATTTGAGCTCGGGTGATTTTGTGTCTTTTTTGGGTGGTCTGGGTTTTTGTTTCCCCTTAAATTTATTGACCAGGGCTTCTGTCTGTCGAACATTAAGTTCCTGGGTCAGGATGGTCTGCAAGGCGGAACTTTGAGCCTTAATATTAGGAAGAGCCAACAAAGCCCGGGCGTGACCCATACTGACCTGGTTTTTCCGGACAGCTTGTTGAACAACATCGGGCAGGTCCAACAGCCGCATGGTATTGGTAACAGCGGTTCTGCTTTTACCGACCCGTTTTGAGATTTCTTCGTGAGATAGACCAAATTCAACTGCCAGGCTCTGGTAGGCTGATGCCGTTTCCAGCGGGTTGAGATCCGCCCGCTGTACGTTTTCAATCAGCGCCAATACTAAGTGATCCTGGCTGTCTGCTTCCCGCAGGATAGCAGGTACGGTCTTTAAACCAGCAAGTTCTGCAGCCCTTAATCGCCGCTCACCGGCAATTACAGCATATTTCTGATCCTCGTCTGCGTCTTGAACTGATAAAACTAACGGTTGAATGATCCCGTGCTCCCGGATAGAAGCCGCCAGCTCCATTAATTTATCATCGTTAAATCCTTTCCGGGGCTGATGCGGATTGGCTCCGATCAGATCCAGCGGGACTTCCAGAACTCCGCCAAATTCGGTTAATATTTCCCCGTCAGGATGGGTAGGTATAAGAGCTTCAAGGCCTTTTCCCAGGCCGGGTCGTTTGGATGCCATATGTTTTTTTGAATATTTCCCTGGTAGTAATGATTAATTTGGTACTAATAGTTAACTTTTTTATTATACCTCAGGAAGCTTGTGCCCATCTCCCAGCAAGAGTTCCTTTGCCAGCTCATTATAGGCATTCGCACCGATAGAATTGGGAGAATATAGTGAAATTGGAACACCATATGAGGGTGCCTCAGCCAGGCGGACGCTGCGGGGAACGATGGTGTTAAATACTTTTTCCTGAAAATGTTTTTTCACTTCATCGACCACATCATTAGCGAGATTGGTTCTTGTATCATACATGGTCAAGATCAAACCCCGGATAATCAGGTCGGGGGAGATCACTCGACGGACTCTTTCAATAGTAGATACCAGGTCTCCCAATCCTTCCATGGCCAGATACTCACACTGAACTGGAATCAGGACCCCGTTCACAGCTGCAACCAATCCATTTAATGTCAGCAGCCCCAGCGAGGGGGGGCAATCTATCAAGATATAGTCGTATTCATCCGCCAGGGGAAGGAGTTTTCTCTTTAATAAATTTTCCCGGCCAACCTCATTCACCAGCTCAACTTCTGCACCGGCAAGATCAGGAGAGGCCGGCAGGATCGACAATTTTAGTTTGGGATTTCGCAGGATATACTCGCGGATATCTTTTTCTTCCAGGAGAGCCTGATAAGTTCCTCCTGAGACATTGTTTTTGTCAATACCCAGCGAGGAGGTGGCATTAGATTGAGGATCAATGTCTACCAGAAGGACCTCTTTTCCATAATGGGCTAAAAAGGAACCCAGGTTTATGGTTGTAGTCGTTTTTCCGACGCCGCCTTTTTGATTGGCAATTGTATAAATAAATCCCATGGGTCAATGAACCTTTTGATTTGATTGTCTCTCCGCTTCCATTGGAATTCCTTCAATCCTGGGACGGGTGACAGAAATCGCTGCCAGCGCTGATGCTAACCGGGCAGATTTTTCGATACTCTTTTTCTCAATCACGAAGTAATTCATAAAAGCTGCAGTAAATATATCTCCGGCCCCAGTTGGATCCACTTCTTCCCGCGGATTAACAGATATGGACTTGATCATGTCTTGCCAATAAAACTCTGCCCCGTTTTTCCCTTTAGTGAGGAATAGCAGGGGATATAGTGAGCATAAATAATCGAGTGAAGATCGATCAAATCCCAGGGTTTTAATGCTCAGGAATCCAGAAGTATTTTCCGGGAACGGGTTTTTATCACCGGGAAGGGGGAAGGTTGAATTGTTTCATTCTCGTCCCATTCCTTGAGCCAGCCCTGGAGCGAAATACAAACTTTTGCATCTGGAAAATTGAAACCAGTTTCCGGGTTGATCTCTTTTGCCACTGCTCCCAGGTGAATGATTTTTGTGATTTCCCATTCTTCCGGGATATGTTCCATCCCCAAAGAATCGGCTTTCTCCAGGAGATTGTTCCCTGTCGGGGGGTGTGTAAACGTTCCTAAAAGTTGTTGTCCTTTCCGACTTATTGTTAAAAATCTAGATCCCTTCCAGCGGCTCAATCGAAAAATACTCATTATGAGAGGTGACCAAACCCACCTCTAGACCCTGTCTCATGGCCGTGATCGTACTATATACAGCTGTTCCACCCAGACGATATCCATCGTTAACGACATCCCGGGATATATACCTACTATTAAAAAATCTAAAGGTAGTTTTCCCCGGTTTGAGTTTCATGGTGGAATTATACCTGATAGCGAAATTCCGGTATAAAAAAACTGGCACGGGATTTGTTCCATGCCAGTAGATTTTTTATTCAGAAGAATTATTTTGCGGGATGAATGATGACTTTACGATTAGGGTCCTGGCCGATACTTTCTGTGTAAACCGAGGACTCTTCCTGAAGTTCAATATGGGCAAATCGCCGTTCATTGGGCGGCATCGGTTCCAAGGCTTGCTCGCGACCTGTATCTGCTACCTGTTCTGCTACCCGGCGAGCTAACTGGCGGACCTGCAGCTCTCGCCGCTCCCGGTATCCCTCTACATCAATGCTGAGCGGGATTCCGTGTTCAAGTTCCTTTCCCAGGATTAAGCGCGTGATGTACTGTAAGGCATTTAATGTTTTTGCCCGGCGTCCAATCAATATGCTCAAATCATTACCAGAGATATCTACCAGGATGGGACGGAATGGCAATTTATCGCTCTCTTCGCCATACTTTGCGTCTACCGTGGCTTCCAGGTTCATTTTCTCCAGTAGTTCAGAAACAATTTCTTCTGTGAGTTTTAAATTAGAGTCTTTATCTTCTGTAGGGACCCGGGATTTGCTCTCATCTGGTTGAGCTTCTTCACCTTCGCTGAGAACGGATAACCGGACCCTCGCCTGGCGGGCGCCAATCCCAAATATTCCCTGTCCACCTTCATCCAATACGGTGATCTCTACTTTTTCCTGAGGTAATCCCAGATCATTTAATCCCTTTTCAATTGCTTCTTCTACAGTTTGAGCAATTACCTCAAGGGTTGCGCGATTGTTATTCATAATACCTCTTTGGTCCTTATCAATCCATCTTTTTCAGGGTTGGTTATCCCAATAATTTTGATGGTAGTTTTGGAAGGATATTCTTAAAATCCGCCTGACCAGTCAACATATATTGGGCGATCGTGGCAAGATTGGTTGCTATGAAATACAAACCCAGCCCGGAAGCAAAGGTCAGTGCCAGGTATCCCATAAAGAAGGGCATATAGAGGCCCATCATCTTGGTCATCTGGGCACCTTGCCCGCCGTCACCTGCTCCCTGTGTGGGAGGAGTAACCATCTTGGTTTGAATATATGAGGTAATCACGACCAGAATAGCGAGGACTGGAACTGCAACTCCCATAATGGGCAATCGCTCAGGCTCACTGAGCTCCATCCACCAGAATTGACTGTTAATTGGTATCAGGTTAGCTCCATCACTGATGTGCTTGGAAAGGTTCACCAGTTGAATTGGAGTAACTGCCAGAGATCTGATGATTGCCTGGTAGAGTCCGATGATTACTGGAAATTGGATCAGCAAAGGCAGGCAGGAACCGAAGGGACTGATTCCCATCTCTTTGTATATTTCCATCTGTTTCTGGGCCAGGATTTCTTTGTCATCTTTGTGTTTTTTCTGGATATCAAGCCATTTCTTTGAACTTTGTAATTCCTGCATGGCTTTGCTGCTTTTCATCTGGCGGGCGGTCAGAGGGTATGTAACAATCCGGACCAGCACGGTAAAGATAATGATTGCCCAGCCGAAGTTTTGGCCGATCAGATCATAAATGAAAAGCAACACGGTAATCATTAAGGTAATAAAGGCATCCCACATAGTTTTTTCCTGTTTAGATTTTAATTTTGTCCAGGACCAGGTTCAGTTTCTCAATTTATTGTGCCGGGGGATATCCCCAGATTTGGGTTCCATTCGGATTAAGTGCAATCATGAAATATTCTGCTTCTGAGGGAGCAAGCAGAAGAGTTTCTCCGTCTGACGCTGGGCTAGCATATAGTTTGCCTTCCATTGGCAGATTGCGCTGAACTACACCATCTTTGCTGACAACTACCAGGCTGCTGGCATCAGTTGAGAAATAGAGCAGATCATCTTGAACCAGTGGCGAAGAAACGATCTTGCCACCGGGCTGCAGCTGCCAGAGAAGGTCTCCTGTTGCCAAATCCAGTGTATAAAAAGTACCGGCTAGATCACTGGTATAAACCTGTTCCCCATCAATAACCGGGCTTGCCCAGGCCCAATCCGAAGTATTAAAACGCCATTCGATGGTGTGTTTTACCTCATCCAGGGCAATGACTTCATTATTAAAGGTGCTTACGATTATCAACCCGCTATCTGACACGGCAGGTCGACTGACTATAGGTCCGCCAAGATCTTCCGATTTCCAAATCTGTGAACCGGTCTCTGGATTAATGGCATAAAGGAAATGATCCATGGAAACCAGGTAAATGCATCCACAGCTCTCAGACCAGGCGGGGGAAGCCCAGATTGGATCTTCTGTTTCGAATGGTTCCCAAAGCGGCATTCCATTCAGGTCGACAGCATAGAGTTTATTGTCCGATGCTGGTGCGAAAATACCCTGATCGGTGACCAGGGGAGCCGCGACGAAGCGGTTTTCGGCGGCAGTAAATGACCAATTTTCTCTGCCGTTAGTTGGATCAATGCTGTAAAGATTGCTGTCATAGCTGGCAACAATCAATTGTGTCCCATCATCTGCGAACACTGGTGCGGCATAAAAATCAACGCCGGTTTCCGTTTCTGTCGGAAACAGCCATTTTTGTGTCCCGGTTTTTATGTTGAGGGCATAAACTTGGGGTCCATAAGAGAAATAAGCAACATCCTCTTTGAGGGTGATCTCGGACCAGCCAGTTGCTGCGACTCGTCGACTGCCTGAACAAGCGCCCAAAGTCAGGGCAAGCAGGGCTAAGAGAAGAATTAAGAGATATTTTTTCATTGTTTTCATATTCACTTTCTAGAGGTTATTCTACGGAAGCGGGTCGAACCCTCCCTGGGAAAATGGATTACAGCGAAGAATTCGCCAGACACCCATAAAACCACCCCGGAATACTCCGTATTTATAGATTGCTTGGTAGGAATAGTGTGAGCAGCTGGGATAATATCTGCAGGTATCACCGGGCAAAGCTTTTGATATCGTCTTTTGATAGAGAAGGATTAAAGCCAGAACCGGGAATCTGAACACTGTCCAAATGCTTAACTCAAGATCTTTTATTGAAGGATCATGGGTTGAGTGATTGTGTTTATCCTGTTCCAGGACGAATTCATTATTCATTGGTTTGGTTTAGTAACAATTTGGCTTCCCTGAAAAGAGATTCCAAAGCTTCTTTCGCTTCTCCACAGGTGGATTCAGTTAAGGGTTTTCTGGCAATCAGGACTCCGTTATATCCGGGTTTAATCTCCTGGATTAACTCTCGTAAAGCTGCCCGGATAATCCGTTTTGTTCTGTTACGTTTGACTGCATTTCCAACTGAAATCCCTGCTGTGACCGCAAACCGTGAGAGCGGGTGATTCACTTTCTGAAATTTCAAAATCAGAAGCGGGTGGGGATATGATTTTCCAGATCGCCGCACCCGCATGATTTCATTTGAACTTGTAAGGCGAAATCTCTGTTCCACAAGAATCTTGTTAAATCAGAGTTAACTGTTCCAGTTAGTTTTCTTAACGTGATTATTTTTTGTATGGGCGAGTACATAACGACCCTTTAACCGGCGCCGCTTTATCACATCTTGTCCGCCTTTACTGCTCATGCGAGCCCGGAACCCGTGGACACGAGCCCGGCGTCTTATTTTCGGTTGATACGTCCGTTTTGGCATCTTCTAGCAACTCCTTCAAGGTTCAAACTCAACTTCCGACGAAATATTATACCGTGTGGGCTTAGTTTGGTCAAACTCCTTTGGCAATCGATTATTGAATAATTCCTCCAGGAATTCTACCCCGGGGATTCCAGAGAGGATGGTTGGAATAATCTAAAGAGGAACCATTCAGTATTATAATTTAATTATTAAACTTATGAATAGTTGGAGATCATGTATACAAGAATTCTGAATACCCTATCGGAGCATCCAGTAGTTGAGGTCCGGATTGGAATTAATTGGACCGCAGTAGTGGTTAATAAAGGGGATCACCAGCAGTGTGGATTGGCATCGACCCTTTCTGAGGATCACCATCATACCGGGGAACCGAAGGTTCCCGATCCTGGCAGGCTGGAATCTATTTCAGCGCTAGAATTGGCAAATTGGATCAAATCGGAAATTCCCCTACGCCGGAGTGTAGGATGTGCCGCGATGAATGCCCTGCTTCCTCGGAATTCATTATCCTGGACAGATAAAAACGCCGAATCTGCAATTCTGGAGAACGGTAAAGGGAAAAAAGCGGTTCTAATTGGTCATTTTCCTTTTGTTCACAAACTAAGAGAAGAATTGAGTGAATTAATCGTGCTGGATCAAAATCCATCTGGAGATGACTTACCCCCCAGTGCTGCCCCGGAAACTCTACCCGATGCTGATCTGGTCGCTATTACGGGGATGACGTTCATTAACCATACCCTGCTGGATTTATTATCGTTCTGTAAACCAGAGGCTTATGTGTTGATACTTGGACCTTCAACACCATTGTCCCCGGTCTTGTTTGATTATGGAGTAAACCTGTTGGCCGGATCTTCAGTGGAAAATATCCCAGCCGTATTGGCTGCCCTGGGGCAGGGAGCAAATTTCCGACAAATTCATCGGGCTGGTGTCCGTTTAATTACTCAAATTTCAGCTGGGGATAAGACCTAAAGGCATATCTTATGGATGATAAACCCATTATATTTAACTCAATTGGAATTATCGAAACACCGTTTACAGATTTAGCCGATATGCCTATTCAACCCAGCGCAGCTGAGGGTATAAAAGGCAAAGTCATTCTGAATCCAGTGCTTAAGGGGGGATTACAAGACCTGGAGGGATTTTCCCATCTCATTCTTTTATATCATTTCCATCAGGCTGGAGATTCAAACTTGCTTGTTAAACCATTTTTAGATGAAAATATTCACGGTGTTTTTGCGACCAGGGCTCCGCGGAGGCCCAATGCCATTGGGCTTTCGATTGTAAGGCTGCTGGAGATACAACAAAACATACTTTCCATCACAAATGTAGATATCTTGAATGGAACTCCGCTGCTGGATATTAAACCTTATGTTCCATATTTTGATAAACCGGAAGCAGACAGAATGGGTTGGCTGGAAAATTTCCAGGAAAAAATTGGGCGAAAATACTCCGACGATAGATTTTTAGAATAGAGTTGTCCTATTGGGACCTGTTTCCTGTTTATTCAATCACTGGAAATTTCGATCGCCTGCTCTCCCTGAGGTCCTACCCAACGGAAGGCGATTGTGCCCAGAAAGAGGGGGATCCAGAAGGTCACTCCCCGGTAGGCTAATGTAATCACCAGCGCTTCGCTGACTGGAATATACATTGATCGAAAAGCCAGGGTGAGTATTCCCTCCACGATTCCTATCCCGTAAGGCGTCGGGGATACTATTTGGAATAGATAAGCCAGACTGGTCCCCGCAATTAACGTTCCGATTGAGGCCGGTACTTGATATGCCTTAAACAAAGCAAAAAAGATCAATAAAAGAATTGTTTTATTGGAGAGAGCCAGCAGAAAAGGATAAATTAATTCAAGGGGACGTTTCCGAATTTCGTTTAATCCTTCCACTGCATCATGAGCGATGGATCTAGCACCCTGTTCGTTGAACTTTTTCACACGACGGAATGGTTTTAGAAAGCGATTTCCTGTTCTGGCTACCCAGGCGAGGGCATCGGATAGTGCCTGTTCGGATTTAAACCCCAGATAAACTAAAACACTCATCCCTAACCACAACAGGAATAAAATAACTGAGGCAGTAAT
>RCNF010001597.1_pt1 | contig 11994 bp, 12 predicted proteins | sample 2041311 | NCBI WGS metagenome assembly RCNF01 (sample SAMN09708228, study PRJNA481090) | Marine sediment metagenome, whole genome shotgun sequencing project. | biome: marine sediment; feature: ocean; material: sediment; isolation source: Sewage treatment plant 2 marine sediment (STP2) ... | reverse complement strand
TATTACACAATTTCGCAGCCCCCCTTTTAAACCCGCATCCGTTGGTCCATGTGATAAGCACATGCCGGAGAGACCTGATGTCAGACGCACACTTCCCAACAGATGACCGCCCCACGAAATCTGCCGTGATGCGCGGTCTGCGCCAACGCTGCCCAAACTGCGGTGAAGGGCACCTTTTTACGCGCTATTTGAAGGTCGCGGACAATTGCCCATCTTGCGACGAAGAGCTGTTTCATCACCGCGCTGATGACGGCCCCGCCTATCTTACAATTTTGGTGGTCGGTCACATTCTGGGGTTTGTGATCCACTTTATGTGGGTCTATTTAAGGCCAGAACCTTGGGTCATGGCCTCTACCCTGACAGTAGCCGCGGTTGCGCTGTCGCTCTATCTTTTGCCCCGGATGAAGGGCATGGTTGTGGGCATCCAATGGGCGCGCCGTATGCACGGGTTCGGCCACAACAGCTAACATCCGTAAAAGGGCCAGCATGGATAAGACCGCCATACGCGACGCCGCGACCATCATTGTTTTGCGCGACACGCAGACAGCACCAGCTGTATTGATGGGCCAGCGCGGCGCGACTGCGGCATTTATGCCTGGTAAATTCGTGTTTCCCGGTGGTGCCGTTGATCCAAATGATGCGCAGGTTCCAACAACGGCGGTTCGCGGTTTGGATGACACAAGGTTAGCGCTTGAAAGCAGCCTGCCACCCGTCGCACTCGCCGCCGCCGCGATCCGCGAATTGTGGGAAGAAACAGGGCAAATTCTGGGACATACGCAGCTTTGGAACGACCCGCCGCAAGGTTGGCGCGGTTTTGCGCAGGCCGGCTATGTTCCGCATGCCGCTGCCCTGCAGTTCTTTTTCCGCGCGGTGACACCTGCAGGCAACCCCCGACGATTTGATGCGCGGTTCTTTTTGGCGGATGCGGACGATTTGCAGACAGATCTAGATGATTTCACAAAGGCCGAAGACGAGCTTTCACATCTGCAATGGGTGCCTTTGGCAGATGCGCGACGCTTTGATCTGCCCTTTATCACGCAAGTCGTGCTGGCCGAATTAGGAAGTCACATCAAACGCGGCGGCCCACCAGCAAGCGTGCCGTTCTTTCGCAACGATGACGAGGCGCATTTGGTCACCCGCCTTGATGGTCGGCCTTTGCTTTAAAGCAGCAAGACCAGCATCACGATGCTAAACGTGAGCAGCAGCAAGCCCTGCCATTCTCGTTTGCCTATCTTCTCGCCAAAGACAAAGGCACCGATAATCAGCGAAAACAGCAACTCTATCTGGCCCACTGCATTGACGTAAGCCGCGTTTTGCAGCGTGAAGGCAGTGAACCAGCAGATCGACCCGATCATGCTTGTGATACCGACCAACCCTGCGACCCGCCAAGAGGCGATGACGCGCCCGATCTCTCCGCGTTCGCGCCATGCCAGCCAAAGCGCCATCGCAACAGTTTGAAACGCTGTCACAATCGCCAAGGTGACAATGGCGCGGTAAAACACGTCACCGTCCCCCAAAGACAGCGACGCGCCGCGATAGCCATTTCCTGAAATGCCAAACAGCACACCGGCCCCAAGGCCCAATGCTGTAGCACGGTTGAACACCCGTCTGTGCCAAGGGCCGACCCCACCGGGCGGGTCAGATAAAAGCAAAACACCCGCAAGTCCGATCAGCATCGCCACGATTGTGAGCGTCGTGAATGTGTCGCCAAGGATCAGGAACCCGAAAAACGCGCTCAGCAACACTTCGGTCTTTTTAAAGGTGATCCCGACGGCGAAATTGCGGTGGCTGAACAAAGCAACCACGCACATTGTTGCAAGGATTTGGGATGTGCCACCTGCCAGCGCATATGGCCAAAAGGCGGGTGGCAGATCCGGCAATCCTTGCCCGGTGCTGGTCGCATAAGTGATCGCGATCACTGCCACCAATGGCGACGAATAGATAAACCGCGCGAAAGTCGCCCCTGCCGTGGACAGGGCCATACCTTTCAGCCGCTTTTGCAGCATAAACCGAAAAGTCTGCGCAATGGCCGCGCCAATTGTGATCGGGATCCAGATTTCCATCCGCCCCCTATGACCGCAATTCTTTAACGCCGCCAGAGCGGGTGCGCGACGGGGTCTTTGGGGGTCAGAAAATAACGGCGAAGGACTTGGCTATAGGAAGCATAAAAGTAACCGCCATTGCGGCGCAGATAGTGATCTTTGCGCGACCGATAAAGCGCGGGCAGTTGATACCATGCAACGCGCGGATGCATATGATGCACTACATGCAGGTTGTTGTTGAGAAACAAAAAGCCAAAAACCCCACCGCGTTCGACGATCACACTACGGCCGCTCGCCCGCTCATTGGCTTGGTGTTCCAAGAATGTGCGCAATTTCAGGATCGACATGCCCAGATAGGCCGCAATCAGATACGCCCAAAACGGCATTGGTGCGGCGACAACTACAACCCCAACGGCAACCACCGCCGGAATATGCAAGAGCCACGCTTGCCAAATGGTTTTGTCGCGGATGCGCCATTCGGAGATCAAAAAACTGACGGTACCGATCGCGGGGCCAACAATCAGCCGACCCGCAATCGTATTATTGAACACTAAGATAAATTGCACCACGCGCGGCAATTGCAGCCAGGTATCACTTGCAAGGAAATTACTTTCGGGATCGTCAAAGGGGTCAGTAATCACCTCGTCATGGTGATGCGCCAAATGGGTCGCTTTGAAACGTGCGTAGGGAACGGTCAGCATAAGCGGCGGCCAGATCAAAAGATCATTGCACCATTGCACACGAAATGGATGCCCGTGGATAACTTCGTGCTGTAAGGAAGCGTGCAGCGCGATCAAGACCCCACAAAAGACGATCCCAACGGGCAGTGGAAAGACCCACAATGCAGCAACCCAACCTGTATAACATGCCACTATCAAAAAAAGCGTCGGCCATTCGAAACCCGCGCGGGCCGTAAATTTGTTTTTTCCCATAGGTTTACCTTATGAGATCACCGCGGCGTGAACCATTTAGACAGTAGTTCACAAAATGCTTAATTTGTGGAATTATACACATATGGTGATAAGAATCGACAAACGACAGCGCGCTCAACTTTTCCGCGACCGCTTGCAAATCGCAATGACATTGGCAGAAATGACGCAAAGCGCATTGTCTCGGCAAGCTGGCGTTGATCGCTCTACGCTTTCACAACTGCTGAAAGATCAAGGCGCGCGCCTGCCGAACGCGCAATTGGTTGCCGAATGTGCGGCGGCCTTGGGCGTGAGTGCTGATTGGCTATTGGGCCTGTCTGACAGACCAGAGCAAGCCGCCGACTTAGCAGCAACTGCAAATTCAATGCCGCAAGCACCGCGTGCAATGATCGATGATCACATCTTTGCATGGCACCAAGAAGCAAAGGGATATAAAATCCGTCACGTGCCTGCGGGCCTGCCGGATATGCTCAAAACCGCCGAAATGTTGCATTGGGAATACGCCCCCTCGATTGGCAAAACAATTGATCAGGCTGTTGGCGCAAGCACGGACCGTCTAAATTGGATGCGCAATGCGGGATCCGATTACGAGATCGCGATACCCATTACAGAGCTTGATACATTTGCGGCTGGCACCGGATACTACGCGGGACTTTCAGCAGATATTCGTCGCGCACAATTGGCCCGTTTTCGCGACTTGCACGCGCAACTTTATCCGGCCTTACGTCTTCATTTGTTCGATCGACGGTTGCTGTATTCCGCGCCCGTTACTGTCTTTGGCCCACTGTTGGCAGTCATCTACATCGGACGGAACTACCTCGTTTTTCGCGACTCCGAGAGGATTGCAGCGATCACTATTCACTTCGACCATCTTGTACGGCAGGCAAGTATCGGCCAGCGCGAGCTGACCGATTTTTTCGACGTGCTGATCGCCAAGACGGTTTAGTTGCGCACGCCAACTGCGTTGCCTGCGCCAATCGGCTTTGGCAAGGCTTCGTGGGCTTTTGCCAAAGTGGCAAGTATCGCAGCTAGGGCGGGCGCTGGATCAGATGCGCGGCGGGTCGCGAGACTGACGTGGATCATCATATGCTCTCCGGTTGCCAGTTCACGGTCGCCTTCAAACATGCGGTGGAACAAATGCATCTTTTTGCCCGTACCGGCCAGAACTTGCGTTTCCACACGGATCACAGCCCCGGCACGCACTTCGTCCAGATGGCGGATGTGCGTTTCGGCGGTGAAATAACTGCCACCAGTGGCGATGTATTCCGCATCGCATCCGATCAACAACATAAGGCGGTCGGTAGCGTCGCCAAAGGCCTGCAGATAACGCGCCTCGTTCATGTGGCCGTTATAATCGGTCCAATCCAGCGGGATCGCGCGAGCCACCGTGATCAGCGGTTGGCTTAGATCATCGGGCAACTTGACCTCACCCTCGACACGTTTGTCTTGCGCATTCAGCAACGCGCCAGCACCCCAGTTTTGCGCCTTAAGGCCGCGTAGAATACTGACCAAGTTGTCATCACGCGCGCGCTCGAGTTCTCGGATCGTGTATTTACCCGATTGCGCATCAGACTGATCAGCGACCTTGTCGATCAACTCGTCCGTCAATTCGGGTACGTCCATAAGCTTGGTCCATGGCCATTCCAGACACGGCCCGAACTGTTCGATAAAGTGGCGCATTCCTGCTTCGCCGCCCGCAATGCGGTAGGTTTCAAACAGACCCATCTGCGCCCAGCGCAAGCCAAAGCCGTAGCGGATCGCATCGTCAATTTCTTCGGTGGTCGCGATCCCGTCTTTGATCAACCACAGCGCTTCGCGCCAAACGGCCTCTAGGAAACGGTCCGCGATATGTGCATCAATTTCGGCGCGCACATGCAGCGGGTGCATCCCGATGCTTGTAAGGATGTCTTTGGCTTTTTGCACAATCGCAGGGGCGGTCTGCGCACTTGGCACCAGTTCGATCAACGGCAACAAATAGACGGGATTAAACGGATGCGTCACGACGATCTGTTCAGGGCGGGTGGCACAACCTTGCAGTTCGGACGGTTTAAATCCGCTGGTCGATGATCCGATAACCGCGTCATGCGGGCAATGTTCTTGCAAGGATTGATAGACTTTGCGCTTGAGCTCTAACCGCTCTGGCACGCTTTCCTGGACCCAATCCACACCAGCGACTGCAGATGACATCGTGTCATGAAACGTCAGCGCGCCCTCGGGCGGCAAAGCCACATCGGACAGCCCCGGCAAAGACCGCCGAGCGTTGTCCAAGACTTCCGCGATCTTGCGTTCGGCCTCTGGATCGGGGTCGAAAACCCGCACGTCCCAGCCCATCAAAAGGAACCGTGCAGCCCAACCGCCGCCGATAACACCACCGCCGATGATCGCTGCTGATTGTATCGTCATGTCGTTAACCTGCGGGCTTGTCATCGGGGTGATTGAATTCGTCGGCAGGCACAGGTTCGCCGCGCACACTTGGATCGCATGCGACCATTGCCGTGTTGCTATCGCGAATAATCAGACCGCCGCGCGCGCGGCACTGCTCAAACGTCATGCGATTGCCAATCACCATAAGCTCGCGCATGCCACCACCCGAAGGTGCGTTCATCGCACCGGTACCTTCGCAGGCAGCAAGGGCAAGAATGCCCACCAAAATAAATCGCTTCATTGCGTCATCTCCTCTAGACGGCTGAGGTCGTAGCCGTTGAATGCCAATACATCGCGTGCCGCAGCCAAGCGGTCGGCGCGAATGTCGGGTGTGCGGTTTAAAATCCAGCCTGAACGGCCATTGGGCGCACCGACAACAGCGGTGCGGTAATCTTCATCGGTCCAAAGCACCCAGTAGTCGGCGGCGACAAATGGAACAGAGGCGAAACGGACCTTGAGCCGTGCCGGCCCCACAATTTCCGCGGTGCCGTTAATGCGGGATTTTTCATTGCCGTCTGCATCACGACAAATATTGAGAACTGACAAAAGCCCGTCATCGCGCACCCCGTATTCAGCGGTTACGCCAACGCAGCCAGCCTCGAATGGTACCGGAAAGCGGGCCACTTCGTACCAAACGCCTGTATACCGCTCGGGTTCGAACACTGCCTTTGAGGATATCGGCACATCAGTATCGCGGTAGACCTCTAGGACACCACAGCCTGACAGCAGGAATGCGAAGACAAAAAGTGCCCTCATTTGGACACTGGTTCCTGTTTGGTCAGCCCCAGTTTGGCACGCACTTCTGCGGGCCCAATGACCTTTGCACCAAGGTTTTCAACTATATCCGCTGCGCGTTCGACAAGTTGCGCATTGGTCGCAAAGACCCCGCGATCCAGCATCAAGTTGTCCTCAAGCCCGACACGCACGTTTCCGCCCGCAAGAACAGAAGCCGCCACATAAGGCATCTGACTGCGTCCCAGACCAAAGGCCGAAAACGTCCAATCATCGGGTACATTATTCACCATCGCCATAAAGGTATTCAGATCATCAGGGGCGCCCCAAGGCACACCCATACAAAGTTGTACAAGCGCAGGACTGTCCAAAACACCGTCTTTGACCAACTGTTTGGCATACCAAAGATGTCCGGTGTCGAAGGCTTCGATCTCGGGTTTTACGCCAAGTGCTGTCATCATGCGCCCCATCGCCACCAGCATACCCGGCGTGTTGGTCATCACATAATCGGCTTCGGCGAAATTCATCGTTCCGCAGTCAAGCGTGCAAATCTCTGGCAGGCATGCGGCGACATGCGCCACACGTTCGGTCGCACCCACCATGTCGGTGCCTGCCTTTGTCGGAAACGGGTATTCAGTGCCACCAAAAATGATGTCACCACCCATGCCAGCCGTTAGGTTCAGGACCACATCGACGTCTGCATCGCGAATACGGTCGGTTACTTCGCGGTACAGCGCCAAATCACGCGAGGGCGTTCCAGTTTCAGGATCACGAACGTGGCAATGCACAACGGCGGCACCCGCTTTCGCCGCATCAATCGCACTCTCGGCGATCTGCTGTGGCGAACGGGGGACATGGGGACTGCGGTCTTGGGTCGATCCCGACCCTGTTACGGCACATGTTATGAACACTTCACGATTCATCTGCAGCGGCATCGCTGTCTCCCCTTTTCGCAAGCACTAAATTCAGGTGACACTTGCTCAAATTCATCCACCGCACAAGTCGTGATTAGTAGGGCATAGGGTGTAATCTGTGGACCGCGTCGATCTCTGCGATGATGTCACCAGACAAAACAACAGCTTTGCCCGCGAGGATTTGCGTCAACTGGTCTGACGTAGTTGCCCCAAATATGGCCGACACTGCGAATGGCCGTGTGCGTTGCCAAGCCATTGCCATATGCACCGGATCAAGACCGTGCTTGGCTGCAAGATCCAAATACGCTTGCACCGCAGGCCAAAGCCGGTCCGTCACACGTCCACCTAAATTCTTGTTGATTGACAAGCGGCTACCATCCGGCACAGCACCGTCTTGGTATTTGCCCGTCAGCAACCCACACGCCAGCGGCGAAAATGACAGCAGCGTCACGTCTTCGTTCACCGCCATTTCGGCCATGTCGGTGTCGTACAAACGGCAAAGCAACGAATACTCGTTTTGAACTGACGCCATGCGCGGCAACCCTGCCGCCTGCGCCTGATCAATCCATTTGGTCATACCCCACGCGCTTTCGTTGGACATGCCGATGCTACGGATTTTGCCCTCTTTGACCAACTCGCCCAGCGCTTCAAGCACTTCCAGCATGTGATCCATCGACTGTTGGCGGTCCTGCCCTGAGGGATCAAAAGTCCAGTTTTGACGGAACATATACGACCCACGCATAGGCCAGTGCATTTGATAAAGGTCGATCACATCAGTCTTGAGACGCTTCAGCGATGTCTCGACGGCTTCGCGCATAACGGACCCATCATAGCCACGCCCTTCGCGCACCCACCCTGGGTTATCGCCGGATACTTTGGTCGCCACCACAATGTCGTCGCGCCGTCCCGTTTTGGCGATCCAATTGCCGATCACTTCCTCGGACAGGCCAACGGTTTCAGCGCTGATCGGGTTGACCGGATACATCTCGGCGGTGTCGATAAAATTGATGCCCGCATCAAGCGCCATATCAATTTGGGTATGTGCATCGGCTTGGGGCGTTTGGTTGCCAAATGTCATCGAGCCAAGACACCATTCGCTAACCATAATGTCGGTGCGACCAAGGGGGAGTAATTTCATGCGAGCTGCCTCAATTCTAAGATTAGCGGCAGACATTAATGCGCGCCTGCCTAAGGGCAAGGTGCAAAGACGACAGCTTGGGTCGATTATGGTCTAGCAAAGCGTCTGCCACAGGCGCATATCTTTCAAATGCGGATGATTATCTCTTTTGCGGCCCTGTTTATGTCAGTGGCATTGCTACAACTTTCATCTGGGGGCGTTGGCCCTTTGGACGCGCTGACAGGGTTAGAGCTGGGATTTTCGCAATCAGCCGTTGGTTTTCTTGGGTCGGCGCATTTCTTGGGCTTTTTTATTGGCTGCTGGTGGGCCCCGCGCCTGATGGGCAGTGTCGGTCACAGCCGGGCGTTCGCGACGTTCACCGCGATGGGCGCGATTGGATTGGCCGCGCATGTTATCGTCGAAGACCCGTTGTTCTGGGCGTTCTTTCGTATCGGATCAGGGATTTGCGTGGCGGGTTGCTACACGGTCGTCGAAGCATGGTTGCAGGCCAAAGTCACCAATGAAACCCGTGGTCGCGCCATGGCGACCTACCGCATCGCCGACACTGGCGCGTCCTTTCTGGCACAGTTCATGATCGGCGCTTTGGCCAATCTTGAAACCTATATCGCCTATAATGTGCTGACTATCTTGTGTTGCGCATCGCTTTTGCCGCTTGCGTTGACCCGCCTACCGCAGCCTGAAACGCCCAAAGCAACGCGGTTGCGCCCATCGCTTGCCTGGGCCTGTTCACCGATGGCGGTCGCGGCGGTCTTGGTGGCAGCTTTGTCCAGCGCGTCCTTCCGAATGGTTGGTCCGATTTATGGCCAGGAAGTCGGGTTAAGCGCCAATCAAATTGGTTCGTTCTTGGCGGCATTTGTTGCGGGTGGTGCCATTGCCCAATATCCGGTCGGTTGGTTGGCTGATAAATACGACCGCCGCTGGGTGATGATTTGGCTTTCTGTGGCTGCGATTGCATCGTGCGGTTTGACGGTTGCGACGTCTGGGTTTGGCACCGCCAGTGTGATGACAGCCGCATTCTTGTTTGGACTAACAACGTTTCCGATCTATTCGGTCGCCGCCGCACACGCGCATGACTTTGCCACCTCTGACCAACGGGTCGAGTTGTCAGCCGCGTTGATGTTCTTTTTCGCAGTGGGCGCGATTGCAGCGCCTTACACCACTGCGGCCTTGATCGGGGCATATGGGCCATCGGCCATGTTTTACTTTGTCTCGGTCGGGCATGTGATCTTGGTGATTTTCGGCCTTAGCCGGATGCGTGTGCGCAAAGCCCCAAAGGATCGCACGCGCTATATTTACTCGCCGCGCACCAGCTTTAGCATCGGACGGCTGTTGGGGCGCAGTCGCGACCGCTAATTCCATGCGGCGTCTGGCGTCTGGCACCCTACCCCGCTAGATAGTGTCCAAACCTGCAAGGACTTCGCCATGGCCCGCCACCTGATCACATCTGCTATTCCGTATATCAACGGAATCAAACACCTTGGAAATCTGATCGGCAGCCAGTTGCCCGCAGACCTATACGCGCGCTATCTGCGCCAGCGTGGCCATGAAGTTCTATTTCTGTGCGCCACTGACGAACACGGCACACCAGCCGAATTAGCAGCCGCCAAAGCAGGCAAACCTGTCGCTGAGTATTGCGCAGAGATGCATGCGGTTCAGGCAGAGATCGCAGACGGGTTCCGGTTGTCATTCGATCACTTTGGACGGTCCTCTAGCCCGCAAAACCACAAGCTGACCCAAGCCTTTGCAGGGCGCTTGGCCGAAATGGACCTGATCCGCGAAGTGGTTGAGGAACAAGTTTATTCCAACGCTGATGGTCGCTTTTTGCCTGATCGCTATATCGAAGGCACCTGCCCGAACTGTGGCTTTGAGAGCGCGCGCGGCGACCAGTGCGACAACTGCACCAAGCAGTTAGACCCGACCGATCTGATTGACGCCTATTCGACGATCTCTGGCTCAAAAGACTTGGAAGTGCGCACAACAAAGCACCTTTATCTGCGCCAATCAGAACTCAAAGACGACATCGCCGCGTGGATTGCTAGCAAAACCGACTGGCCGATCCTCACCACATCCATTGCGAAAAAATGGCTGACTGATGGCGATGGCCTGCAAGACCGCGGCATAACCCGCGACCTTGATTGGGGTATCCCCGTTAAGAATGGCGACGCCGATTGGCCGGGCATGGAAGGCAAAGTTTTCTACGTATGGTTCGACGCGCCCATCGAATACATCGCCTGCGCCCAAGAATGGGAAGCGGCAGGCAAAGGCACCGACTGGGCACGCTGGTGGCGCACCGATCAGGGTGCAGATGACGTGCGCTATACACAATTCATGGGCAAGGATAACGTACCGTTTCACACGCTTTCGTTCCCAGCCACGATTTTGGGCAGCCAAGAGCCGTGGAAATTGGTCGACTACATCAAGTCGTTTAACTATTTGAACTACGATGGCGGCCAGTTCAGCACCTCGCGCGGACGCGGTGTGTTCATGGACCAAGCACTCGAGCTTTTGCCGCCAGACTATTGGCGTTGGTGGCTTTTATCGCATGCGCCGGAATCCTCGGACGCGGAATTTACGTGGGAAACCTTCCAAACGGACGCCAATAAAGACCTCGCTGATGTTTTGGGGAACTTTGTTAGCCGGATCACTAAGTTTTGTCGTTCCAAGTTTTCCGAAGCGGTGCCAGAAGGCGGCGTATATGGCCCATCAGAAGAACAGTTGATCGTCGATCTAACCACGCGCCTAAAAGCGTATGAAGGGCATATGGACGCGATGGAGGTTCGTAAATCCGCAGCAGAGCTGCGCGCGATTTGGGTTCTTGGCAACGAATACCTGCAAGCCAATGCGCCATGGACGACCTTCAAAACCGACCCCGACACAGCTGCGATGCAAGTGCGCGTGGCGCTGAACCTGATCCGGATTTACGCAGTTCTGTCGGCTGCGTTCATTCCCGATGCGTCCAAAACAATGATCGCAGCGATGCAGACGGATGACGATGCTTGGCCCACTGATATGGCCGAAGCCTTGCAAGCCCTGCCCGCTGGTCATGCGTTTACCGTGCCCGAAAACCTGTTCCGCAAGATTACCGATGATGAACGTGATGAATGGTCAGAGCGTTTCGCAGGAACGCGCGACTAGCGCCAGCCTTGCCAAGGTTTCAGTTCGGCTTGCTTGGCGGCAAAGCTAAGGGTTAACGCCTCTGGATTATACTCCGTGCTGATCCATTCTGTGATTGCGATCGGCGATGAGGCATTCCGCGCGGCGTATTCGTCAAAGAAGTGATCAAGAATGCCCGTGGACGTGCGCCTGATATGCAAGAACCGAAAGCTAAGCTGGCGGCGCGCGACATCAAGCGGTTGGCCCTCAACGATCAGCAGGTACAACACCGCAGCAAGACCCGTCCGGTCTGCGCCTGATTTGCAATGCATCAAGAAGGGCTTTTCTGCTGTCTCGAAAGCAGAAAGCAGCTTTAGCAACACTGCGACTGGAGGCGCCTTTCGGGCCGACATTTTGATATTGACCAAATGCAAACCAACAGCGGCGCAACTCTCGGCTTCGAACAAGTAATGCGACTGTTTCGCAGCACCACGCAGGTTCAAAATGGTTTTGATCCCTTGTGCGGCGTAGTCTTTGAAACGTGTGTGATCAGGATGGTTTGAACGAAAAACACCTGGCGCCACTTGCGCAAAGTTATGCCAGTGCTTTCGCAAGATGCCATGATCAAGCCAGTTGAAATGTAGTTGAGATTTCTTGCGCTCTTTTGGATCGGTGATGTCACGCCCAAAAGACGTGCGAAATGCACGTTCCTTTTTCCTTAA
>RCNF010006173.1_pt1 | contig 11997 bp, 13 predicted proteins | sample 2041311 | NCBI WGS metagenome assembly RCNF01 (sample SAMN09708228, study PRJNA481090) | Marine sediment metagenome, whole genome shotgun sequencing project. | biome: marine sediment; feature: ocean; material: sediment; isolation source: Sewage treatment plant 2 marine sediment (STP2) ... | reverse complement strand
GGACTCTCCGGCGTGTCGATCATCATCGTTGCGGGCGTTGCCCTCGAGACAATGAAGCAGATCGAGTCCCAGCTGATGATGAGGAACTACGAGGGTTTCCTCAGCTAGGAGCTGAGGGGGCTGCCAACTGCCAGCTGCGTGCTACCAGCTGCCAGCCCAAGACTGATAGCAGGAGTTCTCCGGTCGCTGGTCCTGTCTTCCCTGCTGGTAGCTGGCGGCTACCCATTGCCAGCTCAAGGCTGATTGCAAGAGTTCTCCGGTCGCTGGTCTTGTCTTCCCTGCTGGTAGCCGGCGGCTGGTAGCTGGAAGCTCGAAGCCGGCGGCTGGAAGCTCGCGGCTTCCAGGTATCCTGTGTACACACGCATTCAGGAGATTCTCATGGGACGACGGATTCTGTTTCTTGGACCGCCTGGCGGCGGCAAGGGGACCCAGGCCAAGCTGCTAACGAACGCACTCGGTGTTCCTCACATCTCAAGCGGCGAGATGCTGCGCGAGGCGATCGCGTCCGAGACCGAACTCGGACGGAAGGCCTCGGAGTACATGGCGGTGGGTGACCTGGTTCCGGACGATCTCGTGGTTGCGATGGTCAAGGAACGCCTCCGCCGTGACGACGCGGCGTGCGGTTACGTACTCGATGGATTCCCCAGGAATGTCGACCAGGCGGAGGCGCTCACGACCGCCATGGATAGTCATGGGATCGAGACCACGATCGTGCTCGACGTTGACGAAGCCCAGACCGTTGCAAGACTCTTGCGCCGTGCCGAGCTCGAGGGGCGGGCCGACGACAACGAGGCGACGATCCGGCATCGCCATGAAGTGTTCCGGCGAGAAACCGAACCACTCATCGCCTACTACGGTGATCGCGTCCGGCGTGTCGACGGCACCGGATCGGTCGAGGACATCTTCTGCCGGGTCATCAGCGAACTGGCGTCGTGATGGTTGGAGCGACGATCATCACGAAGAAGAAGCCTGAAGACTTCGCCAAGATGGAGATCGCAGGACAATGCGTCGCTGCGATGCACCAGGCAGTTCGTGACGCGACAGCCCCGGGCGTCACGACACGCGATCTCGATGCAGTGGCCGCCGAGGTCGCCAAAGCACATGGTTGCCGTCCTTCGTTCCTGGGCTATCACGGCTTCCCCGCGACGATCTGTACATCGCCGAATTCGGCGATCGTCCACGGTATCCCGGACGGCTACACCCTCCGGCGGGGCGACATCATCTCGATCGATGCGGGCGCTATCTACGAGGGTTGGCATGGTGACGCAGCGTTCACCATGGCGATCGGCGATGTGCCGGACGAAGTTCAACGACTCCTCGATGTCACCGAAGAGGCCCTGTGGAATGGGATGCGTCAGTTCAAGAACGGGAATCGGCTCGGCGACATCGGACATGCCATCGAGGCAACCGCCGAACCGTTCGGATACGGCGTTGTGCGTGAGTACATCGGTCATGGGATCGGGCGGCAGATGCACGAAGCACCGAACGTTCCGAAAGGGGCTGAAGCTCAAGACGGGTATGGCGGTGGCCATCGAACCGATGTTCAACCTGGGTACGGCAGAGACGGCGGTTCTCGATGACGGATGGACGGTCGTGACGGCGGACGGTGCAGTCTCGGCGCACTTCGAACACACGGTCCTGCTGACGGAGGATGGGCCGAAGGTATCGACGCTTCTGGAGCCGGTTCTTCTGTAGCTGCCAGCTACCAGCCGCCAGCTGCCAGCCTTGTGGCCCCTCTTGCTCGGACGATGAGCGTATGCAGCGCTGGCACACGGATGAGAGTCGCGGATTGAGGAGGTTGTGATGGAGATGCAGTGCGGTTCCCTCACCGTCGAAGTCGCTGACACAGGACCGCGCGTCACCGGTCTGCGCCTCCGCGACGGGGAGAACTTGTTCGCCGAGCTTCCCTCTCTCATCATCGATCGTCCCGGGGGAGCACCGTTCAGATTCCTCGGAGGCCATCGGTTGTGGATGGCACCGGAGGTTCCAGAGATCACGTATCAGCCGGACGATGATCCGGTGACCGTCAGCCAACATGAGGGTCATCTGCGTGCACGGGGAGAGTCCGATCCCAACGGGATCGCTCGAGAGATTGAAGTATCGCGCGGCCATGCCGACGGGTCCGTCGTGATTGATCACCGGATCATCAACGTCGGCGATAGGCCGATCGAGACCGCCGCGTGGGCCATCACACAATTTCCGGCCGACGGTGCCGCCATCCTGCCGCTCGGCGCTGAATCGGTCGATGACGGGGGACACCAGGCGAACCGGTCCGTCGTGCTCTGGCCGTACACGAACCCCGGCGCAGACGAGTTTCGCTGGAGCCGGGACGCCGTCGTTGTGGAGGGTTCAAGCGGTGCGAAGCAGAAGGTGGGCGTGGAGAATCGGATCGGCTGGGCTGCGTACTACCGAGGGTCGGTGCTCTTCGCCAAATGGGCGGCCCTTCACGATTCGGGCCTCCACTACTCCGATCGGGGTGCCTCCGCCCAGGTGTATCGCGATCATCGATTCATCGAACTGGAGACGCTGAGCCCGATGCGCCGACTCGAGCGCGGCGACGCGCTCCATCACCGCGAGACATGGCGGGTTGTCGAGACCGGTCCCTTGGACCGGGAAGACCTTGCCTCCCATGCTTTGGATATCCTGTCCTCATGGGAGCCTCACATATGACGTCATACCTCGGAATCGACACTTCGACGACGGCGACGAAGGCACTCATCATCGATACCGACGGTGCAGCCCTCGGCGTTGGCAAAGCCGAGTACGGATACGACACGCCCAGGCCGGGCTGGTCAGAACAGGACCCTGATCTCTGGTGGAACGGCACCGTCGCGGCGATCCGAGAGGCTGTTGTTCTTTCGGGTGTTGACCCAGCATCAGTTGCTGCGGTCGGTATCACCGGTCAGATGCATGGTCTCGTCGCTCTCGACGAGAGCGATCGCCCGGTACGGCCATCCATCCTGTGGAACGACCAACGAACCGCATCCCAATGCGATGAGATCCGACGCCGGGTTGGACGGGATCGGCTCATCGAGATCACCGGGAACGACGCCCTCACGGGTTTCACAGCACCGAAGATCCTCTGGATGCGTGACGAAGAACCGGAGAACTACAGCCGAATCTCGGTGGTCCTCCTCCCCAAGGACTACGTGCGCCTGCGTCTCACCGGCGAGCATGCGGTCGACAGGGCTGGGGCGTCGGGAACCCTGCTCTTCAACCTCGAAGAGCGGGATTGGTCTGACGAGGTCATCGAGTCCCTCGACCTGCCGCGCGGTTGGTTCCCACAGACGTTCGAAGGCACCGACATCACGGGTTATGTAACGGAAGAGGCGGCATCACTTACCGGATTGAGAGCAGGGATTCCTGTCGTTGGCGGTGCCGGTGACCAGGCTGCGAATGGTGTCGGTACGGGAGCCGTTGAGCCCGGCACGGTCGCCGTGTCGCTTGGCACCAGCGGTGTCGTCTTCGCCGCAACCGATCGGGCGGTCATCGACTCGGATGCCCGTCTTCACAGCTTCTGCCATGCGGTCCCGGGGCTCTGGCATCAGATGGGAGTCATGCTTTCGGCGGCCGGGAGCCTTCGTTGGTTCCGAGACACGGTTGCGCCCGACATCTCGTTTGCGGACCTCAGCCTCGAAGCGGGCAGTGTTGCTCCCGGAGCGGATGGACTCGTGTTCTTGCCCTACCTCACGGGTGAGCGCACTCCTCACCCCGACCCGGAGGCCCGTGGAGCATTCGTGGGCCTGACGGTGCGGCACACGCGAGCCCACCTGGCACGGGCGGTGATGGAAGGAGTGGCGTTCGGCCTTCGCGACTCGTTGGAGATCATCCGGGAGCAGAGCGATGTGGGCGACATACGCGTTGCCGGTGGAGGGGCAGGCAGCACCATTTGGCTTCAGATCCTCGCGGATGTCTTCGGCGCAGACGTGCGAACGGTCGACGTTCCCGAATCTGCTGCGTATGGAGCCGCTCTTCTCTCAGCAGTCGGTGCCGGAGCGTATCCGACGGTTGGACGTGCCGTCGAAGCCACGATCCGGACGGGAGAGCGGTATCGGCCGAGTCCCGCCGCGGCCCGTTACGAAGACATGTACGGCATCTACCGGAGTCTCTACCCCAGTCTTCGTGAGATATCGCACCAACTGAGCCGCATCGAAGAGGCTCCCATCGGATAACGTTCGAGATTCTCAACTGCTGCTTGTCCGGATGCGTTTGACCGGTCGGAGCTGGATTGACTCCAGGGGAACCCAGAGTTCGCTTCCGTTCTACCATTCGAGGCATGGGAAGTCTCGGAACAGGCGAAATCCTCGTCATCGTTCTTGTTGCGCTGATCGTCTTCGGACCTCATCGCCTTCCGGAGATCACCAGGAAGGCCGGTGAATGGCTCGGGAAAGCCCGCGAGATGACACGAGCAGTCACAGACACGATCGATGCCGAGTACGGCGAGGTCACGAAGCCGATCAAGGATCTCAAGGGCGAGTACGACGCGACGATGGGGGAGATGAAGGGCATCGCATCCTCTGTCACAGACATGTCGTTCGACCTGTCTGGATCCGGGAGGCAGCCGGGAGACGAATCGAACGACGATGAGGACGAAGCGCCCACGCCTGATGGTGACGAGGGTTCAACGTCTGGCGAAGAGACCCCGTGACCTCGGGATCGATGCCCCTGATGAGTCATCTGCTGGAGTTTCGTTCGCGCCTCATCAAAGCGGTTGTAGCGGTCGCGGTCGGCACGGCCATCGCGTTCGTGTTCAACGAGGAGATCCTCGATCTCCTCGCGAAGCCATATCAGCTCGCGGTCCCGGGCGGGCAACTTGCGTTCTTCCGACCGACCGAGGCTTTCGCAACGGTCATGCGGCTGAGCCTCTTCGGTGGTGTGATTATCGCTTCTCCCGTCATCCTCTACCAACTGTGGAGGTTCGTCGCACCGGCGCTCACGCCGAAAGAGAAGCGGTGGGCCTACCCGATCACGGCTGTGTTTGTGTTCCTGTTCCTGACCGGAGTGGTCGTGGGCTATGTAGCCCTGGAAAGGGGCCTCGGATTCCTCCTCGAGTTCGGGGGGGACGCCTTGACTCCGATCATCGGCGCCGACTTCTACCTGAAGTTCGCGACGCGCTTCATCCTTGCATTTGGCCTGGCGTTCGAATTCCCGGTGTTTCTCTTTGCCGCGGCTGCAGTGGGAGCGGTGAGCAGCAAGGTGCTCAGAAGCAACCGGCGCTGGGCGATTCTCATCATCCTGATCGCGGCGGCATTCATCACGCCGTCGGGAGATCCGATGACGCTGATGCTCCTCTCGGTACCGCTCTACATCCTGTACGAGCTGACCATCCTCGCGATCAGGTTCGTTCTCAGGAAGTGAAACCGAGCTGCCAGCTGCCAGCTGCCAGCCGCCAGCTCTGAGCAGTACCCAGTACTCGATACTCAGTACTCAGTCCCGTCCCCCGGGAACCATGTCGCTGATGAGGAGAGCTACGTGCAGTTCGAGGCGACGGGTGGAATCGGTGAGGAACGGTCCGACGAGCTGCTCGAGCTGGGAGATTCGGTAGCGGACCGAGTTGTAGTGGTAGTGCAGTTCTCTGGCCGTCTTCGCGACGTTCAGGTTCGTGTCCAACAGGACCGCGAGCGTGCGCCTGAGCTCGGCCCGGCCCTCGGAGGGTTCGTACAGTTCGCCCAGAGCTTCCTTGGCGAACTCTCTCAACAGATTCGGATCGACCTCGGAGAGAAGACGAAAGACGCCGAGTTCGGTGAACCTGCCCACTGCCCCGACACCCTTGATCGCACGGGTGACGCCGGTCGCCGTGCGGGCCTGGTCCCATCCTCTCAGAAGGTCTGATGGGCCATCGATGCGGCCGGAGACGCCAGCGGACCAGGTTCCGGCCACGGATCGAGATATCACCTCGGATGTGGCCTCGGCCGCCGTCGCTTCAGGGTCGGCGACGGCCCGATTCTCTTTCCCGACGATGGCAACAATGTTCCCGTTGATGATGGCGTGGGGAGCATGGAGACCCCGGGCTCTGAGCGACCAACCCAGGGCGTCTCTAGTTCGTTCGAGATGAGATGTAGCGTCGAGTTCCGTGGGCGAGAGGCTCACCACAACCGCTGGATAGGAGATGGTCCAATCGAGCGCCTGGCAGCGGCGACCGACCTCCCGGCGATCGAGACGGTTCCGCAACACCTGCTCCAAGAGTTCGGCCCGGAACTGGCGGTCTACAGACGACACCGCGATCTCTCTGGAGGCAGCCAGCGCCATGATCTGGGCACACCGTGGGACAAGACCGGGGGAGAACTCTTCAGACGGACCTGCGTTCGGCAGCACATAGAGCTGACCCACGTAGGTCGATCCGAAAACGATGGGAGCCGTGACTGCTTCCTCGAAACGCGCGCTTTCGCGTGGGTCCCGATCCTCGGGAGGTGTTCTGCCTCCGGCCGAGTGATGAGACAGCACATCGTTGTTCGGACCAAGGACGACAACCTCGCAGCTCACAAGCTGAGCGAGTCGCGCTGCCACTTCGCTTGGCCCCCCTCCCTCGAGGGAGACGCTGATCAGCTCATGCTCACGATCGCTCCTTAGGTGAAGTCCTCCGAGGAGCAGTGAGTCCCGAGCTCGATAGACGTCGGCAATCAGGTCGTCGAATGAGACGGTTGGCGGGAGCGAGAGGATGGGGAAGTCACGTCGATTCGCAGCGTCGAGGGCATCGGCGCTGACCTCTGCGACGTACGGACCGAGCTTGACCCCGAACCCTGCGAGACCCAGATCGGCCAGATCCTCGACCAGCACCGCCAGCTCCTTCCCGTGCCCGGCAAGTGAGTAACCCACGGTGATCAGAAGTTCCCGGCTCTTGACCCACGGAGTGATGTCCGGGTTCTCCATGACGTTGACCGAGGAGACGATCCTCTCGAGTCCAGAAGAGCCGGCCAGAACCTCAGTCTCCTGGAAGCTGGGGGTTGCCAACACCTCTCGAAGAGTGAGCGACTCGCCTTCGTAAGAATGTGACAATGAAGTGGGGGCAGACAAGGCAACATACCCTAATGCCAATTTGGGGCGATTCGAGTACCGTCGGGTCATCCGGACGGGTTTCGTACAGGAGGCGTAGTAATGGCCGTTGAGGTACGCAAGGTTGTGCTCGAGAGCGTCGGGGACGCATCTGGTCTGGCAGCTCTTATTGATGAAGGCGTCTTCGCCGCGGATGGCGTCATCGCCGTCGTCGGCAAGACCGAGGGAAACGGTGGTGTCAACGACTTCACCAGGATCATCGCCGATCAGGCCTTCCGCAAGGTTCTGATGGAGAAGGGCACGAGGCCCGTTGAAGAGGTCGACGAGATCCCGATGGTGTGGTCCGGTGGCACCGATGGCATCTTGTGCCCCCATGCCACCATCTTCGCCAACGTCGAGGACGACGGTCCGGTCTCCGATGAGCCGCGTCTCGCCGTCGGCTACGCGATGAGCGATGTCATCCTCCCCGAGGACATCGGCAGGCCCGCCATGGTGGCAAAGGTCGCCGAGGGCGTTCTCAGTGCGATGAAGGCAGCAGGGATCGACGATCCGGCCGACGTTCACTACGTACAGACCAAGACGCCACTGCTCGTCATGGACACCATCAACGACGCGAAGAGACGTGGCCACACGGTCTACACCGAGGATCCCCTCGAGTCGATGAACGTCTCGAACGGCACCTCCGGCCTCGGCATCGCCGTGGCGCTTGGAGAGATCGAGATGCCGACGGCCGAGCAGATCGGGCATGACCTGAGCCTGTTCTCCTCGGTTGCGTCCTGCTCGTCGGGTGTCGAACTCGACCAGGCCCAGACAACGTTCGCGGCGCCGGCGGCCGCTACCACATCGGTCACGACGTCATGAATGACGCTCTTGATCGGGAAGGTGTCTACCGGGCGATCCGTTCGGCGGGTCTCGACCTTCCCGAACGCGCCAATTCCGACGATCTCGATGGCAAGGTCGTCAACGTCTTCGTCAAGTGCGAGGCCGACCCGACTGCACGTCTTCGGGGACGGAGGCAGGTCGCTCTGGACGACTCCGATGTGCACCACCATCGGCACATCAAGGCTGCGGTCGGTGGCGTCGTCGCAAACGCTGTTGACGATGCCGCCGTGTTCGTCTCCGTTGCGGCGATTCACCAGGGTCCCAGCGGCGGTGGACCGGTTGCAGCGATCGTCGATCTCGGATAGCACTCGATGGCCGCAACAGAGGTTGAGACTCGTTCCTCCCCGGCATCCGTTCGGATGCCGGGGGTTGCGAGCACTGCGATCCGCGACGCGTTATCTGAACCCCAGACGCCGGGGACGGTGCTGGGAACTGCGAGGCACGCTATCTGGCTGTTCGTGGACGGCGACGTGATCGTTGCGTCGACCCGCGATGCGACCCGGCTTCCCAACGGAGTTGAGGTCGCTGCCGATGCAGCGGCGGATGCCTTCCGTAGTGTGCATCACGGTGCGTCCGTCACCGTCGGCCTTGGTCAACTGCTGTTCGAGGAGTTGACGATCGACGTCGTTCGGTGGTGGAATCCCCGGCCTGCTCTTCGTCCAACATCCACCGCACATCTCGTCGCGGCCATCGTGGACCTACCGACGACTGTGCCCGATCTTGAGACCATCCCTCTCTCTGCTGCGCTGTCGGCTGGCTCACCTGGAGCGATTCTGGCGGCATCGGACGCTCTGATCGGACGGGGACCAGGGTTGACTCCAGAAGGGGACGACTATCTGGCCGGTGCCCTCGCCGCGCTCCGGACGCTCGGCGATGCGCTGGGGAGACCGGACACGGCGGCGATGCTGAACTCGCTCACCGATCCGCTGATCCGACATGCGTCGAGCAGGACGACGACGTTCTCGGCCGCTCTACTCCGCCACGCCATCGACGGTCGGGTTGCTGCACCTGCGGGTTCCCTGCTGCGTGCTCTGACCGGTCGGGGCGACGTCGCCCGTAGTCACCAGTATCTCAGCTCTGTCGGCCACACGTCCGGGCCGGCGCTGGCCGCAGGCATGATCCTCGGCGCCCGTTCACTTCTTCAATCTCAACCCACATCCCAACGGAGGTAAGCGATGATCTCTCGTGTCGAGATACACCCCGGCCGCTATCACGACTCGGTCAGGCTGATGCAAGCCAGCAAGGCGCTCCAAGGGGTCGAAGGCGTCACTGATGCTCTCGTTGCGATGGCAACCGAACTCAACTTGAGTCTGCTCGCCGACATGGGGTTCGATATGGACACAGTGGTTGGTGTCGGCCCGAACGACCTCCTCCTCGCCATCCGTGCCGAGAGCGAAGAGGCTGTTGCCGCCGCTCATGGTGCGCTCGAGGATGCCCTCACTCCGAAGGCCACTCGATCGGGCGGGCTCGATGCCCCCGACGCGAAGACGATCGGAACAGCCGCCAAGATCAATGGTGCCGACGTGGCCCTGCTCTCGGTCCCTGGCGAGCATGCGTTCGTCGAGGCGATGGAGGCGCTGCAGGACGGTCTGCACGTCATGATCTTCAGCGACAACGTTCCGATCGCTGAGGAGATCACCCTCAAGAAGTACGGATTGGAGCATGGCCTCCTCGTCATGGGACCCGACTGCGGCACCACGATCGTCAACGGCCTCGGCCTCGGATTCGCCAACGCCGTTCAACCGGGTTCGGTGAGCATGGTCGGTGCGTCCGGTACCGGCATTCAGGAGATGTGTGCGCTTCTCGACGATGCGGGCGTGGGGATCAGGCATGCGCTCGGCACGGGAAGCCACGACCTCTCCGAAGATATCGGCGCCTCGTCGACGCTGCAAGCCCTGGAAGCACTCGATGCCGACCCCGGCACCGAGTTGATCGTCGTCATTTCGAAGCCGCCGGCAGCACCGGTCGCCGAGAAGGTCCGGCGGGTGGCCGCCGAGTGCGCCACCCCGGTCGTCATCACCTTCATGGGAGAGACAACTCTCGAAGAAGGGGCGGGCGAAGTGCTCGACACACTCGGCCTGCCGCGGCCGATCTACGGATCCTGGGAGGCGGCGAACGATGATCACCGACCCGGCACACTACGCGGACTGTTCTCCGGTGGGACCCTTCGGTCCGAAGCCCGCCACGTGGCAGGGCCACTTCTCGGGGAGATCGGAACACGTGAGGAAGACGAAGGACACACCTTCATCGACTACGGCGATGACGAATACACCCAGGGTCGGGCACACCCGATGATCGATCAGACCGTTCGCGTCGAGCGGCTCGCAGCCGCAGGCCAGGATGAATCGGTCGGCGTCGTGCTCATGGACGTTGTCCTCGGGTACGGGGCCAATGCCAACCCGGCCGCTGAACTCGCACCGATCGTGGAAAGGGTGGTGGAGGCGGGGGCAGCCGTTGTCGTGTCCCTTTGCGGAACGACCGGCGATCCGCAGGGCCGTGACGCTCAGGCCAGGGTGCTCAACGATGCGGGCGCATCGGTGTATCTCTCCAACGCGGCGGCTGCAATCGAAGCGGCACGCCTCGCAACGATAAGGATTTCCTCATGAGCGATCTCAGTCAACTTCTCGACACGGAACCGGTCGTCGTCACCGCAGGTACGGACATGCTCGCAGCCTCGATCGAGGAACAGGGCTCGGCTGTCGAGCGCGCCGACTGGCGTCCGCCACATGAGGGAACCGAAGCTGCTCTCACTGTTCTCTTCTCCGACGACCGGATGCGGGACGCCAACGAGATCGCAATCGGAAGGATGCTCGCCGTTCGACCGCAACTCGTCGACGTCAAGATCGCCAGGGACGTGTTCCCGGACATGACCGACCGGATGTTCCTCCATGCCGGTCCGCCTCTCGAGTGGGAGCGAGCCAGCGGACCGATGCGCGGAGCGATCATCGGCGCCATGATCTACGAGGGCTTTGCCGACGACCCGGAAGAAGCAGCGATCAGGGCCGCCCGGGGAGAGGTCGAACTCTCGCCCTGTCACCATCACGGAGCGGTCGGGCCGATGGCCGGGGTGACGTCACCGTCGATGCCGGTTGCCGTGGTCACCGACGCGGCAGGGGACGGCGTGTCCTACTCGACGCTCAACGAGGGGCTCGGCAAGGTGCTGCGCTACGGAGCATTCGGCCAGGAAGCGATCGATCGACTCCACTGGATGGACGAGGTTCTGGGACCGGTGCTGAGCTCCGTTCTCAAGAGCCGAGGACCAATCGACCTTCAGTCGTTGATCGCTCAGGCGCTGCAGATGGGCGACGACGGGCACAACAGGAACCGGGCAGTGACGTCGCTGTTTCTGCGTGAGATCGGTGGGGCACTCGTCGACGGGGCGGACGCGTCGGTTGACCAGCGCGCCGAGGTATTCAGATTCATCGACGGCAACGACCACTTCATGCTCAACCTGGTGATGGCTGCCGGCAAGCTCGGCTCGGATGCTGCATCCGGTGTGCCGGCCTCGAGCCTCGTCACGGTGATGGCTCGCAACGGCACCGACTTCGGGATCCGATTGTCCGGCACCGGGGATCAATGGTTCATCGCTCCTGCTCCTCCCGTCGACGGCCTCTACCTCGGGGCGTTCACCGAGGAGGATGCCAGCCCCGACATCGGCGACTCGACCATCACGGAGACGGTGGGTCTCGGAGGAATGGCCATGGCAGCAGCGCCGGCGATCGTCGGATTCGTCGGTGGAACGGCCGCAGGTGCGGTTCGCCGCACGTTGGCGATGTACGAGATCACGATGGCCGAGCACCCGTCCTATCAGATTCCGATGCTCGAGTTCCGCGGCACACCGGTCGGCATCGATGCCGCCCGGGTCGTTCGCACCGAGGTTCTCCCGCAGATCAACACCGGAGTCGCCGGCAAAGTGCCGGGCACCGGGATGGTCGGCGCAGGGCTAGTGGAGGCTCCGATCGAATGCTTCGTTCAGGGAATCAACGCACTCGCAGGAACACTCCAATGATCCGAGATCCACTCCGCTGGTCGAGATCTGAGGCCCCTGCCAATGACTGTAAGATGCCCCCACTGGGGGCGACAAGGGAGGCTATTCGTGGTCATCGCTAACGAGTTCGACTA
>RCNF010001682.1_pt1 | contig 11999 bp, 11 predicted proteins | sample 2041311 | NCBI WGS metagenome assembly RCNF01 (sample SAMN09708228, study PRJNA481090) | Marine sediment metagenome, whole genome shotgun sequencing project. | biome: marine sediment; feature: ocean; material: sediment; isolation source: Sewage treatment plant 2 marine sediment (STP2) ... | reverse complement strand
CATGGCCGAACGCCTTCCGAAATCAGCTTGGTCCACTCAAATGCCTGCATGCCGACGAATGACGCACCCAGTGCTGCCGTGGCGACCATGAGCCTGAACGTCTTCTTGCGATCCTTGCGATAACCCATGTTCACCGCGAGCGCCATCGTGCCCGAGGACGTGATCAGGATGAATGTCATTATCGCGATCAATACCAATGGGATCGAGTGTCCGAACAGTGTCAGCGCGAACACTTCACTCGGCACAGGCCACGGGTCCGTCGTTGAACCATCATGTAACCGACAAGAAAACAGCTGAAGATGAAAGTATCCGAGAGCAGGAAGATCCACATCATGGCCTTGCCCCAGGGCACGCCAAAGACCTGCTTGTCTCGAGACCAATCGTCTACCAGACCTTGTGGGCCTTGAGCTTCTTCTGCTCCGCTATCCAGTACCGCTTCTGACATAAGGACCCCTTAGGTCGATAACAGCAATCCAAAAAGAACTAACCAAACGAGCAACAGGAAATGCCAGTAGATTGTGCACAGCTCGATGCTGCGACGAATCATTGTAGAGTCACCTGTACCCAGAACAACCTTAAGTGTTGCCCTGGCCCACACATATAAGCCGCCCAGAATGTGAACAGCATGTGCGCCCGTCAAAAAATAAAAGAATGCGTTGGCCGGGTTATTCGTGATGAACTGCCCGGAATTTTGCAGCTGCTGCCACGCGATGAACTGGCCAAGAACAAATCCGAGTGTGAGTACGCCTGTGATTAGCAGCCCCGGCTGCAGCCGGCCTTGCTGCCCTTTAACTGCAGCGTTCCGCGTCCATTGAAAAACACCACTGGCGACGATCAACATGACAGTGTTCGTCCACAGTAATTGTGGCTCAGTCAACGGCACCCAGTCACCAAGATCCATGCGCAGCGCGTAGGCGCTCAGGATCAAGGCAAAAAATGACGACACAACCGCCAGCAACGTAAGTAGCGCTATTAGCTTGCTCTTGTCGGGCCCGCCCAACGGACCGTAGTGAGCCGTATCACTGACGACCTCCATTTCCCATGGTGCCGCATTGAACGTCTGCCTCAGCAACCAGCCCAGCAGGGTAACCAATATGATGGCGAGAAAACCAAGAGCGATAGTCACTTAGTGATCTCCCTCGTGTTCTCTGCCAGCAGGTGCTTTGTCCGCCGGAACGTTCTGCGGAATAAAATCATCCTCGTAGCCCGGTACGCTGTAGTCGTAGGCCCAGCGGTGCACTTCGGGAAGTGCATGACCCCAGTTGCCATGCTTCGGCGGATGATCCGGCGTCTGCCACTCGAGTGTTGTTGCATCCCACGGGTTCGGGTCAGACTTCGGTCCCTTCTTCAGGCTCCAGATCATGTTCACAAAGAATAAGATTTGCGTCGCTGCGACAAACAATGCGGATATCGTGATGGCCGCATTCAGGTCTTGCGCCGAATCCGGCAGGAAGTCCGTATTACCCATCGCAAAGTAACGACGCGGCACGCCGGCGAAACCGAGGTAATGCATCGGCAGGTAAATAGCGTAGGTACCGAGGAACGTCATCCAGAAGTGCCATTTGCCGAGCGTTTCGTTGTACATCCTGCCAGTGATCTTCGGCCACCAGTGATAGATAGCACCAAACACTACAAGCACTGGCGACACGCCCATCACCATATGGAAATGCGCGACCACGAAGTAGGTGTCCGATAATGGTAAATCGATTGTCACATTACCCAGGAACAAGCCGGTCAAGCCGCCATGAATAAAGGTGAAAATGAAGCCTATCGAGAACAACATCGGCACCCGGAGATGAATGTTGCCCTCCCACAGGGTGAGGACCCAGTTATAGACCTTTATCGCCGTAGGCACCGCGATGATCAATGTCGTCGTAGCAAAGAAGAAACCGAAGTACGGGTTCATGCCGCTGACATACATGTGGTGAGCCCATACGATGAAGCTCAAACCGCCGATCATGATGATGGCCCAGACCATCATGCGATAACCGAAAATATTCTTACGTGCGTGGGTGCTGATAAGATCCGAAACGATACCGAATGCCGGCAGCGCAACGATATAAACCTCGGGATGACCGAAGAACCAGAACAGATGCTGAAACAGAATGGGACTACCACCCGTGTAGCCGGGATCGATACCCATCGAACTGATCGCAGGCATGAAGAAGCTCGTGTGCAGCGTCTTATCGAACAGCATCATGATCGCGCTTACCAGCAATGCCGGGAACGCCAGCAAGCCGAGAATGGTTGCGATGAAAATGCCCCAGACCGATAGCGGCAAACGCATCAACGTCATGCCCTTGCAGCGCGCCTGCAGCACGGTGGTCACGTAGTTTAGACCGCCCATCGTGAATGCAACGATAAATACGGCCAGTGATGCGAGCATCATCAAAATGCCGAGATCCATGCCCGGCGTGCCCGGACTGATCGCTTGCGGTGGATACAACGTCCAACCGGCGCCAGTGGAACCTCCTGGCACAAAGAAACTGGCGATGAGGATGATAACGGACAGTAAATACACCCAGTAGCTGAGCATATTCAAGAACGGGAACACCATGTCGCGTGAGCCGCACATCAATGGAATCAGGTAATTGCCGAAGCCGCCGAGGAACAGCGCCGTCAGCAGGTAGATCACCATGATCATGCCGTGCATGGTGATGAACTGATAATAGTTTTCTGGATTGATGAAGGCAAAATCGTCGGGAAAACCGAGTTGTAGCCGCATCATGGCGGACAGGCCGAGCGCGATCAGTCCGACAAATATCGCCGTGAGCCCGTACTGGATCGCGATGACCTTATGGTCCTGACTCCAGATGTACTTGGTGATGAAAGTATCCGGATCGTGGTGCTCTTGCTCATGATCACGATCTGCGTATGCAACGTAAGACATAGATTACCGACCTATAAAGTGTTGATGTATGCGATGACGTCGTTGATCGCTTGTTCGTCGCGCAACGTGATACTCATGAGCCCCATTTGAAAACCGTAGTAATCCTTGGGATGAGCACCGCGCACGCCGGTTTTGAAATTATCCAGTTGCCTGGCCATGTACCAATCTGAACTTCCGGCGATTTTTGGCGCGTTCAGGGCCTGGTTGCCCATGCCGTCACCGCCATGGCAGTAGGCGCACACTGTGTAAATCGCCTGTCCATTTTCGACGTCACCCTCAACTGTCGCTTCGAGCGAGTTATCGGGCAAGGTGGCAATGTGAGCGACGACATTATCGACGGCGGCCTCATCAGCCAGTGTCGCCACCATGCCGACCATCTGCTGGCCGAATGTATCGTCCTGATGCACGCCGCGCAGGCCGCTCTTGTAACTCAGAATCTGACGTTTCAGATACCAATCTGACTGACCCGCGATCTTCGGCGCATTCGTTGCGGGAACGCCCTGTCCCTGGGGCCCATGACAGGCCGCACAGACTGCATATTGAGCTGCACCAATAGCGGCATTACCAGCCACTCTGGAGTTCTGCTCAGCGAAAGTGGGCTGCTCACCCAGCCAGGTATCGAAATCGGCCTGCTCATCCACTACGACGGCGCCGCGCATCGCGAAATGACCAACACCGCAAAGTTCTTCACACAGCAACTCGAAACGACCGGTTCTCGTCGGCGTCAGCCACATAAACGTGTTCATGCCGGGAACCAGGTCCATCTTGACGCGGAACTGCGCGACGGTGAAATTGTGCAATACGTCTTTGGACCGCAATGAAAATTTGACGGGCTTGCCGAGCGGCACGTGGGCTTCAGGATTGTAGACGATGATATCGTCCTGACCGTTTGGATCCTCAGGATCGATGCCGAACGGGTTTTCGTTCGAAATACGCTCTGCATCAACCTCGCCGAGCTTGCCGTCTTCACCCGGGTAGCGGAACGTCCAGTGCCATTGCTGGCCTACTGCCTCAACAATATGAGCGTCCTCCGGCACGTCCACGAACTTGGCCCAGACAAACAGGCCTGGCGTCAACATGGCTGCTACGCCGACTGCGGTCAGACCCGTAAGCCAGTATTCCAGTTTCTTGTTTTCGGGCTCATACGTAGCACGCGCGCCCTTCTTGTAGCGGTATTTGATGACGCAATACGCCAGGAACAGATTCACGGCCACGAAGACAAATCCCGTGACGTAAAAAGTGATGTCCATCGTAAAGTCCACCATTGACCAGTTGGAAGCCAACTCGGTGAAATACCAGGGACTCAGGAGGTGAAAGAGGATGGAACCAACGACGAGCAGAATCAGGACAACAGCTAAAGGCATACTTCATGCATCCTTTTGAAGGTCGAGCGATTTATGACCCGGTGACCGAATTACTCGTCACCAGTATTCTTAAGTCTTATTCAGTTCGCTTTCTTGCTGTTTTAGCTGTGATTGTTCTGTATCGAACTTATTCTTGTTATTTCCAGCGAACTGACCCCATTGACCGAGGATAGTGGATTAAGTAGGTATTTTCCACAGGTTCAAAGCCCAATATCTCTCTTGACTTTCTCCTCTGCTTTTTTTAAGTCCGATTGCAGGTCCTCCAGCTCTTGTTGCAAGGGCCGGGTCAGCATGGCCGATTCCGTCTTCCAGTCGATTGTCGGCGTGGTTACCTCCGGCACTGGCGAGGTCCCTGCTACCCGCACCACCGGGTCGCCCTTGGGCTGCGACTGAGCATTAATAATCGCTATAACGACCAGTGCTGCAGCGACTCCGGTCAGGCTGCTCGCCCACCAGAAAGCCGCAGGACGTGGCTGTTTGGCAGGCAGGTCCGGCCTTTCGGGAGTTACACCCTGTAAAGACGCCGTGATACGACGATCGAGTTCATCCGAGACCTGCACATCAATCATTGCGGCGTCGGTTTTCAGTTGTTTCGTCAACTTATCCATAGGCTTTACTTCCATTGTTCTTGTGGTTCATCTCTGTACCCAGGGCCTTGCGCGCGCGCAGCAGATTTACCTTGGTCCAGGAATCAGATCGATCCAGTGCTTTTGAGATGTCGCTTATCGACATATCTTCCGCGTATCGCAGCCATGTGGCTGCAAATACGTCATCGTTAAGTACGCGGCGCGCGCTTACCCACAAGTTCTCTGTCTCGGAATGTGCGATGCAATGCAGCAGTGGATCACTCTCCTCATCGCTCAGTTCGCCAATCTCAACCATGTTTTCCGAGCGCATTTTTTGAGCATTGCGAATTGCGATCCGGTACAACCAGGTGCTGAATCGCCAGCGAGGATCGTAGGAATGCAGGTAACGGTAGGCCGCTATCATTGTGTCCTGCAACACATCTTCTGCATCCGCGAAACTCGAGCAGCGCGTCAGCAGGAATCGCAACAATCGCGTTCTGTAACTGCGAACGAGGTCCGCGAAAGCATCCGCGGACCCCGCTTTCGCGGCATTGATCAATTGCAGCTCGTCAGTCACGTAGCGTTGCGACTACCAGGCTGGGATCGATAGCCAACGAAAGGCTCAGGCTATTGCCCTTGGCCTCGACCTTGGTGCTCTGCAATACAGCAATCGCGTCATCGTCCATGCTGTCATCAAATGAAACCAAGCTAATCAGCCCGCGGGCGACGCTGGCCAGAGATTGAGCCATGTCCGGTTCGGTCGTAATGAGCTCTACCTCTATCGCGAGCTTATTTGCCACTGCCGCAACCAGGATCGCTACCTGCTCGGTGTTGCGCAATATATTCGAATCCCAGTCCGAATCACCGTCATCGTCTTCGCCAAGTGCGCTGGAGTTCATGCCAGCCTGCAGCAATGCCTTTTCGGCGGTGAGAACAAGTAAAGCACCTTTATGGCTGCCCCCGCCCTTGATCTTGCCGCCATTGGCGAGCATGGCTTTCATCTGCTCTTCACTCGCGGTCACAATGACCTTGTTCTTCAGGTCAAGACTGATCCAGGACTCTTCCTCGAGCGCCTCGATCTGAAATTCAATGTCGCCGGCGCCGATAGTCCTGTCGTCCTCTTCGCCGTCTTCGTTACTTTCGGCAGCGAGTCGATAGTAAGACTTCCCTGATGATTTCATGGGCTGAAGATCACCTTCGGCTGCGATGAATGTCATCACCAAATCCCTGGATTCCTGACTGATATTACCTTCGAACAGAAAAACCGGTCCCTGCCCCTCAAGCGAATACGCGGTCACTTTGTTTAGTTCTTCGCCAAGATTAACGCCGGTTTCCTCATCGATTTCAGAGAAAATCTCTTCGTCCATCCAGCCGTAGAGGGACTTGCCGACTTCGTCAGACCTCATTTCGTCGAGATCAACATGGAGGTACCAGATCGAAGCACCGGGAATATCGCCGGCGTCAGCTGCCACCAGCCCAGGGATGGCCAGTAAAAGCCCGACAATCAGTAGTTTTAAAATTCGCATCTTTAACCCTCGAAGTTCGTTTGATACTGACTTATAGGGCGTGTAATCCGATTTGGTTACATTCGATCAGTCTTTTTTGCTTGTAAGCCAGCTGACACCGTAGGTAAGCACCAACCCGGCGATAAATCCCGGTATGGCCTCGTACAGTCCGTAAAAGTCCGCTTTGAACCAGGTAAGCCATGCAACACTTACGATGAAGCCACCGAGCATGCCGGATACGACACCTTCCCAGGTGATGCGTTTGTAATAGAGTATGCCGACCATGACGGGACCAAATGCGGAACCAAGGCCCGACCATGAGGCCAGCACGAAATCGAAAATGACTCGTGGTTCCTGAATACCCAGGACTACTGCTATCGCCCCGATGATGACGGTGACCAGCTTGCCGTAGTTCGACAGAGTCTCCTCGCTCTTCGTCGTACCGATTATTTTTTGGTAGGTATCGCGAACGACAGCAGACGACGCCAGCAGCAACAGTGAATCAACCGTGGACATGATCGCCGACAGGACAACCACCAGCAACATGCCGGAAATGATCTCCGGGAACAGGTTGTTCGACAGCACCGGGAAGATCGTCTCTGAATCCTCTAGTCCGGGAAATAGCGCACGACCAGCAACGCCCGCGGTTACTGCACCAGCGGTGAATATCAGCAGCACAGATAGCGACACAACTCGCGCTTTCCTGATCTCGCCATCATCTCTGGCCGACATATAGCGGACCAGAAGCTGCGGCACTCCCAGAAACGGCAATCCGATCGCGATAAAACTCGCGATTGCAATCAATACCGGCTTGCCACCGTCGGAAACGGCAAACATGTCCACTAGCGCCGGGTCCTGCAGTACCAGGTTGCTCTGCACTTCACCCCAGCCGCCCGATGCAACTATGGCCGCAGCGGGTACAACGATGAGCCCCAGCAGCATGAGAACGCCCTGCACGACATCCGTGTAGGAGACAGCCTTGTAACCACCGACGAATGTGTAGCCGATGATGAAGATTGAACCGACGATAACACCGGTGGCGTATTCCATCCCAAGGAAGCTGCTGAACGCTTTACCCGTTGCAACCATCTGTGCCGTTACATACGCCGTAACCATCACCAGAATAATAACGACGGCGATACCGCGTATCAGATGCCACTTGTCCTGGAATTTCGCGGCCAGAACATCGGGCACCGTAATGGAGTCCGTTTCATCACCAAATTTCTTCAGGCGCCGGGCAATGATCCACCAGGATGCGGCGATGCCCAATATTTCGCCAACGACGACCCAGTACGCCTGCACCCCAACCAGATACCCCATGCCCGAGAGGCCAAGCAGCAACCAGCCGCTCTCGCCAGTCGCATTGGTGCTAAAGGCCACAACCCAGTACGGCAGTTTCTTCCCCGCCAGATAGTAACCGGACAGGGTATGCGTTTCACGACGGCTCCAAATTGCCAAAGCGGCCAGAATTGCCAGATAAACGACGAGTACAGTAACGGTTGTTGACATGTGATTGCCTGTTTAGTGGATGCTGGTCTGGTAGGAGCCGATCGGTGAGCCTGGTGGAACGGTCACCGGAACCAGGGCTTCTATCTGTGCAGGATCGCCAAGCAGGCGATCGATTTCAAATTGTGCAAAGCGGAAGTGTGCGTTTAGTACGTCGGATTTCGATGACTGCCGGGACAACCAGGTATCAAGAGTATTGATCGTCTGCAGGGCTATCGCACGAACATCGCTGTCGGCGGCTGAATTGAATGCCAGACGGAACAGGGCGTACAGCACCTGTAAGTTTGTCTGGCGCTGAATCGCTCCGGCTGATCCACCTGCTTGCTTCGAACGCCAACTGGCATTCATCAGGGCCTTCAGCACTGAGTCGAAGCCCGGCGCACCTGTCTGCTCGAGGCGCGCCGTGCGCGACGGCTCAAGTAAAACCGCCAACGTCATCGCAACCGCACTTGCCGCCGGTGCTTTCGCATCGAAAATAACTCCGGTGGTACCACTGAATGTCTCTCGTGACTTGGGATTATTCGGTGGCCGCGGTGAAATCATTGCTGTGAGCTCATCCGGTAACCCAAGCACCTTTGGGTCCAGAGTGGCGATCAACGCATCGATCGCTTGCTGCTGGCGTGCTGCTGCTACCGAAACCTGCAGCGGCTGACCATCACCTCGCAAGCTGTAACTGAAGTACTGCCCGCCAATGAGTTTGCCAACAGCTTCAATCTGAAACCGATGTAGTAGATAGATTGGTACAAGAACCTCTTCGATCTCCGCCAGCGGTCGGCCGACTCGGACATTTTTTTCAGAAAAGTTTTCGAGGGCAATTTTCCGTACACGCAGCAAGTGCTCCAGCTCGTCGATAGCATCGGCGCCGTTATCCCAGAGATTCCCGTCCGGATGGGCCGTAGCAGCGGAGCGCGAATCATTATCTGCAACGTATTTGAATCCTGCGGCTATCGTTTCATCCAGTATCTCCGCCCGCGCTACATCGCCGTCCATACCATCTCGAAAATCCTGGTACGCGTACAAAACCGTACGCTTGTCCCAGGGACCAATCTTGTCGTCGTAGGCCTTGCTGAGATCGAACGTGTTGTCATCTCTGATCTTCACCAGCGGCACCGGGTAGTCCATTACAGACGCCCGATCCTGCGTACTCGCCGCGAAATTGTGCTCAAAGCCGAGCGTGTGTCCGACCTCGTGCGCAGAGAGCTGGCGAATGCGTGCCAACGACATCTCCAGCATCTCGGCAGGCACAGCTTCGTCAGCATATGGGGCCAACAGCCCCTCAGCGATCAGGTAATCCTGCCGTACTCGAAGCGAACCCAGAGACACCTGTCCCTTTAGAATTTCGCCCGTTCGTGGATCCAGTACGGAGGCACCATAGGACCAGCCGCGAGTCGATCGATGTACCCACTGAATGACGTTGTAGCGAACATCCATGGGGTCTGCATCTTCTGGCAGCAGTTTGACCTGAAAAGCATCTTTATAGCCGGCAGCTTCGAAAGCCTGATTCCACCAACGGGCACCATCCAGCAACGCAGAACGCACGGGTTCCGGCGCGCCACGGTCCAGGTAATAAATTATGGGTTCGACGGCCTCGCTAATTTCTGCTGACGGATTCTTTTTAGCAAGGCGGTGACGACGGCCAAAATTCACAGTCAGGTCGTCACCAATTGCCGTCGCGTAATCAGCATAACCACCAGAGTCGTAGCGCAAACCGATCACGCCACTGCGCGGGTCATAGGATATCGGTTCGTAGTTATCATCCGGCAAGCGGATGAAAGAGTGATGGATATGGACCGTGATGGCCTGAGCATCGGGTGTCACCGTCGACAGGTACGGGCCAGTTGGTTGGCCAACAAACGTGACGATCGCCTCTGCCTCGGTATTGTCGGGAAACCCCCTGGTTCGCGGCAGGTAAACCGCAGATCGAGTCTGATCGACCGAGTAACCTCCCTCTGTCGCCGCTGCCAATCTGGCTGATACACCATGTGCGTCGCGAACAATGAAGGATGTTGCGTCGATGACCGTCTTGTCGTCGGACGGGTCGAGATCCTCAAACCCCCAGACCACTGAACGAGCAAAGCTCTCCTTGATAGCCTGTCGTTCGTCCGCGTTGTCGCTCACAGCCCGGTAGGCGAGATTATCCTCAACCAGCAAGATCTTTGGGCCGCTGCGCAGAAACCGAACGACGCGGGTATTTCCCAGCTGTCCACGGTCCAGACCCAGGTCATTAGATCCTACGCCTCTTGATAGAGACGACTGATAAATGAAGGGCTCGTCGATTTCCTCAACATCGATCAGTATTCGGCCCGTATCTGCATCCCAGTACAAGTCGATAAACCCTTCCAGGCGATCAAAGGCAGCGAGGTCCAGCTGATCTGTCGCCTGAGCGACGGGTAAGAATCCGATGACGACGAGAATCGCCAGAAAAACACGCTTGAGCATACGTTCCCCTTGAACATTTTCGGCCGCGATGGCGTTACTTCTCGCGTGTGATACGTCCCGCGATGATGCCGGCGATCATCAGGAACAGGCCCATTCCGAACAAGTACTCCGGATAAGTCCGCGTAATACCGCAGTAATAGATGCCTGAAATCGCCAGTGCCTGGAATACGTTGATGAAATTGCTGTCGCGGCGAGTTGCTTTCGGGAAGCGGATTCTGGAAATCATCAGCAGCGCCAGTACGAACATCAATACAGGAAAATAAAGATGGAGCGGAAACGACGCAGCAATATCTTCGTGATGTATTAGAACGAGCACGATGGATGAAATGAGACCGCCGCCGGCCGCAGTAATCGGTACGCCGGCAAACCAGCCTTTGGTCGTTTCTTCCGAAGTCAGATTAAACCGCGCGAGGCGCATTGCGCCGGCCAGAACGAATACGGCAACCGCGACCAGGAGAAGCCAAAACTGACCGGAATCGTACTCGACACCACCAATTTTCAGCCCGGCATTCAATATCAATACTGCCGGGGCGACTCCGAATGACACGAGGTCGGCCATAGAATCAAACTCGGCACCGAAGTCCGAGGTTGCTTTGAGCAGGCGTGCTGAAACACCATCCATCACATCGAGCAAACCACACCAGACGATGATCCATGCCGCGAGCTCGAGATCGCCCAACTGTGTCGTGATAATTGAGGCAACGCCGAGCAACAAGCTCATCGCCGTAAAACTATTCGGTATTGTGTAACGCAAAATGCCCAAGGACTAGCCTCCCCACCAGTTCATAGTGCCAACATTCGCACCGCTGCCGTTCATCCCGATTGGCCCACGTGGAATACTCAACTGCATCCGTACGCCATCACGGTCTACTTCGATGATGGCGTCCTCACCAGCCTCACCACTAAACGCGAGGTTGCGAAGATCCATCATCGAAAAAGTTCGCTCACCATTGTAACTGATGATTTCGTCGCCGGGCTGTAAACCGGCTTTGCCGCCCGGCGAACCGTCAAGAACGCTTGCGATTCGCACATTGGTGCGCTGTCCCTGGGCGATCAGGAAACGTTCATATTCTGTGTCACCGATATTCTCGCGCAATATCGATTGCGCACTGACCCTGCCCGAGAAAACATCAAATCTCTCATCCTTTCGCTGTGCTTCGTACATCGCCTGCATCACCTCAAACTGCGCGTCAGACTCGAGCTTTAGTAAACGCTCTGCCTCGTCTTGTGAAAAACCGTTCTCGACAAGCCCGGCAATGCGGCGCTCCTGAAACTCTCGCACCCTCGCGACCATATCTCGCTGGCGAGTTCGACTACGATCTTGTGTCTCACCACGGTCGCTGCCCACCGGCCCACTACGCGATGAGTTAATCCTCGGCCCATAGCCTTCGAGTTGCTCGAAGACAGCCAGCAATTGTTCTTCAAGCACTTCCCGGGCATTTCGCTCTTCTTCCAGTTCTCGCTCAAGGCTGAGGACACGGTCGCCAAGTGATGAGTCCTCGTCGGTGGGATTCGATGAACTTTCCGAGGCTGCCTTTCCCACGGGCTCCCCGGATGTGAGCCATGCACCTGCCGCAAGTCCGATTGCCAGGCTGGCGACTACTACGATTGCGAATCTGGGCATTCCGCTCCCCGATCGATTTTCTTACTGGCGATGACGAATTATCGCAGACAGTAACGGCCAATGGGGCGTAAAATCTCCTGAACTGACCACAATAATATTGTCTAA
>RCNF010001593.1_pt1 | contig 12010 bp, 12 predicted proteins | sample 2041311 | NCBI WGS metagenome assembly RCNF01 (sample SAMN09708228, study PRJNA481090) | Marine sediment metagenome, whole genome shotgun sequencing project. | biome: marine sediment; feature: ocean; material: sediment; isolation source: Sewage treatment plant 2 marine sediment (STP2) ... | reverse complement strand
CCCCCGAAACCCAAGCAACCCAACGTGCCCCCCGGAATCGGTCTTGGAAGAACGTCCGCCAGCCGTGTAGTAGCGATGTGACCACCATGGCGACCGATGCGTAGCGATGGATTGCCCGGATCAGCCGATTGGCAAGGTTGCCCTCCATCCTGCTGACCGACTCATAGGACGCCTCAAATCCGTACTGGAAGAAGGCGGTGAGGTAGAGCCCGGTGAGAAAGACGATCCCAAAGAGAAACACCGTGATGGTGCCGGTGTGATAGAACGGATTGAGCCGGGGCGAGCCGACCGCTTTGCCAACTGGGCGTTCCACATTCAGCGTAAGCCTCTCGAGGGAACGCAGACCACTCCGCACCTTGTTCTTGGTACGGAGCGGCCAGTCGACTGACGGTCCATCAAGTGGCGATGGAGCGTCGTCTTTCCTACTCAATCTTCCAACCTTCTTGGCCGAACTGACTCGTCAGTTAGTGAATCCTGGCGAAGTCAATTCTATGCCAAGGATTTGGTCGAGCAGCTGCGGCCCATAGGCGAGGATGATCAGGACAACTGTGGCGATGAGCCATGGCTTCCAACGATCCAGCCAGACCGGGGTGAGCTGGGGGTCCTGGACCGATTCGGCGACCGGAACATCGATGTGCTCACCCTCCGGAAGCCGCTTCCTCTGGAACGCGGTAACCGCAACGATCGTCACAAAGAGCATCAGGCCGATCCACATGATCGAACCGCCGACAGCGACCCGGAAGAGGTGACCGTTCCACTCGGTGGGCACATATGGAGCCAGGCCTAGCGGCGTCCGCCGTGGAGCGCCCAGTAGACCGACCGTGTGCATCGCGTTCGAGAAGATCAACATCCCTGAGAAGTAGATCCATGAGCTAGCCACAGCCAGCTTGGGACGCCACAACGGCTTACCGGTCAGGTGCGGCACCATCCAGTACGAGATCCCAAAGAACGACAAGGTAGCCGCCGAGGCGACGGTCAAGTGGAAGTGTCCGGGGACCCAGCTGGTGTTGTGCAGAACCAGGTTCACGCTATAGGAAGCGTTCGCTATTCCGCCGATTCCACCAAAGATGAACAGGATTCCGGCCAGGAGCTGTGCAGTGACGGAACCGTCACCCCACGGCAGCGCCCGAATCCACCCAAACATGCCCTTTCCGCCTCTCTTGCGAGCTGCGTACTCAAGCGATGCCACGACGGTGAACAGCGTGAGCAAGGACGGGAACGCGACACCAAACGTCAGCAAAGAGTGGATGAACTTCCAGCCAGCGGGCACGCCAGGATCCACAAACTGGTGGTGGAATCCGAGCGGGATCGACAGGATGAGGAACAGCCAGAACGCCAGGCGAGCCAGCGCATCGCTGAACAGCTTCCCGCCCACTTGCTTTGGCAGCATTCCGTACCACGAGGCGTACGCCGGGAGCAGCCAGAAGTACACCAAAGGGTGCCCGGTAAACCAGAAGAACGTCCGCGACAACTGCGGGTCGATACCGCCAACCCAGCCAAAGGCCCAAGGGAGGATGAGGCCCAGGATCTCGGCGGCAATACCGACGGTTGCGATCTGCCACATAACCATGTTGATTACAACGGCCAGGACAATAAACGGCGTTCGAGTATCCGGATTGTCCTTGCGCCAACGCCACAGTGTGATGTAGAAGCCCCACCCCTCAACCCAGCTGCCCACAACGACCAGGACGAGTCCGATATAGAACAGGGTATCTGCCTGCATCGGTGGGTAGAACGTATAAAGAACGCTCGCCTTGTTGCCAAGCAACGGGATCGCAGCGGTCACCAGACCAGCGACCATCATCCAGAATCCAATCCGGTTGAGGATCGGAATAGCCAGTCCACGCTTCAGCCCACGGATAACGACGAGCGTCGTGAACCCCGTGATGAAGAACGTTGTCCAAATCAGAGCGTTGAGTACGCCATGAAGCGTCAAGCCCTGGTAGTACGAGTTGACCCCATTCATCTCAATGAACAGGAAATCAATCTTCGGATAGAGATCGATGCCAGCAGCCTGCAAAGCCTGCAAAGGACCAAAGAGGCTACCAACTGTCAATGCCGCAACGGCAAAGAGGAGGTGCCAGCCGACGAATTTCTTGTCGGATTTGGTCAACTCATAGACAGGAGTTTTTGTTGTATCTGTAAGCACGCTTTCCTCCCTTCTACGGCGTGACCGAGACGGAACCGAACATTACCGCGTGGCCGAGACCGCAGTACTCGGTGCAGATGTAGTTGTAGGTTCCAGCCTCTTTGAAGGTTGTCGTCAGCTTGGAGACCTCACCGGGGATGACCATGAAGTTGACGTTCGTGTCCTGGATCTTGAATCCATGTTGGACATCGGTTGAGGTGACATAGAAAGTCACCTCGGCCCCCGCGGGGACCTCGACTGTGTTGGGCTCGTAGAAGAAGCGTTTGGCGACGATGTAGACGTCGTACTTCTCTCCTGGAACAATCTCACGAACCCCCGGCTCCGACCATGGCGGCGCATCCTGGATCGTCTGCGGGTTGACCCGCTGCTCCTCGGTGGGCACCTGGATGCCAAGCATGAAACCGGCAATCGTCACGGAGATTACGAATATGACCAACACCACAACGGCCACCCGTATCCACGCCTTCTCGGTGGGATCGATGTGCATCTTGATTTTTTCGCTGCTCGGCGTGCTCATATCGTCGCTCCACGCGACAGCAAGATGATGTAGATGCTGAACCACATCAACATGAGCACAACCACAAATGCAGCTAAAAACGCAACGGTGCCGGTCGGCTTAAACTCGCCCTCGGTCTCGTTGCCGTTGTCGCCTTCGGTGGTCATGGTCCTCCCCACTCACTCAACGGCATTACATAAAATATGCGGCCGCAAGCATAACCTTGCGGCTGGCGCCATCGTAGAAGCTCATTCAGTCTCATGTGGGGACCTATGGTCCCTTCACGGCGGGACGAAAGTCCCGAAATATCCCTTTTATTTGCCGCAGGACCCCAGCAAGCAATCAGCCGATCGGGAGTACCAGGGTGACGGTCGTACCGTTGCTGCTGCTCTTGAGGGCAAGGTCGCCCCCGACATCAAAAGCACGCTTGCGAAGATTGGCCAGCCCCATCCCGCTGTGTTGATGGTTCGGATCGAAACCGTGACCACGGTCAATGACTGAGACCGACAGATTGCTGAATCCACCCGTGATCAGAACCCGGACGATTGGGCTGCCGGAGTGACGCAGTGCGTTGCTCGTTGCCTCTTTGATGATGTGGAGGACGGCGTCGGCAATCTCGTTGGTGAAGCCGTCGGCCATCGAGTCGACAGCAACCTCGACGTCGGCGGAATACGGTTCGGCCAGCTCCTCGACCAGTTCCGTCACTTCGATTTCGAGGTCGCGCATATGAGTAGCGGGCTGGCGGAGATTGAAAATGAATTGACGCAGCGACGTTATGCAATCGTCAACGCGCGCCACCTGAGTACGCACGACGGATCCATCGGCCTCGTCATCGAGCGAGTCGGCAAGGCTCTGCAATGACAACCCCACCGCAAACAGATCCTGAATAATGTCATCGTGAACATCTCTAGCGATTCGGGCTCGATCCTCGGCGATCGCCGCCTCACGCAAACGTCGGTGGATACGCACGTTGGCGATGGCGGAGCCAGCAATGAGCGACAGTGTCTCGATAGTTGTTTGATCATCTTCCGTGAAACCATCAGATTTGTCAGCCAGGTACAGATTCCCGAATACATCGTTGCGGGTGCGGAGTGGCACGCCGAGAAACGAGGTCATGTCTGGGTGATGCTCCGGCATTCCGCCGGAGTCAGGGTGAGCGGAGATGGCGTTGGTACGCACCGTGTGGCCACGGGTGATCGACCCGAGTACACCCAAGCCAAGAGGCAGATGCCCTATTGCATCCGCAGTTTCTGGCCCGATTCCACGATGAATGAAATCAACAAGGAAGCCATGTGAGCCGACAACGCCCAGCGCCCCGTACTTAGCTCCGGTTAGCCCCATCGCGATATCGACGAGAGATTCCAGGACGTCGTGCAGTTCGGGCTGCTCCGATACCTGCGCAGCTGCGTCCAACAATGCGGCAAAGCGTTCGCGTTGAGCGGTAGATTCCATTTCCGAACGATACTCTGCCTTTCGTTTGGGGCCGAACGTCCCGCTCTTCGGTGAGGATGGACGGGTTCGGGTGGTCTAGCCATTCGTTACCGTGGGCGAAGAGAGAGAGGAAACACAAGTGCGAGTTTTGGTAGTCGATGATCATCCGGTGGTGAGAGAGGGGCTGCGCGCCCTGCTCTCGTCGCAGGAAGATATTGAGGTCGCCGGCGAGGCAGCCAGCGGAGCTTCAGCAATTCGCCGCGCCGGCTACGACTCCCCCGACGTCGTCGTCATGGACGTCCGACTGCCCGATATGAGCGGAGTGGCCGCCTGCCGCACCATTGTGGATCGTTTTCCCGACATCAAGGTCCTGATGCTGTCGTCGCACGTCGACGAAGAGACCGTGCACGACGCGATCCTCGCAGGAGCGTCTGGGTACCTGGTCAAACGGATCGATGGGGACCGTATCGTCGATGCTGTACGCAGCGTTTCTGGCGGGGCATCAGTCATTGACCCTGCCGCCACCGCCAAACTATTCAATCAGATCCGTGGCCAGAGTGTGGGTGACCCCGTGTTCTCACAGCTCAGCGAACGCGAAGTCCGCATCCTCGAGCTGATCTCGGATGGTCTCACCAACAGGGAGATCGCCGACCGTGTCTTCCTCGCCGAAAAGACCGTGAAGAACTACATCTCTCGTCTGCTGGCAAAGCTGGGTCTGCGCAACCGCAACGAGGCCGCCGCCTATATGGCGAGACGTATCGCTGATCGCGAAGCCAAATACCCTCCCGAAGACTGGGCAAACGAGTAAAGACCGTCGACAAATAGCCCTTGGCGAATGTGCTGGTACTTAGACCTGCCGCACACACAGTAGGCTCTCGGCTACATGGCGATCCGAGTTCTAGTTGTTGACGACCACTTTGTGGTGCGTGTAGGTGTTGCTTCGTATATCGATAGTCAGGAAGACATGACTCTCGTGGGCGAAGCAGGCACTTGTGATGACGCTATCGCAGCTGCCTCTGAGCTCAACCCTGACGTCATTTTGATGGATATCAGGCTTGATGATTGCTCTGGCATCGACGTCACCAGGAAGATCAAGGCAAATCAGCCCAAGATCAAGGTCGTGATGTTCACAACCTATGCCGACCTCGAGCTCCTGAAGGGGGCCATCGAAGCAGGTGCGTCTGGCTACGTAATCAAGCGAATGGAACTCGAGTCGTTGGTGGAAACGATCAGACGAGTCGTTGGTGGGGAAGACTTGGTCATAGATGAGCGTGCCCAGGTGGCGCTCGACACCGGCGGACCCGAGGCTGTGCTCGCCGAGCGACTGCGCCGTCTGTCGCCACAAGAGAGGCGGGTGTTGTCGCTGATCTCTGATGGCTTGACCAATCGCCAGATCGCCGACGAACTGAACCTCGCCGAAAAGACGGTCAAAAACTACGTGTCAGCGCTCCTGCACAAGCTCGACATGACACGACGCGCCGAGGCGGCCGCTTTCCGTGCCGGAATAATCGATTCCGACGACCTCGACTAGCGTCCCGTCAGTCGCGGTCGTCGTAGACCCACTCAACCTGATTGTCGACCTCGATAACACCGAGAATCCGGAACAAGACCTCTTCGATCAATTCTGCGCCCGACCGGTGCTCGACCTCACCAGAGATGGTGACCCGCCCCTCGACGGTGACGGCCTCGACCTGATGGTCGAATCGATAACGATGCAAGATCTCAGCAACATCGACAGAGATGGCCTCGTCTTTGCGGGCAAAGATCTTCATGACATCGGCACGACTGAGAATGCCGGCCAGCTTTCCCTCGTCGGTCACAACCGGGACTCGTTTGATGCGGTGCCTCTTCATTCTGCGGGCAGCTTCGCGAACGAGCATTGCGGCCTCGACGGTGATCGGATCCTTTGTCATCGCTTCGCCGACGAGAGTGCTCGGATGGGCGGCGCGGTGCCCGCCAAAGAGCGCGTCGAGGAACCCGTGACGTTCTCCATCGGGGGTCTCTGCAGCCATATTGAGAAAGTCGGACTCGGTGATCATGCCGACGACAAGACCATCATCGACGACTGGTAAGCCGCCGACCCGGTTCTCCCGCATCAGCGTGGCAGCACGACGAAGCCGGTCTGCGGGACCCACCGACAGCACGTCTTTCGTCATGACATCCGACACTTTCACGGCAGCCTCCATTGGTCCGGTCCTATTCACAAGCCTCCCCTCAGTTCCGGCTGATCACGACTCCAAGATTGGGCAGAACTGTCCCAATCCCGCGGGACGTTATCCGACGGGTTTCAGCCCAAATATTGACCCGCTTGTTGTGAGAACATAGGGCTCGCCTGCGGCATCCGCACCAAAGCCGATTGTTCCGGAAAAGGTCCCCTCGGGGAACCACTCCCACATCTGGCCATCTTTGCCAACACTTCTTAGCCAACCGGTGCAGTAGTCGGCGAACATAAACTGGCCGGCCAACTCGGGCATCGCACTGCCGCGATACACAAATCCGCCGGTTATCGAACACCCTTCTGTGTGGAAGTACTCGTAGATCGGGAGGACCAATCCGGCATCGTCACAGTCGCTCGAGGCAAAACAACTGCTGCCCTCCATGATCGACCACCCAAAGTTGGGGTTGCCCGTCGTCCAATCGACAACATCAACTTCCTCGATCAGGTTCTGTCCGACATCACCGATCCAGAGATCGTCTCCATCGAAAGCGAATCTCCACGGATTGCGAAGACCGACGGCCCACACCTCTTGCTCAAGGTTGCCGGCCGGGATGGTGTAGCCGTCAATCTCGGGGCCTACCGAGATTCGCAACATCGAAGCCAAGGGGCTGTCCTGGCGCTGGCCGTGGCCAAACTGATCGTTGGCTCCTCCCCCATCGCCCAGTCCGATCCACAGATTGTCATCGGGTCCAAAAACGATCATTCCGCCGTTGTGATTCCCGGCTGGTTGATCCACTCGCAGTATCTCGCGGCGACTGGTTGGATCTGCCGTGTCGCCGACCGCAGCAACCGATTCGACGATCGTCCGCCCGGAATTGTCGATGTAGTAGATGTAAAGCAGACGATTGCTGGCGAACTCGGGATGGAATGCCAGACCCAGCAAACCCTGCTCCCCGCTAAAGCTGACATCGTCGCTGATATCGAGGAAGACTTCGGGATCCGCACCGGAGGTTGCCCAGATCACCCCCGGCTGGTCGACGACAAACCAACGCTCATCCCCTGGTGGCGTCACCATCAAAACTGGTTGCGCAAACCCAGACGCCGCCTCTGTGAACTCGAGATCCAAATTTTCCAGCGAGCGCTGGGGAGCTTGTGTTGTGCTCGGTGCCTCGCTGGTTGTCGAATCTGGTGCAGCGGTAGACGGCGGCACAGACGTGGTGGTCGAGGCTGGTGCGATCGTGGTGGCCGCGGCCAGCGTGGGCTGAACCGTTGCGTCGGAATCGGAATCACTGCAACCAGCGACAGCCAGAATCACAACGAGTCCAAATAATAAATAGCGCATGCCGCCACGCTAATCGGGAACGGATTCAACCAGGTCCGTCGTGCGCTCAGTCGGCGTCGGCGTGGGCTCCGTCGAACGACCACCGATCACGAGATGCCCTAGCTTCGTCGATATCGACCCTGGCCAGCAGAGCCAGACCAATGATAAAGAAGGCCGCCACCGAGAGAATCGCTGTTCTCCCGGAGTCAGTGATGGCGCTGACGGCGCCGAAGACCAGCGGTCCGATACCTGACAGCTTCGAAAACACCGAGAAGAAGCCGAAGAACTCGGCCGACGCTTCCTCTGGAATCATCGACGAGTACAACGACCGTGACAGCGCCTGCACGCCGCCAAGAACAAAGCCAACCACCGCAGCCAGCATCAGGAAGCCGGAGTCCGAGCCCTCGGGTATGAAGTACGCCATGACGGCAAGCCCGGTCCAGATCACAAGTGTGATCATCACGGCGCGTTTCGGACCGATTCGATCGGAGACCATCCCAAACATCAGCGCCCCAAAGAAGGCGATGAACTGAACAATCAAGAACGCCAGCGCAATGGTTTCGAGCTCGAGACCGAGCGTGTCTTCCGCATAGGGGCCCGAAACCGCAATGACGGTGCCGGTGCCCGAGTTGTAGAAAATGAAGGCCACCACAAACAAGAGCAGATGCGGAAAGGAACGCAGCTTGCGGGTCGTAGCGAGGGTGCGACCAAATCCGATCGAGACGTATTCCCGCAGTCCCGGCCGATCGTCACGGGTCGCACCGTCCGCAGGAAGCCGAGCCAGCGCATACAGCGAGAAGATGATCCACCATATGCCCGACCCAAAGATTGAGATTCTGGCTGCCAGACTCTCGGTAAGCGTTGCGCCCGCCTCGTCGCTGGCCGAGCTGATCAGCACCAGCGCCAGGAGAAGGTAGAGCCCTCCCCCCAAGTAGCCGAGAGCAAACCCCTTAGATGACACCTTGTCGACTGTGTCGTCGGTGGCGATCTCAGGGAGGAAGCCGTCGTAGAAGACGTTGGCGGCCACAAACCCGAACTGACCGACCAGAACGATCAGAAGGAACAGTGGCACCTGGCCATCTGGAACAAACGGGATGATCAGAACGAACACCGAACCAAGGAACGCAAAGTTGCGGAGGTAACGCTTCTTTGCAGACGCATAGTCTGCCATGGCACCAAGGATCGGCATGGCCAGCATCAGCAGAATGCTGCCGATACCGATGAGGATGGAGAACAGGGACTCGCCAGACAAGCCCCAGTACTTGTCGTCTGGCATGATCGTTCCCGTGAAGAACGCCCCAATCACAGCGCCAAAGACAGTGATGTAAGCCGAGTTGGCCCAGTCATACATCGCCCATCCGAAGATGGTGCGTTTGTCGTTCTTCAAAGCCGCTCCCTCACTGATGCCCCCTTGCGGAGCGCAGAGTAAGAACAGATCGACCTTCGCTGCAACCCATGGCTGCGGCTCAGTCTCGGCTGAATAGCTCCAGAAGAGCGTTGTTGACCGCGGCGGGTTGCTCGATGGGGCTCATGTGCCCTGACCCGGCAACAACGGTCAAGACAGCATCCGACAATGCAGCCGCCATCGCTTCAGATTCTGACGGCGGAGTCACGGAGTCTTGCTCTCCAACTATGACCGCGGTGGGGACGTTGACTGTCCCGAGCACTGCGGTGCGGTCGGGCCGGTCTCGCATCCCGCCAAGGGCACCAACAATCGTCTCGTAAGGGCAGTTCTCGACCATGGACCGGAGCCTGGCTTGTGCCGAGATAGAAGCATCGGGTCCAAGCAGTCCCGCCTGCATCGCTTCCGCAATAGCGACTCGGCCATCAGCAACGAGTCGCTCCGCCATAGCGTCACGTCCGGCTTTGCCTTCTGCCGAGTCGGCCCCAGCTTTGGTATCGATCAGCGCCAGGCTGCGCACTCGCTTTGGGTAGATCTCGGCGAAGGCGAGGGCAACGTATCCACCCATCGACAATCCAACGATGTCTACCTGCTCCTCGGACACCAAGTCGAGAACACCCGCCAGGTCGTCCGCCAAGGTTTCCATTAGCAACGGTGCCCCGGTCACAGCCGAAGAACGCCCAAACCCGCGTAGATCGACGGCGATGCAGCGCCGGACGTCGGAGAGGGCGTTGAGCTGGTCGATCCACATCGTGGAATCGAGAGGGAAGCCGTGAATAAACAGGGCCACCGGTCCGGACCCTTGTTGACGAATATGTAGCCGGACCTCGTCAAACTCTGCGTATGGCATTTCGTGTCCCTCTCCCCGAAGCTAGAGCTTCCTTCGTCGAAATTCCTCAATAATCGCGTCGTCGCTGTACCGCAGCAGATCAACATCCCAGTCCACACCCGATGGCGGGTTGTCAGCGCTCGTGGCCAAAAGGTCGGAGACTCGGTCGCGGAGCGTACGTGCCCACGCTCGCCCCGTCGCCGACTGTTCGTGAGACAACGTCCCATCGCCGTTGGCCACAAAGACTCGAGCTTCGATCTGTGGATTGGTGCGCGAGCCTCGCTCCCCGTAGACCATGACTATGGAGCCTACGGGCACATCTTGGATACCGCCGGTGGCGATGAACTCTCCATCAAAAGCCCATCCCGAAGACTTTGTCTCGTCAACATTGTCGATGACTTTCGCCCAATTCTTGTGCCTGGCATCCCCGACAAGCGGGACCTCGATAGCGACCATTGCATCCATACCGCCACTGTAGGCGGACAAGCATTGTCCCGACACCCATGCCAAGAAATCGGTATCAGGCGCGCTCAGCCTCGGTCATATCTCAAGAGAACAGCCAGACACTGCTTTCTCGTGCAAGAATAGAGAGAGGTTCACTTTCAGAGTGAGGGGGTACGAAGCTTTCTCTTGGTCCGTTTTGACGATTGTCCAAACAGGAGGAATGACTGTATGAGTCCAACAAGACGCCGATTGATCATCACGCTGGCAACGCTGCTACTGGTTGCAATGGTCCCAGTCGCAGTAATGGCCGCAGGTGGAACGTTCACCGATGACGACACCTCGATCTTCGAGGCCGATATCGAATGGATGGCTGCCAACGGCATCACGTCCGGATGTGGCACGGGTCTCTATTGCCCCGATGACAACGTAACGCGTGGCCAGATGGCCGCTTTCATGAAGAGGCTTGCTACCAAGAAGGTCGTTGCTGCGGCTACGGCGGATACCGCAGGTCATGCGACGACGGCGGACTCTGCAACAACAGCAGCATCTGCAGATACGGCGGCCAAGGCGGATGTCGCTACCAACGCCGGACAAGTCGACGGCAAGAGCGCCATTGAGTTCCAACCGGCGAGGATCGACTTTGAGTCGGCGGACAACGTCCAAGTCAACGCAGACAACAAGTTCGACATTGCGTCTGGAACGGTGTCAACTACGGATGGCTCTGGGTTCCTGTGCCGAGCCGGCACGTTCCCACGGGCCGACATCCTCATCAGCGCCTCGGGCTATATATCCAACCTCGTGGGCGCTGATGCAACACTGTGGCTCGAAGATGCCGACGGCCCAATCTTGGGAACAGTCCGCAAGGTATCGACGTCCCCAAGTCCATTTGCCATGGAATGGATGTACGAGACCGTGGGTGGCGGCGACACCTTCACCGTCGTTGCGAATGAGGGTGGCGGCGATACCTTCACCGTGGTGGATGCCGTGATCTCTGTTGAGGTCATCAGCGGCACAAGGTGCAAGGGCAACCCCATCATGATTCTCCCGGGTGAACCGGCATCGTCTGACGATCCCGACCTGTAGATATCCCTGGAACGCGAATGTGAAAGGGGCCCGGCTTCCGGGCCCCTTTCCTCTGCTCTATTCCATTCTCTCCTATTGATCGGTGACCCCACTGTCAGGATGGTCCGTGGCCCTCGTGATCTTCCCACGCTCAGTCAGCGGCATGCCGATCCAGGAACTCGTAGATCTCGGTTGTATCCACGCCGGGAATCGTCTCAACGGGCATTGCGGCCAGAACATGACTGTTCGGTTGGACCGAAGGGAAGGCCTGCCCCTCCCACCGCTCGGCCAGTTCGTCGGAGGGCCGACGACAGCAAACCCCGTCGGGGCATCGTGACACAGAACGGTGGTTGGTTTCCCGTCCCCGGAAGTACTGGGCATCTTTGAATCCGACCCCGACTGTGATGGCGTGTGGCGGCTGCCGAGAGTCATCGATACGGGTGCTGCACCAGAACGTTCCGGCCGGCGTATCGGTGTACTGGTGACGAATCGAATAGCGATCTTCTGACCGAAAGGCTTGCCGCGTGCCCCATTCCCGACACAACCTCTGCCCTTCGATCGCCCCAACCGAATTGCGCGGGAACGGTACGCCGTTGTTTTCGTATGCCTTCCAAATGATGCCCAGCTCGTCAGAGCGAACGAAGTGGACCGGCATATCGAGGTGCCGGGTCGCCAGGTTGGTAAATCGGTGCGCCGCCATTTCGTATGACACATAGAA
>RCNF010001592.1_pt1 | contig 12010 bp, 12 predicted proteins | sample 2041311 | NCBI WGS metagenome assembly RCNF01 (sample SAMN09708228, study PRJNA481090) | Marine sediment metagenome, whole genome shotgun sequencing project. | biome: marine sediment; feature: ocean; material: sediment; isolation source: Sewage treatment plant 2 marine sediment (STP2) ... | reverse complement strand
TTTGTGTTGATGATAACCGCCTGCGCCAAAGAAAATTTGTGATTTAGGAGCGGATCAAGTGCTGACGACTCTCTATGTATGGATTTGGGTAGTTTAAACCCGCAAGGCTGCAAAAACTTTTTAACTAAAGCCTTGCTATACTCAATATATGTCACTTGTAAAAGCATTTACAGCTACGCCAGTTGTTAGCAGGATAATAAAAGCAATCCTGTTATTTATGTGTAGCGGCTCTATTACAGCCAATACCATAGTAGCTGTGGCCGGCACCTATAATAACAACTCTGAAATAAAACAGACAAATTCTAAACGAATTGAAGTATATTCTTTAAGCCAGAATTACTGGGACACACAATATGGCGATACGTTAGGTGAAATCACATTACACCTGCTTCCCAATAATCCGGCTAAACACGAAGCATTAAAACGGGAGATCGTACACTTAAATCCTCATGCATTTATCAACGACAACCCGGAGAAATTGCTAGCTAAGCAACGGCTCTGGTTGCCGGTTTATATGAAACAGCCGGGCTCCAAAGTGGCCCCTTCGACGACGACAGTTGAAACTTATTCATGGGGAAATATAAAACGACCACGATAATAAATAGCCTGGTCCACAGAGACACGAAGGGCACAGAGGTTTTATTATCAGTTTTGCCACAGGCGCAATAACCAATCAACGAAGATTTACCCTGTGACCTCCGTGTCTCTGTGGTGAAACAGTTTCTTAGACAATAAACACTATGCCAACAAACCGTTAGCAACCAGGACTATAATAACCCGCGCTCAGCAAACGATATCACTTCATCACCAATCACAAAATGATCCAGCACCCGGATATCCACCAGTGCTAACGCCTCTTTTAAGCGATGGGTAATCTGCTCATCTGCGTGGCTGGGCTCTGCCACACCTGAGGGGTGGTTATGTGCAAAAATAACCGCTGCGGCATTCTTTTTTAATGCCAGTCGAACTACTTCACGCGGATAAACACTGGCACCGTCTATCGTACCAAAGAACATTTTTTCAAAAGCAATGACACGGTTACGATTATCCAGAAACAGGCAGGCAAATACTTCGTGCGGATAGCTGGCCAGTTGCGCGCTTAAAAAATGGCGAGTTTGCGCCGGGCTAGATAAAGCATCACCACGCGATAATTCCTCAAACAAATGGCGCTTTGCCATTTCCATTACTGCCTGCAATTGCGCGTATTTGGCACTTCCCAGCCCATTATGCTGGCAAAACTCAACCTGACTCGCCTGTAACATGGGCTTTAAGCCACCAAAGTTGTCCAGCAATTGCCGCGCCAGATCCACAGCGGTCACACCTTTGCAGCCGGTTCTTAAAAAAATTGCCAGCAGTTCGGCATCGGACAGTGCTTCCGCACCCTTATTGAGCAGTTTTTCGCGCGGCCGTTCAGCCAGCGGCCATTGAGATATCGTCATGCCTCTTCCCTGTTATGTGACGGGCACAATCAAATGAGAGATGCCCTTATTCCTTTATCAGCTAGATATTAACCATATCCGCCAATTAGTGCAAACAGGCATAACCATAGCCATAAACATAGAAACGGCCGGTTCTGCTAAAATAGCGATAATGAGCATCTTAAATAACAAACATATCGTTATCGGCATTACCGGCGGCATTGCGGTTTACAAAAGCGCCGACTTATGCCGTCGACTTAAAGAGACAGGTGCCGAAGTGCGCATTGTGATGACAAATGCGGCCACCGAATTTGTTACACCCCTGACTTTTCAGGCCTTATCCGGTCATCCCGTGTATTTCGATAACGCCGCTTCCAGGGTAGAGAGCAATGAAGACAATAGTACCGTAGTTAGTAACGCAGAAGCCGGCATGAAGCACATCGAGCTAGCGCGTTGGGCGGACGTCATCATTATTGCACCGGCCAGCGCCAATACCATTGCCAAACTCGCACACGGTCGAGCGGATAATTTACTCACCACACTCTGTCTTGCCAGTGAAGCCATCAAATGTTTTGCCCCGGCAATGAACCGGGTAATGTGGCATGACTTAAGCACCCAGACAAACTGCAAATCCCTTGTTGATAAGAGCTGGTTTCAATTTGGCCCGGCGAGTGGCTCTCAGGCATGCGGCGAAACGGGTCAAGGTCGCATGCTGGAGGTTAGTGACATGCTAACGTCACTTGCACAATGTTTTAAATCAGGTGAATTACAGGGCTTAAACCTTGTAATTACGGCCGGGCCAACTTATGAGGCCATCGACCCGGTGCGTTTTATTGGTAATCGCAGTTCCGGGCGTATGGGTTATGCAATGGCCAGCGCGGCACAGGAAGCAGGTGCAAATGTCACTTTAATTAGCGGTCCCAGTCACTTACAAAAACCTAAATCATCAAACTTTGTCGCTGTTGAATCTGCCGAAGAAATGTTACAGGCCGTTTTATCTACTATTAAAAACTGTGATATTTATATTTCAACGGCGGCTGTTTCAGACTATCGTGTAAAAAATGTAGCGAGAAATAAAATTAAAAAAACGGAAGACAGCCTGAGATTACAGTTAATTAAAAACCAGGACATTATTGCTACTGTTGCCAGTCATAAAATACGTCCTTATGTTATTGGTTTTGCTGCTGAGACAGAAAACGTTATCAACAATGCGAAAAATAAATTGATACAAAAGAACCTGGATATGATTGTAGCAAACGATGTCAGCAGCTCTTCCACACAGACAACAGATATTGGTTTTAATAGTGAATACAATGCGCTGCATGTTTACTGGGCGCAGAAGAATCACATTAGCGGCGAACAATATTTTGCTATCGCCCGTAAGTCTCAACTGGCCAAACAGTTAATCACCCTTATCGCAAAACAGTATAAACTCAACAATTCACAACATGCAAAAAATACAGCTTAAAATACTCGACCCCCGCATTGGCAAAGATATCGCCTTACCCGAATACGCCACTGCTGGCTCTGCAGGCATGGATCTGCGCGCCGCACTTGAAGAAAAAACTGAAATACAACCGGGTGAAACATTATTAATTCCCACCGGATTATCTATTTATGTTGAAGACCCAAACATGGCAGCTGTTGTTCTTCCTCGCTCCGGTCTGGGCCATAAACACGGTATAGTATTAGGCAACCTGGTGGGACTGATTGATTCTGACTATCAGGGCCAGTTATTTGTTTCCTGCTGGAATCGCGGCAAAAAAAGCTTCCGTATTGACGTTGGTGATCGCATCGCACAACTGGTTATCGTACCGGTCATTCAGGTTGACTTTGAAGTAGTCGAGAACTTTGAAAGCACACACCGTGGGGCAGGTGGTTTTGGGCACTCTGGAAAAAACTAAAAAATAATTAACAACTATACTTATCGGCATACTCCACTCAATAACAACAATTAAAGATTAAAAAACATCATGACAATTACTGAAGATATTTTTCGCGCTTACGATATTCGTGGCGTGGTTGAAAACGCATTAACCCCTGACGCAGTACAACAAATCGGTCAGGCATTCGCCACCGAGGCGTTATCACAAAACCAGAAAACCGTAGTCATCGCTCGTGACGGCCGTCTTTCCAGCCCTGAACTGGCACAGCGTTTAAGTGAAGGATTGTCTGCTGGCGGCTGCGATGTCATTGACATCGGCATGGTACCAACACCCGTGCTTTATTTCGCAACGCATAAATTAAAGACCGGCACTGGCATCATGGTCACTGGTAGTCATAATCCTCCACAATACAATGGCTTAAAAATGTTAATTGCCGGCAACACTTTGTATGGCGATGGTATTAAAGCACTCTATCAGATGATTATCGAAGGACGTGTCAACAACAGTGAAGGTAGCCACACTGAAAAAAATATTGTTGCCGAATACCTGGACACTATTGTAAACGACATCAAACTCGATAAACCTTTAAATATTGCTGTGGACTGCGGTAATGGCGTTGCCGGTGTACTTGCCACAGAGTTATTCACCCGTTTAGGCTGTAACGTTACCGAGCTGTTCTGTGAGGTGGATGGTAATTTTCCGAACCATCACCCTGACCCATCAAAACCTGAAAACCTGATCGACCTGCAAAATGCCATGAAACAGAATGCTCTGGATATTGGCCTGGCATTTGATGGCGACGGTGATCGCGTAGGTATACTGGATGACAAACAAAATATCTTATGGGCTGACCGTCAGATGATGCTGTACTCTGCCGATGTTTTAAAACGCAAACCCGGCGCGCTGATTATTTTTGATATTAAATCCACCACCAATTTAGCCAGCTACATTAAAAACCTTGGCGGTAAACCGATGATGTGGAAAACCGGGCACTCATTCATCAAAGCCAAGATGAAAGAAACAGGCGCTGAACTTGCCGGCGAAATGAGTGGCCATATTTTCTTTAAAGAAAGATGGTTTGGTTTTGATGATGGATTATACAGCGCTGCACGTATGCTGGAAATTATCAGCCAGCATGACGAATCGACTTCTACCATTTTTGAAGCCCTGCCCGACAGCTTTAATACTCCGGAACTTCAGATCAGTTTTGACGAAGGCGAACATTATAAGTTTATGAATAAATTTATTGATGAAGCTAAATTTGAAGGCGCTGACATCATCACCCTCGATGGCATTCGTGTTAACTATGCCGATGGCTGGGGTTTAGTCCGGCCGTCGAATACTACACCTTGCCTGGTATTACGCTTTGAAGCTAATAATGAAAACACCCTGGCTGAAATACAGAACACTTTTCGGGAACAAATTTTATCGGTAGATAATACCCTGAAATTACCGTTCTAAACTATCGCGTGCACGAAGGCACTCAGCAGCCTGGCATAACTGCTAGCCATCATCGCGGAACAAGTTTATTCAGCATATCCCTATGCTTCACCCACGGCGGGGCTTACCTGAAAAACTGTTGCAGAAAGTTTTTTCCGCTGCTACAGGTATAACAACATTTGTAGCAGCGGCTTTATTACACGATAACCACATACAGTAAAATATTCGCTTTAACCAGGAAACCTGTTTGGAATTATGTCGTTAAAATCTCAAAAGAGCGGTCAACTGCGGTTTCCGGGTTTAAGAATGAGGATATAAGTTTGCCTTTATAAGCATCATACAGGCACAATAGCCACATCTGAACAACCATCTGAATTTTTTTAGGAGCCACTCGTGGACAAACAATCCGCAACTCACATCGCCGATGTTTTATCTGAGGCCCTGCCTTATCTGCAACGCCTGAACAATAAAACCATCGTCATCAAGTTTGGTGGCAACGCCATGATTGATGATGCCTTAAAAAACAGCTTTGCGCGCGATATTGTTCTGTTAAAACAGGTCGGGGTAAACCCGGTAGTGGTGCACGGTGGCGGTCCGCAAATAGGCAAACTACTGGAAAAAATTGGCAAAAAATCGAAATTCATCGACGGTATGCGCGTTACTGATAGCGAAACCATGGACGTGGTTGAGATGGTATTAGGCGGCCTGGTCAACAAAAGCATTGTTAGCCTGATCAATCATAATGGTGGACAGGCTGTAGGCTTAACCGGAAAAGACGGCTCCATGATTCGTGCGAAAAAAATGGAAATTACACGTGAGTCTACAGAACTTGAATCTGCAGAACTTATGGCACCTGAAATTATTGATCTTGGACATGTCGGCGAAGTGACCACCATCGACCCGTCAATTGTTAACACACTTGATGAAGGTGATTTTATTCCGGTCATTGCTCCGATTGGTGTAGGTAGCGATGCGTCATCCTACAACATCAACGCCGACCTGGTTGCTGGCAAAATGGCCAGTGTGTTAGGCGCTGAAAAACTGCTATTACTGACCAATACGCCTGGCATCCTTGATAAACAGGGAAACATCCTGACCGGGCTGAATGGTAAAAAAGTTAATGAACTGATAGCTGATGGCACCATAGCCGGCGGTATGTTACCTAAAGTGACCTGTGCACTTGATGCAGTTCACTCCGGCGTAAAAACCGCACACATCATCGATGGTCGAGTCGAACATGCGGTACTGCTGGAGTTATTAACCGATGAAGGCGTAGGCACGTTAATTAAATCGTAAGTTGGCAGTTGGTAGTAAATTTTAAAAAATTAAACTGCATTAAAACAGTTTTTCAGCTCGTGGCTTTTTACTGCCAACTAATAACTTAAAACTAGTATCCACGATCTCTCGCAATCCTTTCCCGTTTTGCTTTCTTTTCAGCTTTTAATATTTCAAATCGTTTTATGTAACCATTAAATTGTACAGCAATTTCGTCCCGTCGCTTTTCATGATTTTCTTTCACCTTGCTTTGCACCGTAACCTGCTCTTTTTCATTGTCTATACTCTGATACAAATTAAGTGGCACTTCACGATTTGACGCATGTATAGCAATCACCCGTTGCTCCATAGATGCAATTTTATTATTTGAATCAGCGATGATTGAGTTGGCCAGTTGAATTTGTGCCTCGACTGCTTCAAGCCTGGAATCACGCGCCACAATTAAATCACGCTCGGTGGTATAGGTATCAAGCAACACACGGTCACGTTGTTTTTTTTGTTTTTCTAATATTGCGGCTTTTTTTCGCTCATATTCGATACGCCTTGCTTCCACTTTTTGCTCAGCTGTTTTTGCAGCCTGCATATGTTTTATCACCACTCCGCTATCGTTCAACTCATCATGCTCCCTGACGAGATATTCTTCTGGAACCTTATCGCCAAAATGAACCTGACTATCGTCATCCACCCATTTGTACATTTTTGCCTGCGCAGAAAATGAGCCGCTTAATAGAACGACTGACAGAGTGAATAAAGTAAAACGCATAGTGAGCCTCAAAAAAAGTTATAACCGATCAGCTATGAGTATACGCATAATTTGTTTGGAATCGAGCATTTTCAACGTGGCCGAACAACTCTGAACCGTTCGATATAACCATTAAATTGTGCGGAGATTTTTTCACTGCGTTTTTTATGATTTTTCATTACTTTCGCTTGCACCGCGACCTGCTGCTTTTCACTATCGATACGATTTTGCAAATCGACCGGCACCTCGCGTCCTGCTGCTTTGATCTCTGCCACCTGCTGCTCCATCGACTCTATTTTTTTATTTGAGTCACTGATAAACGCTTCTGACAGTTGAATTTGGGTAGTAAGGGCATTCAGTCGTGAGTCACGTGCCACAATCAGATCGCGCTCAGTGGTATACGTATCAAGCAATATACGATCGAGCTGCTTTTGCTTTTTCTCAGCAAGCGCAACCTTTTTACGCTCTTGCTCAAGGAGCTTCTCTTCGGCTTTTTCTTCAGCCGTTTTTGCTGCTTCTCGATGCCTTGTCTTCATACCATGCTCATTTAATTCATCATGCTCTTTTACCAGGTATTTTGATGGAATTTTGTCACCAAAATGCATCTGGCCATCTTCATCCAGCCACTTATACATTTTTGCCTGAACGGAAAATGAACTAACTACAAGAACAACTGGCAAAGCAAACAAAGCAATACGCATAGCGTGTAACCTCTAGAATTAATAACTGATAAGCTTAACGGCCTCTCATTTAATCAAATGAGGGACTCTCATAGAGTATAGGCATAAATCTTCAGGAATTGAGTATATTCAACTTGGCCGAGCAACTACTTATATTCATCATCTCGCTTATTGCCAACCTGTTCTCCGCTCTATCTGGCGGCGGCGCCGGATTAATACAACTGCCAGCCCTCATATTTTTAGGCCTGCCGTTTGGACTTGCCCTTGCCACCCATAAAGTGGCCACTATTGCTCTGGGCATTGGCGCAACCGCAAGGCATCTCAAAGAAAACAGAATAGAACGTGATTTTGCACTGGTTATGATAATTTCTGGCATTCCCGGGGTTATTATTGGCGCCAGTTTTATTCTTCAAATACCGGACCAGATAGCAAAAACCGCTTTGGGGATATTAACCATGGGGCTGGGGCTTTATTCTTTCTTTTCGCCTGATTTAGGACAAAACTATCAAATAAAAAACCGCCGTTGCAAAGGTTATATCATCGGCGGCCTGGTATTATTTGTGATTGGCATTCTCAACGGTTCATTAACTTCCGGCACAGGCTTATTTGTCACACTGTGGTTAATACGGTGGTTTGGCTTTGACTATAAATTAGCAGTGGCTTACACCCTGGTGTTTGTCGGTTTGTTCTGGAATGCTTCCGGCGCTGTTACTTTAGGGCTTCTTGGTGATATTCACTGGTTGTGGATTCCTGCTTTGTTGCTTGGGTCGTTTATTGGTGGCTATATTGGGGCGCATTTATCGATTGTTAAGGGGAACAAGGTTATCAAGCGGAGTTTTGAGGTAGTTACACTATTGATTGGCTTGAAGTTGGTGCTGGGGTGATGCTCTTGCTGGTTTTTGTTGTTTTCTGTTGTTTGGCATATACGGTTAGCTATTATTTGAACATTGCGGGTCTCGCCCCGCAGGCGAGTAACTCTTTTGCTGCAGCCCAAAAGAGTAACCAGAAAAGGCCGCCCAAATTCGTTTGCCCTGCGGGTGCCTGAATTCTCGGCTGTTGCCTACGAGACCGTCCTGATGCGCCGTCCGGGCGCACAGGACTAAATTCGCCTTCCCTGGCGAATTTGCTCTACCAACAGCCAAGAATTCAGCAAACGAAAGAGGGGGAAAAGACAAGAAAAAACAAGAAAAACAAGAAAAACAAGAAAAACAAGAAAAACAAAATCTAACCTAACTGCTCTATCAAAAGTATAATTTTGAAATACAAGTTTAGATTTTCACAGTTTTTGATCTTGATCTTCACTCCACCTCAGCAAGCCATTTAGCCAGTATCGTTATCATGGGCCTTCTGTGCCAGCATGTCTGAGCGTCTTTTGCGAGTTCTGGCGCAGCATGATAACGATACTGGCTAAATGGGCACCCCTGTGTCTTTTACAGGGGCGTAGCTGACGTGGCGGCCTTTTCTGGTTACTCTTTGTGGCTGTAGACAAAGAGTAACTCGCCAGCGGGGCGAGACCCGCAATGCCTAAAAATAAATCAGAATTAAATAATTACACCAGCAGCCAATAAAAAAATCAAATACCATACTCACGACGATAATTCCTCATAGCATCCAAATGCTCACCAAACGAATCATCACCTTCCAGGTAATCAATCAAATCCGCCATAGTAATAATACTAACCACCTCAATCCCATAATCTCGATGCACTTCCTGAATTGCCGACAGCTCACCCTGACCTTTTTCCTGCCGATCAAGCGCAATTAAAACTGCAGAAGTGGTCGCACCTTCTGCCTGAATAATATCCACTGCTTCACGAATAGCCGTACCCGCAGTAATCACATCATCAACAATCAATATCTTACCGTTTAGTTCTGCACCGACTATCAAGCCACCTTCACCATGATTTTTGGCTTCTTTACGATTAAAAGCATAAGGTTTATCAATATTGTGATTTACCGACAGGGCATACGCAATTGCAGCGACTAACGGAATACCTTTATATGCCGGACCAAACAGAACATCGTAATTTAACTCGCTTTCGATGATGGTCTGTGCATAGCAGCTACCCAGTTCTGCCAGTGCATAACCACTGTTAAATAAGCCTGCATTAAAAAAATACGGACTAACTCTACCGGATTTAAGTGTAAACTCACCAAATCGTAGCACCTGGTATTTAATAGCCAGCTCGATAAAACGTTTTTTATTTTCCTGCATATTTCACCTGTTTTCTGCATGCGAAGTATACGTGAAAATAAGGTATCATAGGCGATCACATAATAATAAGAACAATAGTCATGCGTATTATTTCCGCTAACACCAACGGTATTCGCGCCGCCGCGAAAAAAGGTTTTTTTGACTGGCTTAAAAAAATCGATGCCGATGTTATCTGCATTCAGGAAACCAAAGCACAGGAGCACCAGCTCACAGACCCACAATTTTGTCCTGAAGGTTATTTTTGTCAATATCACGATGCACAAAAAAAAGGTTACAGTGGCGTAGCTATCTACAGCAAGGTAAAACCTAAAAAAGTACGCAAGGGCCTTGGCTGGCACGATATTGATATTGAAGGCCGCTTCATTGAATTTCAGTTTGAAAAGCTCAGCGTAATTTCGCTATATATGCATTCCGGTTCTGCCAGTGAAGAACGTCAGAGTGTAAAATATGATTTCATGGAACGCTTTATAGGTTATTTACAGAGTCTGCGTCGTAAACGTCGTGAATTTATTATATGTGGTGACTGGAATATCGCGCACAAAATAATTGATATTAAAAACTGGAAGGGCAACCAGAAAAACTCCGGCTTCCTGCCTGAAGAACGCGCCTGGATGGACACCCTGTTTGATGAAATCGGTTTTGTTGATGCCTTCAGAGTTGTTAACCAGTTGCCTGATCAATACACCTGGTGGTCAAATCGTGGACAGGCATGGGCAAATAACACCGGATGGCGCATTGATTATCAGGTGATCACCCCAAAACTGGCGACATTAGTAAAAGCTGCTGACATCTATAAAGACGAACGCTTTTCTGATCACTCACCATTAATTATTGATTACGATTACATGCTTACATGAGTCACACCAGTATGAAAAATATCCAGCAACATAAAAGCTGGCTTGAAGCATTAACCGTTTATCTCCAGCCACGCGTTTTGGCGATGCTGTTTTTAGGCTTTTCTGCCGGCCTGCCTCTTTTACTTGTATTCGGTACGCTGTCCGCATGGCTGGCGCGAGAAGGCATCGACAAAAGCACTATTGGCCACATCAGCTGGGTTGCCCTGTTATACGGTCTTAAATTTACCTGGTCACCTCTGGTAGATCATCTAAGAATTCCTCTACTGACGCCGTTATTCGGTCAGCGACGCAGCTGGATGTTACTCGCACAGACTGGTGTTATATCTGGGTTACTTTTAATGGCAGGCAACAACCCTCAAGCGCAATTAATGCTTCTGGTTTATTCAGCCCTGTTAGTCGCCTTTTCGTCTGCAACGCAGGATATTGCCATCGATGCCTGGCGCATTGAAGCCATGCCAATAGAAACGCAGGGTGCAATGGCCGCCACCTACCAGACGGGTTACCGCCTTGGTATGTTGCTGGCCGGTGGTGGAGCCTTCACCATGGCACATTACTACTCCTGGCCTCTGGCCTATACCGTTCTCGCCATGTTTATGTGCATAGGCATCATCACCACACTGTTAATCTCAGAACCCGAGCATACCGTTTCACGTGACACATGGAAACAGGAAGAAAAAGTTATTCAATTCCTGGAAAAGTCTGCACACCTGCCTAAGAAGCAACGTGACCTGTATGCCTGGTTTACGGGTGCCGTCATCTGCCCGTTCACAGATTTCTTTATACGCAACGGCAAATATGCACTGATAATTTTATTATTTATCGGTCTGTTTCGTATCAGCGATATCACCATGGGCATTATGGCCAACCCGCTTTATGTTGATATAGGTTATAGCGATTTACAAATTGGCCTGGTGACGAAAACAATCGGCCCCATTATTACCATCTTGGGTGCTATTTTTGGCGGTATGCTGGTTATTCGTTACGGCGTAATGCCCATTTTGCTGCTTGGCGCCATTTTGGTTATGGTCACAAATTTATTGTTCGCACTACTTGCCATTTTACCCGCCGAAACATTTTATCTGTCCGTGGTGATTGGTGCAGATAACTTAAGCGGTGGACTTGCCGGCTCTGCATTTATCGCTTACTTATCCAGCCTGACCAACCGCGCATATACTGCAACTCAATATGCTTTGTTTAGCTCTCTGATGCTACTACCCGCCAAGTTTATTGGCGGTTTTTCTGGTGACATTGTTGATGCGTTCGGTTTTGTACCCTTTTTCATTTACACGGCACTAATTGGCATACCTGCAATTATCATTATTCGGGTGATGATGCAACACCCGGCCATGCCAGACATAGAAAAATAAACAGAGCGCAACTTCACTCAAAATAAGCCAATAATTACACTATTATTGGTCAAAAAACACCCAAATTATCGGTGTTTTTTACTTCCCCTGCCTATTTTATTTTTTTCTAAAGTACTGATCTTAGATGCCG
>RCNF010001591.1_pt1 | contig 12019 bp, 11 predicted proteins | sample 2041311 | NCBI WGS metagenome assembly RCNF01 (sample SAMN09708228, study PRJNA481090) | Marine sediment metagenome, whole genome shotgun sequencing project. | biome: marine sediment; feature: ocean; material: sediment; isolation source: Sewage treatment plant 2 marine sediment (STP2) ... | reverse complement strand
TGAAGGAATTGGATTGGTCAACACTACTGGTGGGTTCTGCATTAGGAATTCTGGCTCTCACCGGGCTGCATGTGTATGCAAAACGCAAGAAGTGGTACTAGTAGGGACGATTGATGAAATCTGAGGCAGCAAATGGCAGCATCGCGACTGCCGTAACGCTGCAATTTATCGAACTGCCTCGTCCTGCAGAATAATCACGCCACACTAAAGGTCGCGGGGCCTTAGATTGCTCGGTCAGGCGCAGCCCATGAGCGATCAAAAATTGCTGAAGTCGACCGATCACGGTACTGGAATCCCGGTTTACTGAGATTGCGTTTTTCGGGGCAAAGTAGAATCTCGCAATAGTTCGTACTTGACCCGTGTCGCACTTACCTGTCGGTAAAAAGCAATAAGGAAACCCGTGGGACCTTGCAAGCGGCCCAAGCCAATCGTTGCAGCAACAACGGTACCCACATCGGTTTCACGAGATATTACAAGTGCACCGCCGAGCGCCAGAACCCCGACCATTCCTGCGCCGTTGATGGCGCTGAGCAGGAACTTTGTCGACAACTTCCAGATAAAGATACTGCGGCGCGTCTCGAAAATATTGTTGAAATCATCAACTACACCCTGATTAAATTGATCAAAATTCGTGCTGGCGCATTTGTCTGTAGCATGCCGCAGCACGCGGACACGTTTCCCTACCAATCGGTTGACCTGACCCTGTGTGCTAAGGACCAGAACGACTTGCGGGACAATCATAAAAAGCGCGATGGCGCCCAAAAACGGCTGAGTCGCTGCGATGAATCCGATAACGCTGATGAGCGTGCCGATCTGAACCACAGGCTCGGAAAACGCGTTACCGGTAAATTTGCCCAATTCTTCGGCCTCTGCTGAGATCATCGTTGCCAAAGTGCCAACCTGTGTGTCCCGTTCCGGCCCGGCTTCAATGGCATTCCCATAGATGCGTGCACGCAGCATGCGGACCACGTCTTCGCCCAGAATACTTGCGCGATACCCGAGCAGCCATTTGAGCAGCAAGCTAAGAAGGATCATTGCCAGCATACCGCCACACAGACGGTATAGGCTGGCGCGGTCTAGCTCGGAGTCAGTAAGCCCATTGATGATTTCTTTTTGAAATCCCAATGGAACTGCTGCCAGCGCCGCCACCGCAATTGACAGGGCAATCAAGATGATTTGGCGGCGCCCACTAACCCGCCAGATGGCTGCATAAAGTTGGAACATAGCTGGTCTCGCAATTAATTCTCGGCTGAAAAGGTCATACGGCGCGCTGGTTTCAAGTTGATAGCTACTTCAGGTCCGGGCGCGCAGCCAGCGGTCTTCAGTCAGAAACGCAGCGATTAGTCCCTGAATTGTGCGAATATCTACAGCGCATGGCGTGTTGTATGTATCCTGCCGGCCGGCAACAGTTTGGTTTGGCCTTGCTGAGGTCATTCTGGTCTAGCATTTCCAGATACTCGTTTCGGGCACATTACGGGTTGCGGTTTCCGCCATCTCCCCCAAGATCGATCACATCATGAACGCGCCTTCATTCACTCTGGACACGTCCGCCGACCAAACCGTTGTGCACCTAACAGGGCGCCTCGTGACAGAAGCCTTGGGCGCGATCGAGGCGTCTTTTGTCCAGTTTGCACCCCGTGGGTCAAAGGTATGCATAGACCTGGCACGGCTTGAAGCATTGGACACTGGCGGCGCTTGGATGATCGCCGATCTGCTGAGCCGTTTGGAACGCGAAGGCGTGCAGGTGGAGATGCGCGGCGCCACCAAGGAGCAAAGCGCACTTATCGACACTGTGTTGCGCGCTGCTCCAAAGGAGCAAGGCATAGAAGCGCCGCCGCGCGGGTTCGTGCCTTGGATCGGCAGAGTTGGATCCGCGACGGTTGGGTTTGGCAACGCTATTGCTTCGTTACTGAGCTTTTTTGGAAGGTTACTGCAGTGTCTGGTGGGCACGGTGTTCCGCCCGTGGCGGCTGCGCGGTACCGCTCTTGTCAGCCAGATGCAGGAGGCGGGGCTCAATGCGGTGCCAATCGTGGCGCTGATGGGCTTCTTGATCGGAGTGGTTCTGGCGTTTCAGGGGGCGGCACAGTTGCGTCAGTTCGGGGCAGAGGTTTTTGTGGTCGATCTCATCTCGATCTCGATCCTGAGAGAGCTTGGAATTTTACTAACCGCGATCATTGTAGCTGGGCGTTCCGGATCCGCATTTACCGCCTCGATCGGCTCGATGAAAGTTCGGGAAGAGATCGACGCGATGCGTACGCTGGGCCTAGACCCGATGGAAGTTCTGGTGCTGCCTCGGGTCTTGGCTCTTGTCATCGTCCTGCCAATTTTGGGTTTTGTCGCAAATGTGTCCGGTCTTGTTGGCGGCGCGCTGATGAGTTGGGGCGAACTTGGGGTAAGCCCGGGAATGTTCATCACCCGGCTCAACGAGAATACCGATGTCTGGCATCTGGCTGTTGGCATGATCAAAGCGCCATTCTTTGCGCTTATCATCGGAGTTGTGGCGTGTTGGCAGGCGATGCAAGTGGGCGGTTCTTCAGAAAGCGTCGGGCGGCGAACCACGGCATCGGTGGTTCAGTCAATTTTTCTGGTGATTGTGGTTGATGCGCTTTTTTCAATTTTCTTTGCGGAGATCGGGTTGTGAAGGACGGCGCACCGGAATCACGTGCAAACGAAGCTTCTGCAAAACGCGCGGCGGTGATCGAGGTCCGTGGTTTGCGCACGCAATTTGGGCCTCAGATTGTGCATCAGGACCTTGACTTGGATGTCTGGCGGGGCGAGGTGCTTGGCATTGTTGGCGGTTCTGGTACCGGCAAATCGGTTCTGTTGCGCACCATTGTGGGTCTCAATCGCCCGACTGCAGGGCACATCCGCGTTCTTGGTGTTGATGTGGTAAACGGTCCGGAACTGGAACGTCGCGCGGTTGAGAAACGCTGGGGGGTCGCATTCCAGGACGGCGCACTATTCTCTTCTCTGACGGTCCTGCAAAACGTTATGGCGCCAATGCGGGAACATCTGAAACTCAGCCACGGGCTGATGAAGGCGCTTGGTGAACTGAAGATCAGCCTTGTTGGACTACCACCACTCAGTTGCGGCAAGTTTCCCTCTGAGTTATCTGGCGGCATGCGCAAACGAGCCGCGCTCGCCAGGGCACTCTCCCTTGACCCAGAAATCGTATTTCTCGACGAGCCAACGGCAGGGCTCGATCCGATTGGCGCCGCTGCGTATGATGATTTGATTGGCGAACTTCAGCGGTCGCTGGGCCTGACAGTTTTCATGGTGACACATGACCTCGACAGTCTTTACGCGATCTGCGACCGTGTTGCTGTGCTCGCGGAGAAACGTGTTTTGGTAGAGGGGCCTGTCGAGACAATGACCTCGTTTGATCATGCGTGGGTTCAGGAGTATTTTACCGGTCCGCGCGCGCGTGCTGCGCAAAAGTCCGGTTGAGAAGGAAATACCGTCGATGGAGACCAAAGCCAATTACGTGCTGATCGGGGCCTTTACGATTGCCGGAATTATCGGTTCGCTTGGGCTTTTGTTGTGGCTCGCAAAGGTTGAGGTAGACCGGCAATACGCTTATTACGATGTGTTGTTCGACTCTGTTTCCGGGCTCAGCGAGGCGGCTGGCGTGAGCTATAACGGTTTGCCGGTGGGCCAGGTAGTGTCGCTGGAAATTGATCCCGAAAACTCCACCAAAATCCGTGTCCGCTTGCAAGTTGATGCTGGTACGCCCATCAAGACCGATACTATTGCAAAGCTCCAATCCCAGGGCGTGACTGGCGTGAGTTACGTAGCTTTGTCGGGTGGCACCGCAGAGGCCGATCAAATGCCGGGGGGCGGGCAAATCCGGTCCGAACGCAGCGCCATCCAGTCGGTTCTTGAGGGCGCTCCGGAACTGCTGGAAAAGGCCATCGTGCTTCTTGAGAATATCAACGAGGTGGTTAACGACGAAAACCGCGCTTCAGTCACTAACATCCTCGACAATCTTGAGTCTGCTTCCGGCCGGTTGGACCGGGGACTTGATGACTTCGAGACGCTCTCTGATGATCTTGGACTTGCGGCACGGAAGGTGGCGGGGTTTTCCGACCGCTTGGAGGCGCTTTCTGAAACTGCTGAGACGACGCTGACGACCGCGACTGAAACACTGACAACAGCTCAGGACGCAATTCAGCGCTCAAAAGATACTATAAAAACTGCGACAGGAACGCTGGAGACTGTGGAGGCCACTTTTTCGTCGGCCAAAGTCCTGATGGAGGGGGATTTGGCAGAATTTATTCGGCAGGGCACCGCCACTGCGACAACGCTTGAAACGGCAGCACAGCGACTTGAACCTTCTGCGATCGCAGCGCTTGAATCTGCTCAATCGGCGCTTGGCGAGGCGGAAAAGACGTTTGCGTCTGTCAATACATTGGTCGACGAAGATGTGGATGCCATCGTGGCAGACATCAGACGGGCTGTGAACACATTCACAACTACCGTCGAAGGCGCTTCGGGTGACATTGAAACCATCTCAGCCGAAATTCTGAGCGCGTCACAATCTGCCTCAAGCTTCGTCGGCACGCTTGACGAGATCGTTGTGCAAAACCGACGCCAGGTCTCGGATTTCTTGAGGGTGGGCCTGCCAGAGTTCCTGCGCCTCACCGAGGAGGCGCGACTGCTTGTCAGCACCCTTGACCGGTTTGTAAATCGGGCGGAGCGTGATCCGGCGCGCTTTATTCTAGGCACTCAGGGTTCGGAGTATCGGCGATGAGACGTTTTATACCTCGTCTGGTTGGGCCAGCGGTTATGCTTGCTCTATTGGGCGGGTGCGCGAGCCTCAGCACGCTCAACTCAGCCTCTAAGCCGACAGATCTTTATTTGCTGACACCCAAAAGCACATTTGATGCCGGCCTGCCCAGACTTAGACAACAGATTATTGTGGATGAGCCGACTGCCACCGCGGCGGTCAACAACGACCGCATCGCTGTGCAACCAACGCCACTACAAATCCAGTACCTTCCCGGTGCACGCTGGGTCGATCGCGCCCCTGTTTTCATTCAGACATTGCTGATTGAAAGCTATGAGAACACCGGCAAGGTAGGTGCCGTCGGTCGTTCGACGGTTGGCTTGCGGGCGGACTACATAATCGTCACCGATGTTCGTGAGTTTCAGGCTCAGGCTCCAAAAAATGCCGCGCCAGACAGCCCGCTTGAAATTCACGTGAGGCTCAATATCAAGGTGGTGGATGCCAACTTGGATCAGATCATTGCTTCGCGTTCCTTCGAGGAATTCGAACCCACTGTTAGCGACAAGGCCGAGGACATTGTCGAGGCGTTTGACGAAGCATTAGGCGATGCATTGCGCGATTCAGTAGAATGGAGCATCCGCAAAATGTACTCTGATGCAGCAAAGCAGCCAAGCCGATCAAGCTTCTGAATGTCAGCTGTGATGCCAGATAATCAGGCCAATCTTTGACCGCAACGCTGAAGTTGCGGCTCGATTCCTGCTTGCAGTTGGGGCAGGCTCTTCTTCGCGATGCCGACTGATCGTTCCTCTACCAACTGGACAATCTTGGGCCGTGGTTGCGGTCATCTCATCGTGCCACAATGCCGATCAACGATGCGCTGGACCATCGGTGCAAAATGCGCGAAGGCTGGCGTGTGCATGTGCGCATGTTTTCCGGCATCATCAAGATAACGCACCTCGACGATTTCCCGAAGATTTGGGTTTTTCTCGAACTCAGCCACTTCGTCTTCGTTCATGGCGCCTCCCTGCAGGTTGAGGGAATGGATCGACGCTTGTGACAATTGATTGAAATAGGCAGGCCTTGTGGCGCACAGATAACGTTTGGCGGCTACATGGTAGCGAACACAGTCCGTCACAAGGCTTGGAAAGAAGTCCTGCAATACGTCAGCCCCTGCAGCTTCATGAAACCGGTCTTCGGTATCGTTCATGCGGAAGGTTCCGAATTCGCTTGTGAAATGACCGATATCATGGAGTAGCGCAGACACGATGATCACTTCGTCTTGCCCGTTCTGCTCTGCCAATGTGGCTCCCTGCAACATATGCTGGGCCATTGTCACCGGTTCGCCGAGATACTCTTCACCGCCGCGCCGTTCAAAGATATCTTCCAGAAATGCAACGATGTTTGCAGGCGTCAGAATTGAAGAGTCAGGGTTGCTCATTCTTCTGCTTCCATTTGTTCAGCCTCTAGAACAGCCAGCTTTGAATAGAGCGCATCCTTATCGGCATAACAGCCCTGCAACCAACGGGTCCCGGCTCCGGAATAACCCTTTCTTGCATGGAGAACGCGCGTATTGTCCACCAAAAAGCACTCGCCGGGTTCGAGCCGAAATGAGACTTCCATTGCAGGGTCGTCGATAATCTCCCCCATGCGTCTGTAGGCTGCGTAATAAAGCTCCATCTCGTCAAACGGGACATCAGTTATTGCTGCAGTGGAGCGGTTGTTGAACCGCACCCCGATCAACTCTCCGTCTGGTGCCAGTTCTATCATCGGGCGGCGCGATTGCAGAATAACGTCGCTTGTGCCGGCATATTCAAAACGCGCACAGTTGCGGCTGAGGACAGCGAACCAATCCTCGTTTTCTGCCTGCAGGCGTTCCACAACGCGAAACCCATCAACGACCATGTTTTCGCCACCCGCCGCCGAGCTTTCTAGACAGTAGAGAATCTGAATAGTTGGCACAGGATCTCGGTACGGATTATCGGTGTGGGCTTGTAGCCCTAAGCCAGTATAAGCCAGATTGCTGGGGTTCACTTCGGTGCGAACCTCAAAATGCCGGCCGTAGTTTGTCTCACGCACATGACCAAACAGGCCCACGACATGCATCAAGGCCTGATCGCGAACAGGGCCGTTCGACAATTTCCCAAACCCAAAACGCGCAATTTGACCGAGCCATTCCTTTAGCGCAGCAGGATTGGAGCAAACACGATCAAAATCTGCATGTGGAACCTGTTCCGTCAAGCAACTATCCCAGGTCTCGATCTCAGGTTTTTTCCAGCCAGGAGCGCGGATGTTTGGCAGATCGTAGGCATGGTGCAGCAGCCAGTCAGCGTCGAATGTCACGGTTTTGTCTTCCGGCATAAACGTAACGCTTAGTGTTTTGCCGGCGGTTTGGGCCGACCTGATCAGCGTCTGTTCCGGAATATCGCGCAGGGCGATCAGGCGCTGACCATTGTCTGGTGCGCGGGTCTCGGCGTCCTGGGCGTTGTCCCTAAGCCATATAGTATGAAATCGCGCAGATCGGTCGGCGCTGCGCAGTGTTAGATAACGGCCGTCTTCGTTCAATTCAGCGGTACACATGTTTGGATCGCCTTCGCAGGTCTCTTGGTGATTTTCATTGCAGCATTTCATGGTCATAACACAAAGGCGATTACTAATAGCTGTGACTAAGGCGCTGGTTTCCTTGTGGCTGATCTGACACTGAACAATATTCACAATATTCCGCTGGAAAGGGTGCGCGGTCGAAGCTGCAGGCCGAGCCGGTAGTCTTTCACATCAGTAGTAACGGGGAGTGACCTGCTCTCACGTTTTGCTGTGACCAAGCGCTGTCATTGTGGCACACCCGAAAAGGGTCGCTTTGGCGTCTTTTGGCTGACCATCTGGCAATTGATTGGGCAATGCAGGAATTTAGCTTGTAGCGAATCACTTTCCGACCTATTCGGCGGCTGTCGCAATGGCTTTGTGCAGGAGAGACTGGTCGCGATCTGGCGCCGAAGGAGCAACCCCCCGGAAACTCTCAGGCAAATGGACTGCACGAAAGCTGACAATCTGGAAAGCGGTTCGGAATAACGCCGGACCCACCGACGGAGAAAACAAAAGCAGGTCTTTTGTGTAAACTCTCAGGTTCTTGGACAGAGGGGGTCACCGGCGCGGATATCCGTGCCAGATCGCAAACTGTTCGGGAGGGTCTGTCCCAATGAAAAAAATTGCTGTTATCGGCGCTGGGGTTACCGGCGTGACCACTGCGTATTCTCTGATGAACCGGGGCTATGATGTCACCGTGTTTGATCAGAACCGCTACGCGGCCATGGACACTTCATTCGCCAATGGCGGACAGTTGTCAGCTTCAAACGCAGAGGTTTGGAACCGCTGGTCCACAGTATTCAAAGGCATGAAGTGGATGTTCGAGCGTGGTGCGCCTTTGCTCGTCAATCCAAAGCCCAGTTGGCACAAATATTCGTGGATGGCCGAATTCATGGCCAACATTCCAAATTATCATCAGAACACCATCGACACAGTGCGCATGGCCATTGCTGCGCGCGAACTGCTGAAGTCTTCTGCCGAAAAAGAAGGGTTCGAGTTCGACATTGAAGAACGCGGCATATTGCACATCTACAACACGAAGAAAGAGTATGATCACGCCACCGACGTGAATACCCTGTTGAGCGAAGGCGGCCTGACTCGCGAGGCGGTGTCGCCAGACGATATCAAGAGGCTGGAGCCCGCAATCAACGGCGACTTTTACGGTGGCTACTTCACAGCTTCGGATGCGACTGGCGATATCCATCGATACAGCCGTGGCTTATCTGAAGCATGCAAGAAAAAAGGCGTGACGTTTCATTTCAACTCGGATGTCACACAGATCGAGCATCGCGACCAAAAACCAGTCATCCATTGGAAAGACGACAAGGGGAATCGGACAGAAGGTCAGTTTGACGGTCTAGTCGTCTGCGCTGGTGTCAGTAGTCGCAAATTTGGCAAGATGCTGGGCGATCGCGTCAACGTTTATCCTGTGAAAGGATATTCAATTACCGTGAATCTGAACGACGAAGCCAGCCAGAATGCCGCCCCCTGGATGAGCCTGCTGGACGACGAGGCCAAGGTTGTTACCAGCCGCTTGGGCGTAGATCGCTTCAGGATTGCCGGTACCGCCGAGTTTAATGGCTATAACTGGGACATACGCGACGACCGGGTCAAACCGCTTGTGAAATGGGTGGAGAGGCTTTTTCCTGATGTCGTCACTGAACATGCGGTCCCTTGGGCCGGCCTGCGCCCGATGATGCCCAATATGGTTCCAATGGTCAAAGGCGGCAAACGTCCCGGCGTCTATTACAACACAGGCCACGGTCATTTGGGGTGGACGCTTTCTGCGGCAACAGCCGAAATCATTGCTGAGAAAATACGAACCGAAATGGCCGCGTGAAACAGATCCGGAAGGCGTGATGAGTGTCAAAATCTGACCTGCCGGCCCCTTTTGGCCGCGCAGAACCGAGTGACGGCGGCTTGGCGTTCTACTCAGTCACCGAAACTTCTAGAAATCTTCTGGTTAGATGATGGGGATTGTCTTGCTGCTCAAGTAGACTTGTGGGCGATAACGCGGGCAACCGTAGCCTGCAATTCCGGGATGAGGTCGCGCTCAAACCATGGATGCTTTTTTATCCATGTGTTGTTGCGCCAGGAAGGGTGGGGAAGCACAAAGGTGGATGGCGCATAAGACTGCCAATTCTCGACAACTTTAGTGAGTGGGGACCGCGCGCCCAAATGGCGTTCCATTGCGTGTTTTCCAATGATCAGACGAAGGCCAATTTTCCCGAGTTCACCAAGGCACCTGTCATGCCATGTTTCCCAGCAGATGTGCGGGGGGGGCAGATCAGAGCCTTTAGCGTTGTATCCTGGAAAGCAGAATGCCGTCGGTAGAATCGACACAAGGCGATCATCATAAAACCGCTGCTTGTCGATCCCCATCCATTCTCGCAGACGGTCGCCCGAACGGTCCCAAAATGGCTTTCCATCTTCATGAACTCTAATCCCGGGTGCCTGACCTGCAATGAGAATAGGCGGATTCTTGTTGAACCAGACAATCGGGCGTGGAGAATGCGCCGTGGTTGTATCAGCGAAGCGCGCGGCACAGATCGTACACTGGCCAATTTCGGCTTTTAGTTGGGTGATAGAGTGGTCACGGGCCATTTCAGCGTCATGATCTCTCGAATGCCGTAGAAAAGGAAGCAGTAAAATTGTTGCCAAAAATTCAGCCAACTATGCGTAAAAGCAGCCTCATGCCTTGCCTCACTTGTCCTGACAGACTACCGATCGGATCGGGAAACACTTGCGGTTGAGGTCAGGGTCTTCTGGCTCAGCGCGCCCCGTCAATTGAGGATTTGAATGACCGAATTCACCCCGCTCGATTCAGCACACGCCGCGATGGAGGCTGCCGTCAGCGATGATACCGCGCGGCTGCAGTTTTATGAACGACTGGCGGACTCAGAACTTTTCATCCTTCTGAGCGCTGAAGCAAACGGCGATCAGATCGAACCTGACTTGTTTGAGGTCGAAGGCGTTTCTTACGTATTGGTGTTTGACCGCGAAACCCGCCTGACAGAGTTTGTCGGCAGCGCAGCGCCCTATGCCGCGCTGTCTGGCCGTGCCATTGTTGCGATACTGGCGCAGGCGCAACTGGGTCTTGGCGTGAACCTAGAGGTCGCGCCATCGTCCATTTTGATACCCCCCGAGGCGGTCATTTGGCTGAACCGGACATTGGGACACGCACCTGCCGAAATCGAAAGACGGATCGAGACTTTTTCAGCCCCCGTAGGATTGCCCGAAGCGCTGATCACGGCGCTGGATACGAAACTGGCGATTGCGGCGGGGTTGGCACATAGCGCTTATCTGGTAGGCGTAACTTATGAGGGCGGCGGCACTGGCCACATGCTTGGCGTTGTCGATGCGCTGGAGGGCGCGCAGGCTGCACTGGCGCAGGCTGCGAACGAGGCGCTCACGTTTTCGGGGATCGAAGCCGGCGCGATGGATGTCGGTTTTTTTGCAGCCACCGACCCGGTTGCGGCGCATCTGGCGCGCTCCGGCTTGCGGTTCGATCTGCCCCAAGCGGTAGTGGCCGCCCGCCACGCCCCCGTCGCGCCGGGGCGCGATCCGGCAAAACCACCTATCTTGCGATGAGCATTGCGGCATAGGCCCTGCGTGCCATCTGAACCGACCTTCAGGGTACCTTCCGTAATTTCAAACTTCGCTGACTAGACAATGCCCGGTTCCTCACTTGTTTGCCCCTCGGGCCGTATTTCGCCGATTTGCCGCGCCGGATTGCCGACGACGGTTTGCCCCGCCTCGACATCGCGTGTAACGACACTTCCGGCACCGATAATTGCACCGTCCCCGACACTCACACCGGGCAGTAAGATCGCGCCACCGCCAATCCACACGTCAGTCCCGATTTTGACAGGGTGAGCAATCTCCAGCCCGGAGCGCCTGTGTTCCAGATCCTTGTGATGCTCCGCACAGTAAATCTGCACGTTCGGACCGAGCATCGAACCGGCACCAATCCGCACCGGCGCAGTGTCCAGAATGGTGCAACCGGCATTCAGATAAACCCTATTCCCTAGATCAATATTCACTCCGTAAGCGCAGTGGAACGGTGCCTCAATAAATACATCCCGTCCGATTGCTTTAAACAAATCTGCCAGAACAGGGGCGCAGCCACCGCGCAATTCAACGGCAATTGTATTATGGACAAGCACGGCAGTCCTCGCCTGCACGCGCATCCGCTCAAGCTCTGGATCAAGGCAAGAATACTACTCCCCGGCTGCCATCCTTTCGGCCTCTGACCTGCGCATGCGCTGCCTCCTTTTCATGTCCCGCGCGGTTTGGCGCGAACTGTCGGGTCTGCCACCGTTGGGTCCTCTGGCCATGGATGGCGAGGGTAACGCCCGCGCATGTCTTTGCGCACGTCCGTATACGAACTGGCCCAGAATCCGGGAAGGTCCGTTGTAACTTGCACCGGGCGCTGGGCCGGCGAAAGGAGGGTGATTTTCAGTGGAACGCCGGCAATCAACGGATGCCGGGTGACGCCAAACATTTCTTGCAATCGCACCGAAATCTGAGGTTGTTCTGACCCGTAGTCGATGGGAACCTTGCGTCCCAATGGGGTGATGAAATGCGGCGAGGCCAAGCGATCCAGCCGTTGTGTCTGGTTCCAGTCCAGCGCCGCACGAAGCGCAGGCATGAAGTCAAATCTTTTCCAGTCATCGGCACTGCGTACGCCGCCCAGATGGGGCAAAAGCCAGT
>RCNF010002155.1_pt1 | contig 12025 bp, 9 predicted proteins | sample 2041311 | NCBI WGS metagenome assembly RCNF01 (sample SAMN09708228, study PRJNA481090) | Marine sediment metagenome, whole genome shotgun sequencing project. | biome: marine sediment; feature: ocean; material: sediment; isolation source: Sewage treatment plant 2 marine sediment (STP2) ... | reverse complement strand
GGCGTTCGGGAGCTAATTAAGGAGCAGGCATTCAGTGTTGTGTCGCGGACTGACAAACAACCGTGTACTCCATCAACTGAAGTTTTTCTTGTTGATACGATGGGTGAGGTGCCGCTTTTCTATGCGGCCAGTGATATCGCGTTCGTTGGTGGCAGTCTCGTACCCATCGGTGGGCACAATTTACTGGAGCCCGCTGCGCAAGGTGTGCCTATCGTAACGGGTCCACATTTGTTTAACGCCCAGGAAATTGCTGAGGAGTTTATTGAGTTGGGCGCGTGTAGAGTCGTTGCCGATGGTGATGAGCTGGCGACAACGGTGGCATATCTGCTCGACAATCCGGCTGCGGCGAGCGAAATGGGCGGTAATGGATTATCCGTTCTGGAACAGAACCGGGGATCGCTACAGCGGCTCCTGGTGTTACTGGAGCCGCTGCTCGTTAGCGATATCGAAACACAGGACAAGAATTCCTAGGAATCCTCTCTCGCAGTCGGTCGAACTTGTCCGGGCCCAGGTCGATCCTTCAACCACTGATCAATCTGTTCAAGGTCTTGCACTTGCAGCGAGCCTGCGGCCTGCTTTAGTCGCAGCGCGTTCATGATGTAGTCGTAACGGCTTTGATAGAAATTCGTAATAGCCACGTACAATGAGAACTGCGAGTTCAATACTTCGACGATCGTTCGCGTGCCAACTTCATAACCGGCTTGTGTTGCTTGCAGCGCCGTTCGACTTGATGCAACAGCCTGCTGAAGGGCTTTGACGCGGGCGATCTCGGAGAGCACTCCCAGATAGGCGTCACGAGCCTGGCGCTCGGTCTCTCTGGTCACACGTTGCAGTTGTTCGCGACTGGCACGATGCAGGTAAACAGCCTCACGTACACGTGACGACGTACCGCCACCGGCGAACAGCGGAACCGTTACCTGGATGGATATCTGGTCTCGTGTGGTTGTGTCATCGAATGAGCTGGGGAATCCATTCGCAACCGCATCACCTTCTGACTGATTCTCGCCAGTATTGGCAAGCAGATCGACGGTCGGATAGTGACCATTGCGGCGAAATGAAATCTCATCGCGTGCTAGTTGCTCATCGAGCCTGCTGGCTACCAGGTTCAGGTTTTGCTGCAACGACAGGTTAACCCAACTGGACTCGCTGTTCGGGCTCGGATCGAGCAACGGGAAATCTTCTCCAGGCGCATCGAGGTCGGTTACGTATTCGCCAGTAATCTCGCGGAGAAACTCGCGTGCTGTAGCGAGCGTGCGCTTGGCGCCGATTTCGTTAGCAACAGACTGGTCGTATGCTGCCTGAGATTCCTGAACGTCCGTTATCGCGATAAGGCCGACGTCGAATCGCTGCTTTGCTTGCTCAAGCTGGCGGGCGATTGCTTCACGGTCAGCATTAATTGAAGAAAGGCGGTCTTCTGCAGCAAGTACGCCAAAGTAACGTTGAGCGACCCGGACAATCAGATCCTGTTGCGCCGCTTCTCGAACGGCTTCCGCTCTGGTCACTGTTTTGTCGGCCCGTCTCAGATTTACGATTTGATCCCAGCGGAACAAAGTCTGCCGCAACCCAAATCCCCAGTTTGTACTGGTGTTGTCCTGTTCGAATGTTGTCGTCTGGTTATTAATGATCGAGAAACTGGTGCCCGAAGTGTCGGTTTGCGTCCAGTCACCGGTTACCGATATTTGCGGCAACAAGACGCCACGAGCCTGAGGTTTTGCTTCCTGGGCGGCTAGACGTCGTGCCTCGGCTTCATGAACCTGGGGGTCACCCTGCAATGCCTGCTGGTAAATCTCGAGCAGCGTGGCTGAGTGCGCCGGGCCTGACAATGCGAGAGCGCCAAGTGTGAGAAGTAACACATTGAGTTTATTAATGTTTTTCATCTTTTCCCGTTCCGGAATTGAGCTGCCAGGTGGCCTGAGGTGTTATAGTCTACTATATCACTAAACCAGTTGGAATGCTTTAGTAACGCACATTAGATGCAACAAGCGCGTAACTGGTTTCGCCTATCGCACTATTTTTTCTCTAAAACGAAAACTGCGGCGGTAATGAACCGTTGATCAATGGCGCCAAATCGGTTTCAAACAGGGTATCACTTTGCCAAGTGTCCACGTCGAAACGGGTCACCCGTGTTGCGGACATAGCAGGCGCATCGCCAACAACCACAAACAGGCGTCCGCCAGGATTCAATGCCTCGGCAAATCGTGAATCGAACGTTTGTATGGATCCTGTGACCACTATGGCGTCAAACGTTCCCCCCGGAAGGTCTTGCATGCCGTCCATTTTGATGAGGTCGACGTTATCGATTTCGCAGTCTTCCAGGCGCCGTCTGGCAGCGTCGAGAAAATCGTCGTAGATATCAATGCTCGTCACATGGGCGGATAATTTCGCCAGCACCGCAGTCAGGAAGCCGCTGCCAGTACCGATCTCAAGAACATTCTCGCCACCGGCGAGCGCCAGTGCCTGGAGGGCACGACCCTCGATGGTCGGCGTCATCATCATCTGGCCATGACCGATCGGAATTTCCGAGTCCGCAAATGCGAGCGCTGCAAAACCTTCGGGTACGAACAGCTCTCGAGGCACTTCTTTGAGCGCGTCGAGCACGTTGACGTCGAAGACGTCCCAGGCGCGGACTTGTTGTTCAATCATTTGCTGGCGAGCAAAATCCTTATTCATACTTGTATTACCTGTAAATCATTGAAGTTATGTAGAAAAATCAGAGATACACTGCATTGACGCAAGCTATTTCGTGTCATCAAGAGGAAGCTCTTCCAGAATTATGGTGAATCGCCGCAGCGGCGCCACGTTGCTGGGATATGCTTACAGATGCTTGATTTATGTAAGCATCTTATACCCGACATCTCCGCTAGCGGAGATACGTACTGAGCCCAATAATAACAAATGAACATCACTAACTTGGCTGTATCTGGATATTTTCCGTCTGGTTCCAGGCTCTGAATGTCACCATTCATCATTATTGTCTTACTCACGTCAATCGCGGCAGTCGCTGTCGGAGTGACGGTGTGGCTGTGGGTGTCGCGCAGCAACTTGTCGCGACGCGTACGACGACTGAATGAAGAGATGCTTGAGGCATCGAAAGACGCTTCAGTTGGACACCGCCTGACGATACCGAATGACCCGGCGACTGCACAGATTGCAGGGACCGTAAATCGATTGTTTGATGCGCTGGGAGAGCGAGACGAAAAAATTCAGGGCAGGGACCGGCTCTTCAAGGATTTCGCGCGGACGCTGCCCGAGATCGTCATCATTCACGATGAGAAAATTCTATTGCCGAATGAATCGGCTGCCAGTCTTGTAGGACTTGAACCGGCGCAACTTGTTGGCCGCGAAATTGCTGATCTCGTAAAACCCGCATACCGTGCTTTGTTCAAGAAAACGGTGGCGAAACGACTCGCCGGAGAGAGCGCGCCACGGCGCATCGAAATTCAACTCATAAACGGAAATCAGACCGGCTTGTGGGTAGAGGCGCAGAGTTCGAACATCGAATACCACGGGCAGCGCGCCATACTGACAGTCGCGCGAGATGTCAGTCATCGAAAGAGTCTTGAGGTATCGCTGTCGCGCAGCAAGCGACAGGCGCAGTACACGCTCGAGTCCATTTCAGAAGGCGTTATTACCACCGACAACGATGGCCGGATTGACTACATGAATCTTTCCGCAGAAACCTTGCTCGGTACCAACAGGGACGATGCGGCCGGACATCGCGTCGGTGAATTATTCACGCTGGTCGATGATGCAGATCGCCGACCGTTGGGTGATCCGGTTGAGCGTTGTCTGGCGATGCGGCGGCGGGTAAACATGGGCCGGCGAGCCGTCATGGTCAGTATTGATGGTGAGATAGAGCACTCCGTAGAAATAACAGCGTCGCCCGTTCGTGGTCCGGGAGACAGCATCTCGGGGACGGTCGTCGTATTCCATGATGTCAGCGAGTTGCGTGGACTGACTAGAAAGATGTCCTACCAGGCGACACATGATCCGCTCACGGGTCTCGTCAACCGACGAGAGTTCGAACGGCAACTTGATGAAGCCATGGACTCAGCACATGCCGAAGAAGCGGTCCATATGTTGTTCTACATGGACCTCGATCGCTTCAAGGCCGTCAACGATACTTGTGGTCATCTCGCTGGTGACAATATGTTGCGAGAAGTTGCCGCGCTGATAAAGAATGAAGTTCGCGATTCTGACTATGTAGGCCGACTCGGTGGCGACGAGTTCGGCTCACTCTTGATTGGCTGCCCGATCGAGAAGGCCAGGCAGATCGCAACAGATATTTGCAACGCCGTAGCTAACTACCGGTTCGTGTGGAAGGACAAAATATTTGACATTGGCGTATCAATCGGCCTGGTTGAAATCAGCCATGCGAGCGGAACGCTGCAAGACGTAATGAGCGCTGCCGATTCGGCTTGCTACATGGCGAAACAGCAGGGCCGGGGACAAGTGCATATTTACTCTGCCCGCGATGAAGCGGTGGCGAGAGAGCGCGGCGATATACAGTGGTTGCGGCAACTGCAAACCGCTTTGCATGAAGATGGCTTTCAGCTCGCTGTACAACCCATCATCGCAATGACCGGAAAAGCGGACTCCGGGCCTTCGGTAGAGGTCTTGATTCGCCTCACGGATGACAGAGGGCAAAGCACCGATTCCGCCGAGTTCCTGCTGCCGGCCGAGCGTTATCAAATGATGCCGCAAATCGACCGCTGGGTAGTCAATACGACGCTCGGTGCGATCGCCAGCGGGGAGATCAAACTCTCGGCGCGACGTAGTTGCGCGATTAACCTGTCCAGCCAGACGCTTGGCGATGAGGCTTTTCTCGGCTTCGTTGTTGATTCGCTGGACCGAACGGGTGTCGCGCCATCGGCGATCTGCTTCGAGGTAACAGAGGCCGCGATACTGTCCAACGTGCAGCATGCGCAGCGCTTCATCGAGGTCCTGCACGGCATTGGTTCCGAATTTTCGCTCGATGATTTCGGCAGCGGACTCGGTTCCTTCTCAAGCCTCAAACATCTGCCGATCGACTACCTGAAAATTGATGGTACCTACACACGAAACCTGCAGACAGATCTTGTGAATCAGGAAATGGTCGCGGCAATGATCAAGCTGGCGCGAACGATGCAGTTTCGCATCGTCGCAGAGCAGGTTGAGCATCAGGAAGACTTCGACTGGCTGCGTGATATTGGCGTCGACTTTGTACAAGGCTACTTCATAGAAGCGCCATCGATGCTGGGTACCGCGTCGTCTACAGGGACATACAGGACGATCAACCCCTAAATCTTCGCTAACTTCGCGGCGACAATACCCAGAGAACAATAGCCACCAGAAACAGCGCCGGGATATCGCCGACAAGGTGACCATGTTCGCTTTTGTCGCCCAATGCTTGCGTAGTCATGATGCCGGCGTGCACGACGCTCGACCAGATTGTGAATGAAATTAGACTGCGGTGTGCGCTGGGATTATTCGCGGCGATAATGAGATATATACCGAGCACGGCGTAAACACCAGCGATCATCTGCAGATAGTACATTCCCTCACCGCCGTGCCAGACCCAGCCAGAGGGCCAAACCATAGTCAGCGGATAGACGACTAGAAAAATTGCACCGAAGACCCGGAGCGCCAATTTCAGAAGTTTTTCTTTGTTTTGATCATCCATCGTCTGATTACCTCAGTTAACTACTGAATTTTCTAAGCATAGTTGATTATCAGATTAATTCAGATTTTCGCTTCGGTGAGACGTACATCGTGATGTCTGCGTGGACGACGACTTCGCCACTCTGATTGGTCACGTCGACAGGGACAACGACATCCTGCGCTTCTCCCGCAACGATCTCCGGGAATATAGCCGTGGCACTGATAGTGGTTTCTGCTTTGCCGCGGTAGTCAATCTGCATGCCGCGCGGGATCCAACGCATAGAGCGAGGTAAGGACACCTCCGTCATCGTGCCAGCGACCAGTTCGCAAAGGTTCGCCATTGCGATCGCGTGGATAGTACCGATGTGATTCGTTACTGAACGGCGTTTCTTCATACGCGCGACCGCCCGCCCTGATTCGAGTACATCGAACACCGGGTGGATCGAACTGAAGTACGGTGCCTTAAAGCAGACCAGTCGGGAGAAGAGCCATCGACCAATGGTGGTAGCGGATAATCTCTGCCACAGGTGCAGAGCGCTTGATTGAGTCATTTTGAGATCTCGATTGTTAGTGACGTAGCTCCAGCTATGACAAAAAAGGCCGCTGAAATTTCATCCAGCGGCCTTCTTTGTTTCCAGACTATGCGGCTTCGTATTACAGAAGCGGCACCATCAACAGTGCAACAATGTTGATGATCTTGATCAGCGGGTTGATCGCAGGACCAGCCGTATCTTTGTACGGATCACCGACGGTGTCGCCCGTGATAGCGGCTTTGTGAGCATCAGAGCCCTTGCCACCGCAGTTGCCATCTTCGATGTATTTCTTGGCGTTATCCCAGGCACCACCACCGGCAGTCATTGAGATCGCCAGGAACAGACCTGTAACAATTGTTCCGAGGAGCAATCCGCCGAGTGCTTTCGGGCCCAGCAACAGGCCAACTGCCAGTGGTACAAGAATCGGCAGCAGCGACGGTACGATCATTTCCTTGATCGCAGCCTTGGTCAGCAGATCAACAGCACGGCTGTAGTCCGGCTTGCCGGTACCTTCCATGATGCCCTCGATCTCGCGGAACTGGCGACGCACTTCCTGAACCACGGAGCCTGCAGCGCGGCCGACAGCTTCCATCGCCATCGCGCCGAACAGGAATGGCACCATGCCGCCGAGAAAGAGGCCAATGATGACCATGTGGTCGTCGAGGTGGAACACGGCGTCAAGACCCGCTGTATCCAGTGCGTGGGTGTAGTCGGCGAACAAGACGAGCGCCGCAAGACCGGCAGAACCGATGGCGTAGCCTTTGGTTACTGCTTTGGTGGTGTTGCCCACAGCGTCAAGCTGATCAGTGATCTTGCGAACTTCCGGTGGCAGTTCTGCCATCTCGGCGATGCCGCCCGCGTTATCTGTGATCGGACCAAACGCGTCCAATGCAACAACAACACCCGTCATCGACAGCATTGCTGTCGCTGCAATTGCGATGTTGTAGAGGCCGCCCAGTTCAACGCCAGCCGGCGCCAACGCAAAAGTGCCGTAGATGGCGGCGCAAACGGAGATCACTGGCAGAGCAGTGGCTTTCATCGAAATGCCGAGGCCCGCGATGATGTTGGTGGCGTCACCTGTAAGCGATGCTTCAGCAATCGTCTTAACAGGAGCGTATTCGGTGCTGGTGTAGTACTCGGTGATAACAACCAGCGCCGCCGTCAAGGCAAGGCCGATCAGTGCCGAGTAAAAAATGCTCATCGCAACTGCGCTGTCAGCAAACATTGTCGTAGTAACAAAGTAGAAAGCTATTGCGGCAAGACCACCTGCAACGATCATGCCCTTGTATAGTGCCCCCATGACTTTGCCGCCATCCGACGTCTTAACGAAGAACGTACCGATGATCGATGCGACGATTGAAACAGCGCCAAGTACCAGGGGATAAACAACGGCCGAAGCACCGTAAGCAGAAGTTGCGGCGATCAGTCCGCCAAGCAACATGGTGGCAATGATCGTAACCGCGTAGGTCTCGAACAGGTCAGCGGCCATTCCCGCGCAATCACCAACGTTATCGCCGACGTTATCCGCGATTACGCCCGGGTTGCGTGGATCGTCTTCCGGAATACCGGCTTCGACCTTACCTACAAGGTCAGCGCCAACATCGGCGCCCTTGGTGAAGATGCCGCCGCCCAGTCGAGCGAAGATGGAGATCAATGATCCACCAAATGCGAGGCCAACCAGCGCGTGAATTGCGTGTTCAGCCGTGTAGCCCATTTTCAGCAGCACCAGGTAATAACCGGCAACACCAAGCAGACCCAGGCCAACGACGAGCATGCCCGTGATAGCGCCGCCGCGAAATGCGACATTGAGTGCCGGATTGACGCCCTTGGTAGCCGCCTCAGCGGTGCGAACGTTGGCGCGTACCGAGACGTACATGCCTATATAGCCCGCAAGCGCGGAAAGAATAGCGCCAATAGCGAATCCAATAGCGGTCGCCCAACCAATAACCGGTGTCAGACCGAGGACCAGGAACAATGCGACACCTACAGCGCCGATTGTCATGTATTGACGATTCATGTAGGCATTCGCGCCTTCCTGAATCGCTGCCTGGATCTCCTGCATCCGGCTGCTGCCAGTCGGTTGCTTAATAATCCACTGTGTGGAAAGAAGTCCAAACAGTATTGCGAGTGCAGCTGCACCGATCGAGAGCCAAAGGGCCATCTCGTTAGTCATCAGATTGTCTCCTGACTGTGTTTCGAAAGATTAAACGCCGCCGCCATCACCCATTTATGAAAACAGGCGCAAGGGCATCGTTCAGTAAAATCACGTTTTTATTTTTTGCGGTAGCTGCGAGCGCTCCCAGACTTGACGTCCAGCTCGCAACAGGCCGCGCATCATACCACAAATTTTGTCCCGATCAGCGGCTTGACGGGCTTGTTCTTGAGCTTGGCGACCTTCGGTAAACCGTTGATATATGGAGGATAATTCTCTCCCTTGATCAAAGGTTCCAAATAGCGGCGGCCGGCCTGGGTGATCCCAAAGCCGTCCTTGGTGATGTAACGGCGGGGCAGCATCTTTTCCTTATTGGCGATGCGCCCGAGAGGCGCCGATTCGATCACCCATCGATACGGTTTGTCCGAGACCCGTTTGATGACAGGCATGACGGCTGTTTTTCCCTGCAGGGCGTATTGAACTGCTGCTTTGCCCACTGCGTACGCCTGCTTCACGTCGACATCGGAGGCGATGTGGCGGGCCGAGCGTTGCAAATAGTCGGCGATAGCGTAATGAAATTTATAACCCAGGTTGTCGCGGACCATATGCGCGACCACCGGCGCGACACCACCCAGTTGGGCGTGGCCAAAAGCGTCACGAGTACCGGCCTCTGCCAGGAATTTGCCATTCGCGAACTGTGCCCCTTCGCTGACAACGATCACGCAATATTCGTATTTGTTGACGCATTCTCGAACGCGCTTTAAGAATGCCCGTTTCTTGAACGGAATTTCCGGAAACAGAATGATGTGCGGCGCATCTTCCGGGTTCTTGCCCGCGAGGCCGCCGGCGGCTGCAATCCAGCCGGCATGCCGGCCCATGACTTCCAGAATAAATACCTTGGTCGACGTCTTGGCCATCGAGAGCACGTCCATACCAGCTTCCTGAGTTGAAACTGCAACGTATTTTGCTACTGAGCCAAAGCCGGGGCAGTTGTCCGTGACCGGCAGATCGTTATCGACGGTTTTTGGAACGCCCAGACAAGTCACCGGATAGCCCATGGATTTTGAGATCTGCGACACTTTATGCGCGGTGTCCATCGAGTCGTTACCGCCGTTATAGAAAAAGTAACCAATATCGTGCGCTCTAAAGACCTCGATCAGTCGCTCATACTCAGCGCGATTCTCTTCGATGCCCTTGAGTTTGTAGCGGGCCGATCCAAATGCTCCGCCAGGGGTGTGCATCAGGGCAGCGATGGCCGCTTTACTTTCCTTGTTGGTATCGATCATGTCTTCGGTCAACGCGCCAATAATGCCGTTGCGCCCCGCATAAACGTTGGCGATCTTGTTTGGATTCTTGCGTGCCGTCTCGATGACGCCGCAGGCGGATGCGTTGATGACAGCCGTGACACCGCCCGATTGGGCGTAAAAGGCATTCCTTGCAGACATGATATCGGGTTCCCGTTGCTTGATTTTGACGCGTGAGAGGATACCGCGCATTGACCTCAATGTCCTTTCTCGGTAGCGTACGTCGCCCGATCGCTGGTCGGACAAAAACTCTGTGATTGAGAGATAAAAGAAATGCGTATCGTATTACTGGGCGCGCCGGGATCAGGCAAGGGCACCCAGGCCAAAAAGCTGATGGCAGACAAAAATATTCCGCAGGTGTCCACTGGTGACATGCTGCGCCAGGCCATAGCGAACGGCACTCGATTCGGGCTCCAGGCGAAGGCCGTGATTGATGCCGGAAATCTGGCTCCTGACGAGGTCGTTCTGGGAATTATCAGAGAGCGTATCAGTCAGCCGGATGCCGAAAACGGGTTCATCCTCGACGGCTTTCCGCGTACGACACAGCAAGCGCTCGATCTGGAAGACTTGCTTGATGAACTCGGCACGCCGCTTGATACGGCCATCTTGCTGGATATCGATTTCGAGATTCTCATGAAACGCCTGACGGGGCGCCGCACCTGTTCACGAACTGGCAAGCTTCTCAACGTGAACTTCTCGTCGCAGGAAGAACTCGATGCGTGCACGGAGGCGGGTGGTGAGTTGATACAGCGTGTAGATGACAATGAAGAAACGATCAGTAATCGCCTTGATGTCTAGAACGGAGCCATTGATCGATTTCTACCAAAGCCGCAACAAGTTAATAACGATCGATGCCGGCGGCCCGGTTGAAGAGGTTTATGAGCGACTGACGGCAGTGCTGCCGTAGGAGCGGTTGTTATGCCCTTGGGTGCCCTAGACCGCGAAGCGCAGCGGCGGCCGCAAGGCCGCTACAGACATGAATACCGGTCGCGGCTTTATACCCTCTGGGTGCTAAGGGCCGCTCCTACAGGAGTTTAAGCAGCTCCTCGCCGATTAGATCTCGACGCCAGCCTGTGAAAACCCTCGAGTCTCGCGCACCGGAAATAATTACTGACGATAGTTCGCGTTTAGACGCGACAGTCTCAGCTGCGATGTCCAGGTCTCTTGCACAATCCGCGACCTGAGATTGCATTTCCTTGAGTAATACCTTTTGTGCTTCGTCCGGCGGACGCGGCGGCTCGTATCCGTTTTCATCGCCTCTGGAAGCACCGACGGCATCAACAAGTTCCTTACCGGCTCGGCTTGCCACTTTTGGCGGCATGCCTTCGATTTCTGCTAACTGACTCTCGCTCGCCGGCAGCCTGTAGGCGATGTCGAGTAAAACATTGTCACGCAGTATCCATTGTCGCGGCCGATTGCGACGAATAGCTTCTTCCTCTCGCCAGGCGGCCAGGCGAACTGCAGCGGCGCGCTTGGGACCACGGAAATTACGCGCGCCTTTCAGCCGATCAACAGCCTGTTCCCCCGAGACGTCATAAAGTGTGCTGTCGAGTAGCAATTGCGAGTCCTGGATAGCCCACTCAAATCGATCTTTTTTGTCCAGCTTCTCACTCAGGATATCGGCGGCGGGCAGGAGGTATTCAACATCTTCCGCAGCGTAATCCAGGAACGCATCGGGCAGTGGACGCCGCGTCCAGTCTGCGCGCGTGTGCGACTTCGCCATATCGACATCAAATAATTCCTTGACCAGACCGGCATAGCCCATCTGTGCGGGCAGTCCCAGTAGTCCCGCCGCAATCTGCGTATCGAAAATCTCGCGCGGCATCGCGCCGGCAGTCTGGTAAACGACCTCGATGTCCTGACGCGCCGAGTGAACAACCCAAGTATTGGCCAGGAGCTGCTTCCAGAATTCAGCCTGACCCGCTTCAACAAGCGGATCGACGCAATAGATCGCGTCAGGCGATGATATTTGAATCAGGCAAAGTTGCGCGAAGTAAGTTTTCTCACGCATGAACTCGGTGTCGACGCCGAGTTTCGCGTATCCGGTGAGATTCTGGCTGATGTTGTCGGGGTGATCGACGAACAAGTAATCGGGCATGCAGGGAGGTTAACATGCGATGATCCGCAACGTGCTAACTCTGTTCAAAACGTTTGTTGAGATAATTTTTCTGCGCAAGGGTCCGGATGACATCCCGCATTCGTCCGTACTGTTCGTCATGGTCGCAGCCATCTGGTTTCTGGTTGGCGTCGGAGCTGTTGTGGTTCTCGAGTCCTACCAAAGCTCCAGTCTTCTAATCGACTTAACACTCGCGTTTGTTGGATTGGGAATTTACGCAATCGTCGTCAACCAGTTTGGTAAAGGCGCCCGGTTGATGCGGTGCTTCACTGCCATACTG
>RCNF010001589.1_pt1 | contig 12025 bp, 7 predicted proteins | sample 2041311 | NCBI WGS metagenome assembly RCNF01 (sample SAMN09708228, study PRJNA481090) | Marine sediment metagenome, whole genome shotgun sequencing project. | biome: marine sediment; feature: ocean; material: sediment; isolation source: Sewage treatment plant 2 marine sediment (STP2) ... | reverse complement strand
GAAAAATACCGGCATCAGCCGGTATTTTTTTACTTATTAATTATAAGAAAACTGTTTTAAATCAAGTAGTAAAAAACCTATCCAAAGTGGGGGGGTGTGTTAATAACTGCCTATCACTTTTTACCAGTTTATGCGCCTATTAAAGCCACACTCTGAAGTGTATGATATCGCTCACATTAGCAGCTACCTTGCGGCGATGCTAAATCAGTTTCTCGTATTAACTTAATCGTAATCTATGCAGTCTTTGAGCTTACTGTTACTTCTCTTGTTTCCTTTAGGCGGCGCAATCCTGATTGCTTTTTTATCTAATAATAAACCCAAGCTTATTAGAAATATTGCGATTATTACATCATCGATAACTCTTTTATTTTCTGCAGCAATCCTTTTTCAAGATAGTGTTTCTACAACACATTCTGGCTTATGGCTCAGTTATACCCATGCATGGAATACTCGTATGGGAACATCATTCTCTTTAGGTGTAGACGGATTTTCTTACCCTATGGTGTTGTTAACTACCGTGTTGTCATGGGTAGCAGTACTTTCTTCAAAATCCATCAATCATCATACCAAAGGGTATTATCTCTTAATGCTTGTGCTTACATCCGCAATTATGGGTGTATTTATGGCAAGAGACTGGGCGTTGTTTTATATATTTTGGGAAGCCACACTAATACCATTATTCTTTTTAATTGATCGCTGGGGTGGCGCTAACAAGCAAACAGCGTCGCTAAATTTTGTTTTGTATACGATGGGTGGCTCGGTATTCATGCTATTAAGCTTACTCGTTTTATTCGATGCAACGGGTGGGAAGTCATTTTCGTTTGATGCAATTGCAGAGGGTGCTAAACATCTAAGTAACTCCGAGCAGGTTTTTATCTTCATCGGTTTATTGATTGGCTTTGGCGTCAAAATGCCAATATTTCCATTGCACGGCTGGTTGCCTTTAGCGCATGTAGAAGCACCTAGCCCCGTCAGTATTTTGTTGTCAGGCATATTACTAAAAATGGGTGCCTATGGTTTGATACGAGCAACAGGTATGCTGCCCGAGGCCGCATATTCATTATTACCATTATTGGTCACTTTAGCTGTTATTGCCATTGTCTATGGCGGCATGTTGGCATGGCGTCAAAGTGATATGAAAAAGATGATCGCCTACTCATCCGTTTCACATATGGGTGTGGTGTTATTAGGAATTTCTACGTTAAATGTCAGTGGTATGACGGGAGCGGTGTATCAAATGGTTGCACATGGTTTAGCCGCTGGAATGCTATTTATGCTCATCGGCTTACTCTATGAGCGTACACACACTAAAGACATAAATGACTATGGTTCATTGATTGGCATCACTCCAAGATTTGCCTTTTTTATTGTCTTTGCCTTTATCGCTGGTGTAGGTTTACCTGGTACTGCGGGCTTTGTTGCAGAGATACATGTTCTGATTGGAACTTTTAATCATTGGGGATGGATTGCCTTTGTATTATCTGTAGGTGTAATTGTGAGTGCTACCTTCGGCGTTCGAACCATCAAACGTTTATTCACAGGCCCAAGCAAGGATTCAATGCAAGGTGTTGAAGATTTAAGGATGACTGAAGTATTTGTGGCAGTGGTTCTTGTTTCTGGAATTCTATTTTTTGGCTTTTATCCATCACCTTTACTCAATATGATTTCGCCTACAATCACAGAGTTTGTGACTGAAATTCAGGTGGCTCATTGATAATGGCTAATAACGTTACTAAAAACTATTCCAATGGCTATCACAAGCCCCATATCCCTCGTGTTGAATTGATACAGCAGTTGAATGATGCCATTGAACACTTTGCTCACATACTCCCTGCTCAAGCTTCTATTCGTGATTTTGTTCATCACAATACGCTTCATGGCTATGAATCATTACCTTTCGATAAAGCGTTAAAAGAATCCAATAATTTAACAGGTGCCTATGGGTATTGGCCTCAGAGAAAGTTTAGAGAGGAATATTTAGCAGGTCGTATCACTAACGAAGACATAAGTTATGCATTAAATAAGGATGGAACCTTTAATGCATCTGAAGTAATCATTCCATCAGAAACAAACACGATTCGTAACGAAGATATATATCGAATCGCACTATTGTTTCCTCTGAAAAAAATCACACGCAATCAACTTAAATGGCAGGCAGATGAAGAAGGTGCATTAGTTAGATTCAATAAAAATATCCCAGAAGCATCTCGCAAACTGTTCTTAGACAATGCTGAAAACAAAAGACACCACAATGAATCAGAAGCAATTCGCGGTTTGTGGGAAGCCTGTATAGATACCTTGGGTTTAGACCCTGCATTACTCCATCCCGAAGAATTAGTGGATTTAACCCCAGAACGTGCTGAAAAAATATTTTCTGATTTTAATTCTTCATTTTTTTCTGCTAATGAAAATACTGAGAATAAAAATCCAGCAGATATGCCTTCAAAAGTTGAGTCTCTGGTACGTCAAAAATCATCAAAACAGATTGATCGTTTACTCGAACAAGTTGGGCCTAAGCTAACGTTAAGAACTTTTCTCAAAGAATTAACCGGTATTGATGTACAAGAAAAAATAACGGCCTATTTATTACCTTTTTTAGCAAGCTGGTTAGATGAAGGCGTCGCTAGTTGGAGATTACAACCCAAATCAGAAGATCAAAAAGGTTTCTATCAAGCCTGGAAAGAAAGTGCGCTCAAAGATACTAGTAATTTACTCAATGGACATGCTGACTGGAATGAACATATAGAATCATTACCAGATGACCCAACGGAAACCGTCATGGCTGAACTGGCGCGTATGGGGATTCCTGAAGAACATTGGGGAAGCTATATAACCAGAATTGCATTGGACTTGCCTGGTTGGTCTGGGATGTTTTACTGGCGGCACCAAAATACAAATTATAAGGTCAATGATCCACGTCATGTAGATATGATGGATTACTTAGCGGTTCGATTGGTTTTAGAGCATATCCACATTAGACGTTTATGCCGTAGGCAATGGTTGTTTGAAGGTGATCTCTCAACCATCCGTGTGTATCTACACAAACAGTATGCTGAATCATATGTCCGTTACACATTGTATAACCAGCATCTTCCAGAATATTTGTTGAGCCTTTCACAGCAGTTGATTGAAAGAGAGTCTTACGAAACCCATAAAGATGAGGACTGGCAGCAACTTGCTCATATGATTTGGACCTGGCAGCAATGTCCCCTTTCTGATGGTACTTCATCTTTCCAAGATATATTGGATGATAATGAAATTTCTAAACTAGATGTAGATGAGGTTGCTACTTTATTACCTCATCATAACGGCTGGAAGCTATTTCAATTAGCGCAACATTTAGGACTATGTGGTTCTGATATTCGCGCTTTGGATAAAACCCAAGTTGAACAAATATTTCTGTGTCTAAACAAAATCAATAAAGAAAATGCTGGTTTTCTAATGTTGCAGGCTTACGAAGTAAATTATCGTGATCAGCTTTTTACGACTATTGCTAGCAATCAAGGGAGAGGCACCTGGGCCGATAGAGAAAACCAAAGGCCGGAAGCCCAATTAATATTCTGCATGGATGATCGTGAAGAAGGTTTTCGACGTCATTTAGAGTATTTAAATCCAGCGATAGAAACCTTAGGTGCTGCTGCTTTCTTCGGTGTGGTTATGAACTGGAAAGGCATAGTAGATGATGATTCCGTGGTTTTGTGTCCTGTAGTTTCTACACCTAACCACGAGATTCAAGAAGTTGCGGATGAGGCTCATCAAGCCGATGTAGAAAAATACAAGAAACGTTATTCTCTACGCAGAAATCTAGTCAATCTGACCCATCAAGTAACGTCAGCCAACTTGATAAAAACGTTGATATCACTCCCGGTTTTCTCACCAATAGCAATAGCTGTTCTAGTCGGCAAATTATTCAGTCCTCTTAAATGGAATACACAACTAGAGTCATTACAGAAAAGTTTTGATGAAGATTTTAATGAAGATAATGAAACAAAGAAAATAACGAGAATAATCTCAACTGTAGATCAAACTAAAATCAAAGAACCACTATCTAGCGATGATAGACAGCTCGGTTATACCATTGAAGAACAGGTGAATATTGTAGAAAGTTTTTTACAGAACAATGGCTTGTTATCAGGACATGCAAACTTTGTTGTAATGATAGGTCATTACTCTCGTAATCAAAATAATCCACATACAGCAGCTTATGGTTGCGGAGCCTGTGGTGGTAAATTCAGCGGACCAAACGGGCGTGTTTTTGCCGCTATGGCGAATAATGTGGAAGTGCGTAAAGCACTAGAATCACGTGATATTCAAATTCCACAAGATACTTGGTTTATAGGCGCTGAACACGATACCTGTAATGAAAAAATTCATTGGACTGATACCGATTTAATACCTGAGAAACTAAAGAATAATTTTGAAAAGCTAAAAGAAGATACCGAACAAGCAAGATTACATTCTGCACATGAGCGTTGTCGCAAATTAGCTTCTGCCCCTAGAAAGCCAAGTTTAATCAATGCACTCAAACATATTGCCGGGAGAGCTGTAGACTTCTCGCAGGCTAGACCAGAACTAGGTCACGCGACCATCGCCTCAGGTTTTATAGGTCGTCGACATTTAACTCAGGGTACTTTCCTGGATAGACGTAGCTTTTTGATTTCTTATGATTCAAATATTGATCCTGATGGAATTTTCCTTGAACGTATTTTATTGAGTGCTGGCCCAGTAGGTGCGGGAATTAATCTGGAGTATTACTTTTCAACCGTTAACAACGATCAATTCGGATCGAGCTCTAAAATAGTCCATAACCTTGCAGGATTGCTTGGTGTTATGGAAGGTACATCTGGAGATTTAAGAACAGGTTTACCGCAGCAAATGATAGAGATACATGAGCCTATGCGTTTGCAATTGGTTGTGGAAGCTACGACAGAAGTTCTTACTGAAATTTACAAGAGGCAACCTTCCATACAGCAATTGGTAGGTAATGGTTGGATATTGTTGTCTGCGAAAGATCCTGAATCCGCTCAAATCCATACGTTTGACCCAGTAGTAGGGTGGGAACTTTGGAAGGCTTCTGAAGAGAGCAATGTAAGCAACAATGTAATCAAGGTTAAGAAATCATCCGATTGGTATACAGGTAAAACTGATCATTTACCTTCTGTCTTGGTCGAGACAGTTAACGAGGCCACACATGCCTGATTCGTTAATTAAATACATCGTTCTTGCGATTCCTTTACTGCCATTGATAGCGTCTCTGTGGATTGCATTAGGCTTTATTTTCTCCTGGAATAGGTTAGAGAAAGGAGAGAAGGAAACACGAATTGTGGCAATTGGATCGACATCAATAATCCTGCTGCTGCTTGTGTTTTTAGACTTGGTTTATCTATTCTCTGATAAGACCCAAATAAATGCCGTAAAAGTAGGGGGGTGGTTGTCTTCAGGTAAATACCAATTAGATATCAGCTTCCTTCTCGATTACAAAAGTCTTAGCGTCGCTACTACAGTAGCCTTTATTTCTTTATTGGTTACCAAATTTTCGATTAATTATTTACACCGCGAAGCTGGATTCCAACGTTTCTTTTTGCTCTTGTCCTTATTTACCAGTGCCATGATGTTAATCATCCTATCGGGTAATGCATTAGTGGCATTTATGGGTTGGGAGTTAGCAGGTGTGAGTTCTTACTTGCTTATTTCCTATTCCTGGCATAGAAATACCGCTACAAATAATGCTAATAGAGCACTTATTACAAATCGAATTGGAGATGCAGGTTTTATCTTGGCCATCGTTCTTTCTTTGTTCTGGTTTGGTTCGGTTGAATGGCTTGATATAGGTAATAGTGAAAATTCTAAGATCCACCTTGGCTTAATTCTATTTGGCTTTATGATTGCTGCATTAGTGAAGTCAGCTCAAATTCCATTTAGTGCCTGGATAACTCGAGCATTAGAAGGGCCAACACCATCAAGTGCAGTGTTCTATGGAGCAGTAATGGTACATGCAGGTGTGTTCTTGCTGTTACGTCTTGAGCCATTGCTTATTCAAGTACCATCGATACAAATTTTCATTATATTTATTGGCGTTTTAACGGTTCTCTATTCGGTCCTATCTGGTCTAGTACAAACAGATATCAAATCAGCCTTTATGTTTTCTACATTAGGCCAGGTTGCTTTAATGTTTATCTGGATTGGCTTTGGCTGGTTTGATTTAGCCTTAGTGCATTTGATATTACACTCCATTTGGAGAACCTATCAATTCTTGCATGCACCCTCTTATATGCAGCATGTAGATCGACCTATGAAGCAAGTCCCTCAATGGTTGAGTAAAAATACTTGGTTGTATAACGCAGCGTTACAACGTTTTTGGTTAGATGTATTTTCTGATTGGCTATTCACGCGTCCTGTTCAATCTATCTCTCATGAAGTCCAACTATTTGATGAGCAAGTGGTGGATCGAATCACAGGAATTTCGTCACACTCCAATATGGTTTCAACCTTATCTCATTGGGAAGCACACAAGCAGGGTAGATCTGTCTTTTCCAGTGAGGTTGGAAAAGGTAGAGGTTTCTTCGGTAAAACATTAGAACTCATTGCAAGCGTTTTTGAATGGTTTGAAGAGCGCTTGATATTAAAAGGCAGTGGTGAGAGCTTCATTAAAGTAATCAACTTTCTAGGCAGTTACTTAGAACTGATTGATAAGCTGTTAATGAAGCCGCGCTATGCATTATTGTTAATTTTAGCGACTTTCGTCCTAGTACTGTAGAGAGTCAGAATAAATGCAATATACTGAATTACATAGCGCTTCTCCTATTTTTCTACCTATATTAGAAAGCCTGCAACTATTGCCAATAGTCGCTGCGATATTACTCTGGAAAATACGTAATACTCCTGCAGCTGTGATCGCTTTAGCAGCAGCTAGTCTCGAATTAATTCTAGCAATACTGCTTTACCAAGCTTTCGATATAAGTACTAATGCAATGCAGTTTGCTAACAAAATGAGTCTTCTAGGTTTTCCTTATCATGCTGCAGTTGACGGGATTAGTATTCTGTTTGTATTACTCACTGCATTAGTCGGTTTGCTAACGACGCTTTGGATAATTTTTAGAAAGCTCTATGACACCAATGTATTGGCAGTCATGTCACTAATTCAGGCTTTATTGATGAGCCAGTTTGTCACTGTCGACTTATTATGGTTTGTCACCATGTCGGCATTTGAATTGCTTTGTGTGGGTTATATCTTATTCCGCTGGGCAACGTTTTACGATGCATTGCCGATGATTATCAAATACGCCCAATTTGCCCTGATCAGTATTATATTATTGATGCTAGGCACTTTCTTATTAGGATGGAATTACTCTGATTATGATTCCAACAAATTACTGCTGGATGGAGTGACAAGCACGGGAAAATGGTCATTTGACCTCTACGATTTAGCGCAAACACCAGTAGCTCCTGGATTAGCGACTTTTATTTTCTTTGCTTTGTTTTACGGATTTGGAATACGAGTGCCCATTTTTCCATTGCATGGTTGGTTGCCTCTGACTATGGAGCATGGCAATGTTTCGATTGCGCCGATATTCCTATTGGGTTTGAAGGTTGGGATATTTGGCATACTGAGATTTATATTTCCGATTCTCCCAGAAACTGTAATTAGTTGGCATAAGATTGTCATTATATTTGCCGTTGTTGGTATCTTCTATGCTGCCATTTTGGCAATGAGACAAACCAATTTACGCCGTTTAATGGCTTATGGCGTTATTAGTCATACCGGTATTATTACCATTGGTTTGTTTACTTTGAGTCGCAATGGTTTTGAAGGTGGCATCATGCTGGCTATCAACTTCGGTCTGGCAATAACCGGATTAATGTTGATGACGGGCATTTTATGGAATCGCACTCATACTGCTGTTTTAACTCGTTTAGGCGGTATGTTTGAATATCTTCCCGTAGTTGGTATCGCTTTCTTAATTGCAGGCTTAGCGATAGTCGGGATGCCGGGAACACCTGGATTCGATGCAGTACATTTTGTACTAGAAGCCTCAATCGCTGAATTTGGTGCCTTAGTCACAATCGCCGCTGCATTGGGTAATGTCGTTGCTGCAGGCTTTCTTCTATTCGCTTTTCAGAAGGCGTTTTTGAGTGAACCTGATTGTGATACTTCACGATGGGATACCAGCTCAGCACGCATCACGGAATTAACTTTAGCGATCATCATTATCGTAGTAATTTTAGGCATGGGTTTCTTTTCTGGTCTGTGGTTAGATTTGTTCGAACACACACTGGATGATTTGAGTACCTTATATGGCAATCGGGGAGGACACTAAGCTATGTCTTTTGTTGATTTTCCTCTGTTAAGTACTCTGCTGTTGATACCGTTATTAGGTATGGTCTCTAGTTTTATTGTTAATCCACATCATTCTAGAGTTGTAGCTCTAACAACTCAAATTGTAACTTTGATCTGTACGATTCTAATATTGATTAGCTTCAAAACAGATGTTGCAGATTTTCAATTTATAGAGAAATACGAGTGGATAAGCACGCTTAATATTCATTACAGTCTGGGCATTGATGGCATTTCAGTGTTGTTTCTACCAGCAACAGCATTATTGTTTATCGCAGTCACATTAGCTTCATGGAATAGTATTCAAACCCATACTCGGACTTATTATGCTTTAAGTCTTTTATTAGAGTTGGCCGTTCTTGGTATTTTCACTTCACTCGATACCATCTTTTTCATGTTGTTTTGGGAAGCAACTTTGATCCCGATGTATTTCTTTATCAGTCTCTGGGGCGTTGGGGCTAATAGGCGCTACGCTGGGATGAAATATGTGTTGTTTATGCTTTCCGGCGGAATTCTAATCTTATTTGCTTTTGTGTTACTTGCGATTCAGTCAGATGGCTCTGTCGTATTTGATTACATTCAATTACTTAAACTGGCACCTGAAAACCCTTACCAGACGATTATCTTTGTTTTGTTGCTCATAGGTTTTGGAGTAAAAATCCCACTATTCCCTATGCACAGTTGGTTACCCGTACTAGCGCAAGAAGGTCATCCTGCAACAATTTCTACTATTGTAGGTTTGAAACTTGGTGCTTATGGATTGATTCGTTTCACTGTCGCATTAGCCCCTAATGCAGCGGCTCAATACCAATATGTATTAATCACTTTTGGCATTGTGGCTTTAATTTATGGTGCTATTGCCGCACTTAAACAAACTAATTTACGTCGTATGTTGGCGTTTTCTAGTCTTAGTCATATTGGTTTAGTGGTTATCGGAATTTCTACATTTACCGAGCAAGGTATCCAAGGCGCGGTTATGCAATTGTTGAACTTTACGATATTCTCAAGTGCCTTGTTTTTACTCAGTGGCTTCTTATTACAACGCATTGGATCGACAGATATCCTAAGTTTGGGTGGCGTAGCGAAAAGCATGCCTTTACTGACGTCGTTCTTTTTCTTTTTTGGTTTGGCAAATATGGCTGTACCAGGGACCAGTGCTTTCCCTGCAGAATTATTGATTATTATCGGCGCGTTGGATACCTATGCGGGTGTGGGTTTGGCAATATTATTTGGTGTCGTTTTAAACGCTGCTTATTTCCTCGCGATTTTCCGTAAATCATTTTTAGGTGAATGCGTTAATGTGGTGGTTGCGGATGCGGTTGATCTTAAAAATAGAGAGTTGTTTATTGTATTTGTAATGGCCCTTATCGTTCTAATTGTAGGTTTCTTCCCGCATTTAATACTAGATACGATTGCAGGATCTACACAATCTTGGTTAGAGCTGGTTAAGCAAAATTGATATAAGTTTCAATAAAAACCCTTCAAAGTAGGAGGGTGACCTTTTAAATTATCAGGTAAGCATCAAATGCTAGAATTAAGACCTAGTTGTGAAAACTGCAATAAAGCTTTACCCTGAGAAATCGATATTAATAATAACGGAAGAAAAAAGAGGATTGGTACCATGTGGTATCCCCTATATTTTTCATGATCTGGAAAGCGTGGAACAGGATGAAATGGGACTTAATCCTTTTATAGAAGCAGGTGGTGTAATCGTTTATGCCCAGGTAAAAAGTTTGGATACAAGAACGAAGAGAGTTTTCATGAATCACGGAAAAGCACTTTCTTATGATAAACTGGTCTTTGCAACGGGATCAATTCCGACAGAACCCAGGTTTGTGAACGGATATTCCCGGAGATGCGTGGAGTACATACACAAGAGTTTCGATCAGATGAAGCGATTAAAGGAAAAGGTAAACAAAGCCAGTAGGATTGCTGTAGTTGGAGGAGGATTCATTGGTGTTGAGGTGGCAGAACAAATAGCGAAAGATCCTGGCAAAACGGTCTCTCTTATAGAATGTGAGGAATTTTGTCTGGGCAAGGTATTTTCGGATGACCTTTGTGAAAAGGCAGCCCAGGCGATAAAAAATACCAATATCAAGGTACATACCAATGTTCGGGTTGACAGGCTGATATGGGATAATGGGAAAGTAACAGGCTTATTGCTGTACACTGGGGAGGTTATCCTTGTTGACCTTGTCATCATGGCCATCGGCTACCAACCCAATACCTGGCTGGCCGGAAATGCTGGTTTGGAATTGACAGAATCAGGAGCCATAAAAGTAGACCGGTACCTGCGAAGCAGTGCTGAGGATGTATGTGCAGTAGGGGACTGCTCAGAAACAACGGGTTTTATCACCGGAGCAGAGAATGGCATCATGCTGGCTTCAACAGCAACCGCCGAAGCCAGGGTTCTGGCATACAATCTATTCGGAATAAAGATTGAAAGACATTTCCCTGGCACGATCGGAATATTTTCAACCCAGATTAATGGATTGACCATGGCTGCAGCCGGTATCAATGAAAAAATTGCCGCCAGGGCAAATATTGATTTTGTATTAGGCGCATATGCCGATCTTGACCGGCATCCCGGACATTTCAAGGATGCATCAAAATTGGCCGTAAAGCTTTATATCTCCCCGGGAGATGGCAGCATTTTAGGCGGGGAAGTATGGGGAGGAAAATCTGCCGGGGAGATTATTAATATAATCGGTATGGCAATACAAAAAGAGGTAAAAGTATATGAATTGATTTCTTATCAGATAGGTACCCATCCCCTATTGACAGGTGCGCCTACCAAATATGCCGTAATTAAAGCAGCCGAAGATGCTCTGTACCAGATGCAAAATACTCAAGTTGAATCAAAAAAGACATTACTAAATTAATAGGGATTAGATCTCATGAAGCTAAATCTCTATTAAAACAGTGCTCTATAGGATCAAGAACTATGATGCGTACAATAAGCGTGGTGTATATAAATTCCTATTAAAAGATATTAGCGAAGCTTTGATGGACTACAAAAAGGCAATAATGATAAAATCCGATTATGCCAAAGGATATTATAACCTGGGAGTGGCGTATCATGAAATTGAAAAATGTAATCTCGCAATTTCATACTATGATAAAGCCATCAAACTGAATTCAAGATATGCTGAAGCTTATTGTAACCGGGGGGGTTCTAAGGCAAAATCAGGAGATAATAAAGGAGCTATTACTGATAGTCCAGATTATGAGCTAATGGCTTACTGTGGAACCAATTTTGGAATATTTGGATTTGATACTTTAAATGAAGCAATTGTCCATGTATCTGGGAAAATGGATATCCCAATTCAGAGATGGATTAAAAACAGTGCTATTCTCAAAAGCCAGTTATACCAGACTGCCGCCGGGCCGTTATCGTTTTGAAGCAAAAGCCATTGCTTCAAACGAACTACCGCCAGCTACTTTTCAGCTTGAGATATTACCGCCATGGTACTTAACCTGGTGGGCTAAAACCCTAGCGATTTTTGCCTTGGTTGCGAGTGTGTTGGCCGTCATAGTTGGCCGAACGAGACGACTTAAACAAAGCAATTTATGGTTGCAAGAAAGCGTTGAAGAGCGTACAACTGAACTAGAACAAGCCAATGATAAGCTGCAACAAGCAGCAAATCTTGATGCACTAACCGGATTATTGAATCGACGAGGGTTTCTTAA
>RCNF010001588.1_pt1 | contig 12028 bp, 6 predicted proteins | sample 2041311 | NCBI WGS metagenome assembly RCNF01 (sample SAMN09708228, study PRJNA481090) | Marine sediment metagenome, whole genome shotgun sequencing project. | biome: marine sediment; feature: ocean; material: sediment; isolation source: Sewage treatment plant 2 marine sediment (STP2) ... | reverse complement strand
GCGGTCCACGTGTCCATCCAATCGAGCACCACCTCGTGCCACTGGATCGAGTTGAGCGGTTTGAGAACCCAGTGGTTCTCGTCCGGGTAGTAGAGGAGCCGCGACGGGACGCCGAGCCGCTGCAGGGCGTTGAACGTCGCCAGACCCTGGGTGTCGACCACCCGGTAGTCGAGCGCGCCGTGGACCACGAGCTCCGGCGTCTTCCAGTTGGCGAGGTAATTCACCGGTGAATGCTTGCGGTATTCCTCCGGGTTGTCCCACGGAGTGCCGCCGTGCTCCCACTCGGGAAACCACAGCTCCTCGGTATCGAAGTAGGCCATGTACTCGTCGAGATTACCGTCGTGGCAGACCAGCGCCTTGAAGCGGTCGGTCTGGCCCTGGATCCAATTGATCATATAGCCGCCAAAGCTGGCGCCCGCGGCCGCCATGCGTTCGGAATCGATCCACGGGTGGCTGCGCAGAACCTGGTCGAGCCCCTTCATCAGGTCCTCGAAAGGCGCCCCGCCCCAGTCGCCGTTGATGGCGTCGGTGAAGTCCTGGCCATACCCGGTCGAACCGTGGAAATCGATCATCACCGTCGCATAGCCGTGGGCCGCATAGACCTGCGGGTTCCAGCGGTAGTGCCAGTGGTCGTCAAAACTGCCCTGCGGCCCACCGTGGATCAGGAAGGCCAGCGGGTATTTCTCTTTCGGATCGCGATTCGCCGGATAGATGAGGTAACCGAATACCTCGTCGTGGTTGGCGCCGACAAAGGAGAACTGTTTGTACTCACCAAAGGCGATGGACGCCAGTCGTTCATCGTTGATGTGGGAGATGGCCGCCGGCTCACCGCCGGCGGCGGGCAGAACGTAGAGCTCCACCGGTGAAACCAGGCTGTCACGGGTGAAGACCAACCGGCCGTCGGCCAGTGGCCGCGGGCTCGAGTTGGTGTGGCGGGTGAGCAACGCCGAGACCATGCCGTCGGACGGGTCGATCTTGAAGATCGAGTGGTTGCCCACGTTGTCGGCGGTGGCATAGAGGGCCGAGCCGTCCGGCGCCCACACCAGGTCGCCGGGCGAGCGGTCCCAGTTTTCGGTCAGGGTGCGCTGGGTGCCGTTGGCCCAGTTCATGACCGCCACCCGCCGCCGGTCGGCCTCGTATCCGGGCCGCGCCATGGCCAGATAGGCGAGGGTCTTCCCGTCGGGCGAGAAGGCGGGCGAACTGTCCCAGGCCTGGTTGGCGTCGGTCAGGCCGCGTGCCGCCTTCGAACCATCGGTGGGCACCGCCCACAAGTCCCAATCGGTCGACCAGACCTCCTCCGATCCGTCGACCACCTTGGCCGTATAGACCAGCCACCCGTCGTCCGGTGAAATGGTGTAGTCCTCATCGCCGCCCCACGGGATGGTCGGGCAGTCGCCATCGACACCCTTCATGAGGTCCAGCGGCGCACCGGCGGTACCATCTTCGCCAATCGGGACGCGGACGACGTGGTTGCGGGTCCCGTCCTTCCACGTGTCCCAGTGGCGGACAAAGACCTTGTCGAAAATCATGCCTGAGGTCTTCGCGGCAGCTCGCTCGTTCATTCGCGCAGCAGTGCACGGGATCGATTCGTCGCAGTCCGGGAAGACCGCCATCCCGAGATAGAGCGCTGAACCGTCTGGACCGACCTTCAAGGATGCGACATCAAGCGCGAGATCGGTGACTTGGACGGGTGTCGACGCCGCAAAATCCCACCGCCAAACCTGCACCGATCCGCTGCGCGACGAAAGAAAGTACAACGACCCGTCAGAGGACCACCGCGGGCTCCAGTCGTTGGCCGGATGGTTCGTCAGTGCCCCAGCCTTGGAGCCATCAATCCCCACCAGCCACACGTCTTTCCGACCTTTGTTGGCCTCGAGATCGATGGTGGTAACGACGAATGCGACGCGGTCGCCGCCCGGTGACGGCTGTGGATCTGACACGCGCTCCATCGCCACAAGATCGTGAACGGTGAAGGGGTGTTGCTCGGCCGAGCTCATCCCGGCGGACAGCAAAAGGACGGTGCACACAACAAGAGCGCGACGGGTCATGGGTCCTCCCAGCCCGGAGTTCCGGGCGCTGCACATCCTATCGCAGATTGGGCAGAGGGGCAGAGGGGCAGAGGGGCAGAGGGGCAGAGGAGCAGAGGGGCACGGGAGAAAGGGGGAAAGGGGGCCGGCGGAGATTTCTCCGCTCGCTTCCGGCTTCGTCCTACGGACTTCGCCGTGACTGACGCTCGGTCGAAATGACAGGCTTGGAGGGGCAGTGGAGAAAGGGGGAAAGGGGGAAAGGGGGAAAGGGAGCCCATCCCAACATCCCATTCGGAGAAACCGCAGATTACGCAGATGAACGCAGATGTTCGCGTGCGGCGGAGGTGCCATCTTCAATATTATTGGATGCCCGAGCGTTCACATCGGCAGTTCGCTTCGGGCCAACAATGATGAAGGTGGCTCCTCTCGGGAAGCCCGTACCAAAAGGCGGGTTCACTCGAACACTTGAAATCGACGAGATCTTCTTTGGGAGGAGTAGGAGTTGTCCCTGCAAGAGATTTCTCCGCTCGCTACGCTCGGTCGAAATGACAGATAAGAATAGGCACACACGATACGGAGCATGTCTCCCCTGCTCCCTTTCTCCCATCCTGCCTTTCTCCCCTTCTCCAGAGATCCGGCACAGAGTCAGTGCCGCCTCACGAGATCAAAAGAGGGCAAAGAGGAGGGGACGCTCAGGAGTGGGAGGTCCAGGAGCCGAGGTCGCCGTTCTCGAGGTCGCTGACGAAGACGGACTCGCTGGTCTCAAGGCGATCACCGGACGCATCCACCACGGCAGCTTCGGTCGTCGGAGCGAACGCTCCGTCCTCGAAGTCGAACGCCGAAAGGACCGCTTCGGCAGCAGCACCCTGTTCGGCCACAAGCGGTGTCACCTCGCCGCCACGCCACAACATCGTCGTGGTCCCGATACCCACAACGAGCACCGCAGCGGCGGCGGCGGCCAACCACCCGTGACGGCGGCGACCGGCAACCGGCGTGAAGTCGGCAAAGGCTTGAGCCACCGCGGTGTCCACGTCAGTGGTGGCGCGATCGGAAAAGGTCGTGTTCCACCACCCGGCACAGTTCGGACACGACTCGCGCACCAGGTCGGCTTCCATGGCATCGGCGTCGTTCAGCCGGCCACGGGCCAGATCCAGTACGAGATTGCCGTGTTCGGGGCAGGTGGGCACTTTCATCGATCCTCCACATTGAAAGACGCTGCCGGATGGGTAAGGTAACGCAGAGACCGGATCATGGGGCCGCCCCACGGCGCATCTCGTCGAGCCGCGCACGGAGGCGTTTGCGGGCGCGCATCACCCGCATCTTGAGCGCGTCCGGGGTGATCTTCATCTCGACCGCCAGGGTCTCGACCGAGACTCCGTTGGCCCGTGCCGTCAGCAGTTCGACGACCTCGCCATCTTCATCCGCCAGCGCCGCAAGCATCAGCCGCACCTCGGCCATCCGTTCGGCCCGATCGTGAGGGTCATCTCCGCCTTCGAGGTGCAGGGCCTCGTCGAGTTCGTCCTCACGGCGAACCGCCATCCGTCGCAGGTGATCGCGCGCGGCATTGGCCGCGATCCGCCGCACCCAGGCCGGAAAGGTTCGCGGCTCCTTCAGGGAATCGAGCTTTTGCCACGACCGTAGGGCCACGTCCTGGGCGAGGTCGCTGGCGGTCTCGGCGCAGCGCACGCCGCACGCGAACAGGGTCGATACCACGGCACTGCGATGCTCCTCGAGGAGCTCTCGAAACGCACCCTGATCGCCGCGGCGCGCCCGCCGCACCAGGAAATCGATCCGGTCCCACTTGGACGTGTCAGTCATCGTTACCACGATAGACGATATTGAATGAGGAGTTAGGAATGAGGAATGAGGAATTCTTGCTGCCACAGCTAAGAGAATCTGTTCGAGGGAGGAAAAGCCGTGGCCTTTGATTTCAAACGTTGTCGGGGTCTTTCCGGTGTGTTCGACACTCGGTGACCAGAAAGATCATTTGTGGTGGGAATGCCTCTTCTCGGGACAATGATGCGGCGGCATTCCCAATTCCCAATTCCTCATTCCTCATTCCTCGTTCGAACCTGCCGCCGTGGTACCCTTCGCCGACGCAATGACGGCGAAGAACAACCTTCCGCGCCTACTTCAAAAACCACGGCCCGCCCATCTCGTCCTCAAGGACGGAACCGCGTTCGCCGGTTGGGCTGCTGGCGCGGCGGCTGTCGTCGAGGGCGAGGTGGTCTTCAACACCGCCATGACCGGCTACCAGGAGATGCTCACCGACCCCTCTTACCACGGGCAAATCCTGACTCTGACGACGTCGCACGTGGGTCAGGTGGGCGTCAATTCGGCCGACGCCGAGTCGGACCGCATCTGGGCCAGGGCCCTCGTCGTCCAGGACCTCGATCTCGAACCGTCTTCGTGGCGCGCCGAGGAGGGCTTTGAGCAGTGGCTCGAAACACATGACCTGGCGGTGGGCTGGGGTTTCGATACCCGCGCCATTGTCCGCCACGTCCGCACCGCCGGCGCGGTCCCCGGTCTCCTGATCACCGACGGCACCCCGCCGGATGAGCTCGCCGAACGCGCAGCGGCGGCGCGCAGCACCGATGGCCGCGACCTCGCCCGCGAGGTTGCCTGCACTGAAGCCTATCCGTGGACCGAAGGGCCGTGGCGATCGCCTTCGGATCCGCAACCGACCGAACACGGCGACCTGGTCAGGGTGGCGGTTGTGGACTACGGCGTCAAACGGTCGATCCTCCGGCGCCTGGTGGCCGAGGGTTGCCAGGTGCAGGTGGTGCCACCGACGATCGGCGCCACAGAATTGATGAATGGCGGGTTTGACGGCGTGCTGCTCTCCAACGGCCCCGGCGACCCCGCGGCGGTGGAGGGCGCACAGGCGGTGATCGCCGATCTCGTCGGGCGGCTGCCGATCCTCGGAATCTGCATGGGCTGCCAGCTGCTCGGTCTCGCCCTTGGCGGGCGGACGGTCAAATTGCCCTATGGCCACCACGGCGGCAACCATTCGGTGCGCGAGTTCTCGACCGGCCGCGTCCTGGTCACGTCGCAAAACCACAACTACGTGGTCCAGGAGTCGTCATTGCCGCGCGAGGTCGAGGTCACCCACATCAACCTCACCGACGGCACTCTGGAAGGGCTGTCACTGCCGCGCGCCGGCATCGACGCCGTCCAATTCCACCCCGAGGCGAGCCCCGGGCCGAATGATGCTCTCGAGCTGTTTCAGACATTTGCCGAGCGATGCCGGGAGCACAAATGAGGAATGAGGAATTAGGAATTAGGAATGCCACCCACCCACCCGCAACGGTGATACAGGGCGAGCTCGAAATTCCTAATTCCTCATTCCTAATTCCTAATTTTGGACGGGAAACGGTGCAGTGACGACGAAACCACCATCCGTTTGTATCCTGGGAGCAGGCCCAATCAGAATTGGTCAGGCCTGCGAGTTCGACTACTCGGGGGTGCAGGGGGTGCGCGCGCTCCGCGAGGAGGGCTGCCGGGTCATCCTGGTAAACTCCAACCCGGCAACCGTGATGACCGACGCCCGGCTCGCCCACCGCAGCTATGTCGAACCCTTGACCGCAAAGACCGTCACCGCGGTCCTCGAAAAGGAGCGCCCCGACGCTCTCATCCCCACCCTTGGCGGTCAGACCGCCCTCAACCTGGCGGTCAAACTCGAGGAGCAGGGGGTGCTGGAACGGCTCGGCGTGCGTCTGCTCGGCGCCTCGGTGCGATCGATCCGGCTGGCCGAGGACCGCGAGGCCTTCAGGCTCGCGATGGAAGCGGCAGGGCTACCGGTTCTGCCCGCCGTGACCGTCACCACGATCGAGGAAGGCCTCGCCGCCCTCGACGACATCGGCCTGCCCGCCATCCTGCGCCCGTCCTTCACGCTCGGCGGCTGGGGCGGCGGCATCGCCCACGACCACGCCTCGTTCAAACGCCAATTGAAGCTCGGGCTCGACGCCTCGCCCTCCAACCAGGTTTTGGTGGAGGCTTCGGTCCTGGGCTGGAAGGAGTTCGAGCTCGAGGTCATGCGCGACTCGGCCGGCGCATTCGTCGTGGTGTGTTCAATCGAGAATCTCGACCCGATGGGGGTCCACACCGGTGACTCGATCACCGTGGCGCCGGCTCAGACCCTGACCGACCGCGAATACCAGGTGCTGCGCGACGCCGCCCGCACCGTGCTCGACGCAGTCGGCGTGGCCACCGGCGGCGCCAACGTCCAATTCGCGGTCAACCCCGTAGACGGCCGCTACGTTGTGATCGAGATGAACCCGCGGGTCTCACGGTCGTCCGCCCTGGCCTCGAAGGCCACTGGCTTCCCGATCGCCCGTATCGCCGCCAAGGTCGCCCTCGGCCGCCGGCTCGACGAGATCATGAACGACATCACCGGTTCGACGCCGGCTTCCTTCGAACCCGCACTCGACTACGTGGTGGTCAAGATCCCTCGCTTCACCTTCGAGAAGTTCCCCGGCGCCGATCCGCGACTCGGCACCGCCATGAAGGCGGTGGGCGAGGTGGCGGCGATGGGACGCTCCTTCGAGGAAGCCCTGCTCAAGGCCGTACGATCGCTCGAGGTGGACCGCGACTCGCTCGAGGCCCCGCCGTCGGTGGCGGCCGCCGACGATGGCGAACTCGAAAAGCGTCTCGCGGATCCCACCCCTGAAAGACTGTGGGAGCTCGCCGAAGCCCTCCGTCGCGACTGGAGCCTGGACCGCATCAAGAAACTGACCGCGGTCGACCCCTGGTTCCTGCGCCGGATCAGCGCTCTTGTGGCGTCGGAAACCGAGATCGCGTCCCGTCTCGAAGAGCCCGGAGTCCTCGCAGCCGTCAAACGCCTCGGTTTCTCCGATGCCCATATCGGCCGGCTCGTGAATGAGAAATCAGCAAACATCCGGCAACGCCGCGTGGCCGCCGGGATCTCCCGGGTGCGGCGGAGGGTCGATACCTGCGCCGCCGAGTTCGAGGCCCGCACACCCTATCTCTACGGCAGCTTCGGCGACGGCGACGAGCAACCGACGCCGCGCCGCCCGATCATCATCCTCGGCGGCGGTCCGGTGCGGATCGGCCAGGGGATCGAGTTCGACGCCTGTTGCGTCGAGGCAGTCGCCGGGCTGCGGGCCGAGGGCTACGAAGCGGTCATGATCAACTGCAACCCCGAGACCGTCTCCACCGACTACGACGCGGTCGACCGGCTGCACTTCGACCCCCTCTTTTTCGAGGACGTCCTCGAGATCTGCGAGGCCGAGCGACCGATCGGCGTCATCGTCCAGCTCGGCGGTCAGACCCCGCTCAAGTTGGCTGCCGATCTGGAACGGCACGGCGTACCGATCCGCGGCACCCCGCGCGACGCCATTGACCGCGCCGAGGACCGCGGCCGGTTTGCCGAGCTGCTCGAAGAGCTCGGTCTGAGACAACCGCCGGGCCGGATGGTGACGTCGGCCGAAGAGGCCGCCGCGGCAGCGGACGAGCTCGGGTTCCCGGTTTTGGTTCGTCCTTCGTACGTTCTCGGCGGCCGGGCGATGGAGATCGTCTACGGCCACGACCAGCTCGCAGAGTACCTCCGGCGGGCGGCCGCCGTGGACCCGGACCGGCCAGTCCTGCTCGACCACTTTCTCGAGCGTGCGGTCGAGGTTGACGTCGACGCGGTGGCCGACGGCGAGCGCGTGGTCATCTGCGGAGTTATGGAACACATCGAAGAAGCGGGCGTCCACTCGGGCGACTCGGCCGCGGTGACACCGCCGGTCAGTCTGCCGCTCGAACTCCAGGCCGAGCTCCGGCGCCAGGTTCGACTGCTCGCCCTGGCCCTCGGTGTGCGCGGCCTCATCAACGTGCAGTTCGCCATCCAGGAAAACACGGTGTATGTCATCGAGGTCAACCCGCGGGCTTCGCGAACCGTGCCATTCCTGGCCCGCGCCACCGGCACCCCGTGGGCCGAACTCGCAGCCAGGGTATGCGCCGGGGCGAGCCTCGACGCCCTCGGCGTCCACGACGGCGTACCGACCGAGGTCGCGGTCAAGCTGCCGGTCTTCCCGTTCGAGCGCTTCCCCGGTGTCGACCCGTTGCCAGGGCCCGAGATGCGCTCAACCGGTGAGGTCATGGGTCGCGGCCGCACTTTCGGCGAGGCCTTTGCCAAGGCGGCGCTGGCGGCGGGCTGGCGGCTCCCCGAGGGTGGGCGGGTGCTGCTGTCGCTGGCCGATCGCGACAAGGAACGGCTGCCGGCACTGGCGGCGCGCTTTCTCGAACTCGGTTTCGGACTCTCCGCCACCGAGGGCACCGCGGCCGCGTTGCGCGAGGCCGGTTTCAGCGACGTGCAGACGGCCTCCAAGGTGGGTCAGGGCCACCCGGACATCCCCGAACTGCTGGCCGAGGGCGCTGTACAGCTGGTCATCAACACCGCCGCCGGACAGCGCGCCGCGCGCGATGCGGGCTCGATCCGCCGCGCGGCTCTCGATGCGGGGGTTCTCTATTTCACGACCATTCCCGGCGCGCACGCCGTCGCCGAGGCGGTGGCAGCCGTGCGGCGTGGGCCGTTGTCGGTGCGCGCTCTGCAGGACGACGCCTCGGGTCTCCCGCCGTGGGCAGCGTCGCTGGGGGACTAACGAAGAGTTTTGAGTTCTTAGTTTTGAGCTGTACTCACGCCCGCCCTTGAATACTGATGGTTGAGTGGGAACTCAGAACTAAAAACTCAACACTCAAAACTGGCGTCAGGATTCAGTGCAGCGACGTCAAGCGGTACTCCGCCAACAGACGCGCATCGATGAGATCGTAGTCGCTGCCGTCGATCCGGAAGTACTGGCGGCCGATGGTGTAGGCGCGTTCGATCCGCTGCTGGACTTCGTCCGGGTTGTAGAGCAGGCGAAAGACGTAGCCGACCTGGATATAACTCACCATCGAGAGATCATCGGCGGTGTCGAAGTCTCCATCCGCACCGGCGCTCTCCAGCACCAACCGCATCCACTGGCCCTCGCCGAAGTTCGGGCGATCTCTGGTGAAGAAGCTTTTTTGTAAGCCGCTCTGAAGGTCATCGGCGACCTTTGGCAGCGTGCTCGGGTCGCGGTCTCTCGGCAACGGCGCTGCCGTCACCCGATACGGATGGCCCCATCCATCAACCGCCCGCACCTCATACATTTCCCGTACCGAAGGCGGAGCCATCCCGGTGTCTGCACCCATGAAGACAAGCGGGATCCACCCGCGAACCCGGGCCGTCGAGGATGACGCAAGAACATCGGCCCAGTCGCCGCCAAACGGCGGGATCTCGTTTTCGCGAATCATGAAACGCGAGGCCGCCGCGCCGATCTCGTGCATACGGTGAATGGTCTCGAGTTCGGCGGCGCGGCCACCGTCGCCCAGGACCATCCAGCGCACCGTCGTCGCCAGATCCGGTCCGGGCCCGGTCATCCGCAGACGCATGAAACCGAGGAAGGGCAAGGCAACGAGCAGCGGGTAGACGAGGTAGCGCCAACCCCCCTCTCGAAGCCGTTGCATCACGGTCGGCGACGGCGGTACCGAGAGGACGGCACTCAGATCCCACCCGCAGTGTTGGCAGATCGTTGCGTTTTCCAGCATCGGCGCGCCGCACCCGCCGCATTTCGTGGGGTCGTACATGGGTCAAGAATAACTCAACCGGCGCTTCGGCCGGTTTCGGATACTGGATGCTGGATGTTGTCGCGGGGAAGGCTTGCAGAAAGGCAGGTTCATCCGGATGATTGGAAAGCCTCACCGTTCGCGTCCACCGGACGTGCCGTCTCCGAACGATGTTGCGTTCGTCTTTCCTTGAATTGAGCGGATGCATCGGGCGCAATCATCTTCGGAGGGGGCACTCACGGGCAATGCAGCCGGGAAAATCGGGATATCCACTCTGGGAAAACCTCTGCAGGACGGATGCCCGCGCGGTTGGGCTCGAACTCAGTGCCTCCGCCCGGTGCGAGCGATCAGCCAACGGGTCGGCCCGGGCGACAGATTCGCCAACCACCACATCAGCCGCAGCTGGAACGGGTGGAAGACGACCCGCCGGGGCCGCCGGACGACTCCGAGAACGACTTCGGCACAGCTTTCCGGGGTGCTCAACGGAACCCACCTGCCGATCGCAGGGATGTACTGGCGCGAGTCGGGGTTGGCCTCGAAATATCCGCTCGAGACCTCGCCGAAGTAGACCAGCGAGCTGGTGACCCCGGTGCCAATAAGATCCATGCACAGCGCCTCGTGCAGACCGCGCAACGCCCATCGCGATGCCGTGTAGGCGGTTGCGCCCGGCCACGGCATGAGGGATGCCGGCGAACCGATGTGGATGAAGTGTCCGCGGCCCGCCGCCAGCATGCCCGCCATGAAGGCGCGGCAGATGTTGGCAGCGGCGAGGTAGGGAGCGCCGATCGTCTCGACGATTTGTGCCGGTGCCGTCTCTTCGAGAAACCGCCACACGCCGGCGCCGGCGCTGTTGACGACCAGCGACGGCGACCCCCACTGCGAAAAAACCCTCTCCGCCATCGCGTCCACGGCGAGGCCGTCGGCGGCGTCGAGGGCCTCGACCATCGCCTCGCCGCCGGCCGCCCCGATGTCGTCCGCCAGCCCCTGCAACCGCTCCGCCCGCCGTGCCACCAGCACAACCCGCCAGCCATCTGCTGCCAGCAACCTCGCAGTCGCCTCACCGATACCGCTCGATGCTCCTGTGACAACGGCGACGCGTCTTTCTGAAGGGCTCATGGACGCAGGTTACTGCATGCCGGCGAAGAAGGGGAGCAGGGGGGAAAGGGAGAAAGGGGGACCGCTCAGAAACGGTCCGCGTGCGGTGGAGGCGCCATTTTTTGCATTGTCTGATGCCTCTATCCTCAGCAGACCCGTGGGGCGTCTCGGGCAAACAATGCTAAAGGTGGCTCCTCTCGGGGAGGAAGCTCTGAAAAATGGGCTCACTCGATCGATGGGCGGGCGGTTTACCCTCAGACCAGCGGCCGCCACCATGGGGCGAGGCGCTCGGCGAGAGCCTGCCATGCGGCGTCGGTGTCGGCGATGGCGTCACCGCCGAGCTTTTCGAGCATGCAGTCGGCCAAGATCAGGGCCAGCATGGCCTCGACGATCACCGGTGCAGCGCCGATAGCGGTGACGTCGGAACGCTCCCAGGCAGTCGCCCCCTCTTCGCCGCTGGTCAAATCAACCGACGGCAAGCCTTTGCGGAGGGTCGAAATGGGTTTGAAGAAGGCTCGTACGACGAGGTCAGCACCGTTGGTGACGCCCCCCTCGAGTCCGCCCGCTCGATTGCCCGTGCGTTCGAGACGACCGTCGACCAGCTCGTAGGGGTCGTGGGCCTGTGACCCGAGAAGAGAAGCCACTTCGAGCCCGTCGCCGAGGGACGCCGCCTTGACCGAGTGAATCGACACCAGGGCCTGCGCCAGCCGGCCGTCGAGCTTGCGGTCCCAGTGGACGCACGAGCCGAGCCCGGGCGGCAGACCACGCACCACCGCACCTACCACCCCACCCATGGTCTCGCCGGACTGACGAGCTTCGCGGACTGCTTCCACCAGGCGATCCTCGTCATCGGGTTTAGGGGTCACCAACGGCGAGTCGTACTGCACCTCGGCCAGGTCGTCCCAGGTTGGTGCGCCGGCCAGAACCTCGTGCGGTCCAACCCGCAGCACGGCCGATCGCATGCTTACGCCATAGCGACCGAGCAGCTGCGCGCACACCGAGCCCGCCGCCACCCGCGCCGCGGTCTCCCGCGCCGACGAACGCTCGAGGACGTTGCGCATGTCCGCGAGCTGATCGGTGGCGGCCCCGCCCGAATAATCGGCGTGACCCGGCCGCGGCCGCGTGACTGCCCTTTTGGCTGCGGCCTCGGCATCCACCTGCCACGGGTCCATCACATCGGTCCAGTTCTGCCAGTCGAGGTTGACCACCTCGAGGACTAGGGGTGACCCGAGGGTGCGGCCGTCGCGCAGACCACCCGTGACTGTCACCTCGTCTTTTTCGATCCTCTGACGGCCGCCGCGGCCAAAGCCATGCTG
>RCNF010004027.1_pt1 | contig 12035 bp, 8 predicted proteins | sample 2041311 | NCBI WGS metagenome assembly RCNF01 (sample SAMN09708228, study PRJNA481090) | Marine sediment metagenome, whole genome shotgun sequencing project. | biome: marine sediment; feature: ocean; material: sediment; isolation source: Sewage treatment plant 2 marine sediment (STP2) ... | reverse complement strand
AAAGTTGTATTTTCATGGAATAAACCATACCTATGAAAAAACTTGCTTTCTTCTTATTTACCACCTTTTCAATTGCTTTATATTCCCAACAGATTCTTCCCGAAAATGAACGTGCCAGGGTAATAGATGAAATCCTTGCTGACAGATTCAATAACCTATTGCCAGACCTTATGGATAAATCGGATATTGATATGTGGATCTTGATTTCACGGGAATACAATGAAGATCCTGTCCTCAGGACCATGTTGCCTTCAACTTGGTTGAATGCTCGAAGGCGCACTATTTTGCTTTTCCATCGAAATAAAGCCAAGAATACGATTGAGAAGTTGGCTGTCGCCCGGTACAATGTTGGTGAGAATATTGTTTCGGCCTGGGATAAGGAAAAGGAACCTGACCAATGGCAGCGATTGATGCAGTTGATTGAAGAAAGAAATCCTTCTAAAATTGGATTGAACTTTTCCATGGATCATAATATTGCAGACGGACTTGATAAAACCGATTATGATGAATTTATGCAGAACTTACCAAAGAAGCATCACAAAAAAGTAGTTTCGGCAGAGCAATTGGCCGTTCGTTGGATTGAGACCCGTACAGAACGGGAGATGATTATTTTTAATCAACTGGTTGATATTACCCATGATATTATTGCCGAGGCATTTTCTGAAAAAATAATAACACCTGGAGTCACCACAACCACCGAGGTAGAATGGTGGATGCGTCAAAAAGTTACAGATTTAGGGTTGGAAACCTGGTTTCACCCAACTGTTGATGTACAACGTACCAGTGAGGAATTGGTGAGTCACTTGTATTCATTTTCAGGACGTCCCGATGACTTGGTCATTCGGCCAGGCGATTTATTGCATTGCGATTTTGGAATCACTTATTTACGTTTGAATACCGATTGCCAAGAATTGGCATATGTCCTAATGCCTGAGGAAAAAGAAGCTCCCAAATTTCTTGTCGACGGCTTAAAAGCAGGGAATAGGGTTCAGGATTTCTTAACGAACAATATGATTAAAGGGCGAACTGGTAATGAAATATTGGCCAAGGCATTACAAGATGCCAAAGCTGCCGGACTCCGCCCTTCAATTTATACCCATCCTTTGGGGCTTTACGGACATTCAGCCGGAACCACTATAGGAATGTGGGATGCCCAAGGTGGGGTTGTGAAAGATGATGGCGATAATTATCCTTTAAATCCCAATACGGTATATGCCATAGAATTGAATACTACCGTGACCATCCCCGAATGGAAACGTGATATTCGTATTATGCTTGAAGAAGCAGGGTTTTATGGTGAAAACGGATTCCGTTATGTAAATGGTAGGCAAACCGAATTATTATTGATTCCGCGCGTAAAATCACATCAAGGGAACTAGGCTAGGCTCGATTTTTGATAGAAGAATGTACAAAACCAATACAATAATGAAGGCACTTCTTTTTCTTTTCTGCTCTTTTTTCTTTTTGGCTGTACAGGCCGAGCATGCTGTTTTACAGGTTAATGGGGTGGTCAACCAAAACGGTTATCCGGTAAATAATGTAAGTATCCATATAAAAGATTCAGCCCAGGTCGTTTTCACCAACGAAAAGGGGGCCTATAGCATTACCGCCAAAACCGGAGATGTGTTGGTTTTCAAACATTTGGGTTTACAAACAGTGGAGGTATTGCTAGAGCATGTTACCATTATATTGAACATTGACATGAAGCCCTTGGAAGAGCAATTGCAAGAGGTTGTGGTAGAGAAACACAAGAGAAAGAGTCCAACAGAAAGGCAAATCGAATACGACCTCAATAACGATTTGATACGGACAAATCTTGGCATTTTGGACACCCGTAAATCCGGGCTTTCAATTCGTATGATTAATGGTGCTGATCTTAACATAGGATCCCCAACTTTTTTAGAAGCTATTAGAGGGCAGTTAACAGGCAGGATTTCTTATAGGGGTAGCATTTTTGATGAAGATAGGACTGCCGTATATTTAAGAGTAACCTCTTCTTTGTTAGGAGGACAAAAGGCTGCAATTTATGATGTTGATGGCGTTATAATGGATACACCTCCTTTATTTTTATCGATTCAAGAAATAGATAGGATTGCAGTGATAAGGGGAATTGGCGCTTCAGGTCGTTATGGTAGAAGGGGCCATGGTGGGGTCATTGTTATAAATACCAAAAGAGCGGAACTTAGTGATCCCAAAGTGACCCAACGTTTCAAGGATTCCTTAACCTATAGCAAGCAAAGGGCTGCAGAGGCATTTACCACGGTAGATTGGGAAACCGAAATCCCTATTCAATTGAACGATTTATTCCTTTGTAAAACAGAGGAAGAGGCTTTGCAAATTTTTGAGAATAAAAAGGCACATTTTAATAATTCTCCCTACGATGCCATTGAGGCGGGCAATTATTTTTTGAAGGAGTGGCAGAATAAGGAAAAGGCAGAAGAAATATGGAATTCGATTAAGAATAGGTATTCAAATAATGCGGCAGTTTTAAAAGCTTTGGCATATACGTATGAGAAAAACGATGATTTAGTTGCGGTAATGCAGCTTTATCAGGCTATTTCTTCATTACGCCCAAACTATGCCCAAACCTATCGTGATTTGGCCTATATCAACAACGAATTGGGAAAACCTAAAAAGGCCTTGAAGCTATACGCAAGGCAGGTGTTGGATAGGGTAGACGCCCCCCAAAATGCCATTGATTCCATCATCAATATCGAATCGCATAATCTTTTATTGCTCAATAAAATTGAATTGTCTTCCAAAGTTATCGATATTGAACAAGCCCTTGGTTATTCCCCAATCCGATTACTGTTGGAATGGAACAATGGAGAAGCCGAATTTGAATTGCAGGGTACGAATCCGCCTATGTACTACACATGGAAGCATACCTACGAAAGCGACCCAGAACGGATTGTGGACGAAAAAACAAAGGGATATTCCAGCAAACAGTTCTTTATCAACGAGGATTTAGGAGGCACCTGGAGGTTCAACCTAAAGTATCATGGCAATAAGTCTTTTGACCCTACCTATCTAAAAGTCAGCGTTTATTTTGACTATGGAAAACCATCCCAACGAAAGGAATTGAAAGTGTATCGATTACAGAAGGAAAATGTAAATAGGCATCTATTAACGATAAATACTGATTCAAAGTCTATTTCCAGTTAAACCTGCAAACGCCTAATAATAGGTGTATAACGAGGCCGTGGTTAAGAGCTTCAATGCAGCAAGAACTAGGATTTATAGTGAAAATGGATTTAGATATGTCAATTGTAGACAAACTGAATAACTATTAATTTCAAGGGTAAAATCGCATCAAGGAAATTAATATTTGGTTCGATTTTTGTGGGATACTACAACAAAAAAACTTCAGTATGAAAAAGATTGTTTTAGTTTTATTCTTGGCCCTCAACGCTGCCTTTTCACAGGATAAGTCAAAAGTTATTTCGGGCATTGTAAGCGATGGTCGCACGCCTTTGGAAAATGTACAAATAGCTGTTGACGGTTTGGATGCAACTTTGTTTACTGATGCACAGGGTCGATATGCTTTGAACACAGTGCCAGGAAATACGATTCGCTATTCGTATACAGGTATGAAAACGATAGAAATTGTAGTCGAAGATGTAACCCGGATTTTGAATATTGAAATGTTTCCGGATATAGAGGAACTAGACGAAGTAGTGGTGACAAAAAGTAAAAGACGGTCTAAAGAAGAATTGGAATTGAACTATAATTCGAATCCAAATCTTATAAAAACAGCCTATGGCATAATTGATTCAGAAACTGCGGCTTATCAAATCCGCATTCTCTCCGAAGAATATATCGGTAGTGTGAACTTATGTATTTTAGATGTATTGCGAAATGAGTTCCCTGGGGTTGCCGTTAAGGGCGATTGTATTGGAGGGGGGGTCATCAACGTTAGGGGTGCCAACTCCTTATTCAATGATCAATCCGCTATTTTTGATGTGGATGGACAAGTCCTAACGGATACTCCTTTATGGATATTGCCCAGTAATATGAAGAGGGTTGCTGTGTTGTCAAGCTTTGCGGCAACCACCAAGTACGGGTCTATTGCTTCAGGCGGAGTAGTTATTATAAATACAAATTCGGGAAGCACCTATCCAAAATCAAAAGAAATTGTAGACCAGGCAAGGCTTCGAAACAATAAATATCTTGGGGATGCCTTGTCTTCAAAATCACTTTCGAGTAGTGAACCGACCTATCTTCAAGAATTGCATGAGGCCAAATCTCTGGAAGAAACCAAAAAAATTCATGAATTCTATGCTCCGAGGTATGGCTCCAGTTATAACTATTATGTAGATGCTCTTGAATATTTTATCGGAAATTGGAACGACGAAGGATATGAAGAGAAAATAATTCAAGATGGATTAGCGCACTTTAATGAAAACCCATTAGCCCTCAAGACCTTGGCCTATGTATACCAGTCTAAAGGGGATTTCAAAAAGGCCAATGAATTTTATAAGGAAATATTTATCCAGCGCCCTAACTATGGGCAATCCTATATGGATCTGGCGAACAGTTATCGTGAATTGGGAGATGTTAAGAAGGCAGTTTCTTTATATATGCGCTATAATTATTTGGTAAACGAAGGGTTTTTGGAGAACGATTCCACGGCATTTACTAAAATCATGGACCGCGAACTTAATAACTTGATTGCCGTGAGCGGAAGGAACATTCTTTCGAAACGGGATTTTAAAAAGGCAGTTTTAGAAGAGGATTTCAATGGTACCCGGCTTGTTTTCGAATGGAATGACAGCGAGGCTGAGTTCGAATTGCAGTTCGTGAACCCTGAGGGCCGCTATTTTAAGACGGAGCACTCCTTGGCAGCCGATTCGGACCGCATACGCGACGAGAAATTGCTGGGATATTCATGCGAGGAGTTTTTGATAGACGAATCCCTTCCCGGAACATGGCAGGTAAATGCCAAATATTTGGGTAACAAGAGTTTGACACCTTCTTATTTAAAGGCTACCATCTATTACGATTACGGTAGTGCTACCCAACGTAAAGAAATAAAGGTCTTTAAACTGGGACTTAAAAATGTGAACCTAGAACTATTTAAGGTCAACAATACCGCGAGGATAGTCTCCAACTAAAAATCAACCTAATAAAATCGTAAGTAGAACGCAATTACATTGAAAGAATGGATTGCTTAAAAAAGCAAGCCTTTTTTGTAATATATTTACCACAAAAATAATTTATGAATAGATTGTTTACTCTTTTGTTCCTTGTTTATTCCTTACAAGGATTCTCCCAAGAAAAAATAAATAAAATCAGTGGCTTGGTATCAGATATGGGCTATCCATTAGCCAATGTGAACATATCGATCAAGGGTACTACCGATGGAATACAAACAGATAAAAATGGAAAATACGAAATTGTGGCAAGACCGAGGGATGTACTTGTCTTTAGTTATGTAGGTATGCATGATGTACTGATAATCGTTGAAGATGTTACCAAAATATTAAATATTAATATGGTCCCTAGAGTGGAAGAACTTGATGAAGTCATTGTAAGCCAACAGAAAAAGAAAGGACAGGAAGGTTTGCAATTAGACTATGCCGTGAATAAAAATATAGTGCGGACCTCCTTCGGCTTTATAGATGCAGAAAATGCCGGATATTCCATGACCACTGTAGATGGCGATAATTTGAACCCCGGCGCTATCGATATTTTGTCTGCCTTGCAGGGTAGATTACCCGGTCTTACCATTGAAACAGTTAACAGTGCAGGGGGAGGTACAGAAAGAGCGGCCTTTATTAGGGGTCGAAGTTCTGCACTCTATCCTAAGCCCGCTATTTTTGAGGTAGATGGCCAGATTTTCACATCGGTACCCAACTTTTTATCCATAGACAATATAGACCGGATAGCTACCCTGCCAGGACTTGGTGCCACGGTAAAATATGGAAATATTGCCTCTGGAGGGGTAATTATTATCAATACCAATGGTTCTTTTGTTATGCGTGAAGAAGGAACCAATAAGCCCTATGATCAAGCAAAACTAAGAAACAACAAGTTCGATGAAAAAACAGCTTTGCGTAAACTAAAACCTGTTGTCCCAAAGTATTTACTGGAAATCGAAAAGACAACAACGATTGACGAAGCTTTAATCGTCTATGAAAATCAAAAAAGGCTTTATTCCAGTTCCCCGTACTTTTTCTTGGATGTAGCAAAATCGATTAAGAATAAATATCAGAATCAGGAAAAAGCGGATTTCATATTGAATGAAATGAAAGTTTTATATGCCAAGAATCCGGAAGCATTAAGGGCATTGGCATATGTACTTGAATCTGAAAAAAGACATTCAGATGCTTTGAATGTATATAAGGACATTTTCAGGCTTAGACCTAGATATGCCCAATCGTATAGAGATCTTGCCAATATGTACGTGCTTAATAAGGAGTATACAAAAGCATTAGGTCTGCACGCTAGATATCACGAATTAAGAAAATTGGATTCCATAACATTGACGTTTGATGGGATTGATGCCATCTTGGAGTTGGAATCCACGAATTTGATTGCGAGAAAAGGGGAAGAACTAAAGATTGAAAAAGGGGATGTCAGTGATTCAGATATTGGTGGCACCCGAGTTCTTATCGAATGGAACAATACCGAGGCAGAATTTGATCTGCAATTCGTAAATCCCGATAAACAATATTTCGTTTGGAGCCATACTTTGGAGAATGAATCTGAGCGAATCTATGATGAAAAAATAAAAGGGTATTCCTGTGAACACTTCTTGATTGATAAAAGTCTTCTTGGCGAATGGAAAATAAACATCAAATATTTTGGTAATAAAGCGTACAACCCAACCTATATGAAAGCCACTGTTTATTATGACTATGGTACTTCAATGGAAAGGAGTGAGGTAAAAGTTTTTTCGCTTTCCGAAAAGAACGTCAATTTTGAGTTGCTTAACCTAATCAATAGGCTGTCTGTAAGTAAGTAAACTTATTTATTGGATAGATAGAATGTCCTTGGTTTTATGAGGTTCTTTGATATAGGATCTAGACTTTATTTTTTCCATTTCCGCTAAATGTGGAGTGCCAAAATTTTCTTTTTCACCATTAAAGAGAACACGCCAAATTTTTCCGTTTTTGGATTCTGAAATATATAACGAACCATCAGGTCCCTCTGCCAAACCCATAGGTCGATATTTGGCATCTTTCATTTGCACGATGGTATCTACACCGGCAAAACCATCAGCGAATACTTCCCATTTTCCTGTTGGCTTTCCATTCTCAAAAGGAATAAATGCTACGATATAACCAGCTTGTGGATATGGGGCTCTATTGGTGGATCCATGGAATGCAACAAAAGCACCGTTCTTGTATCTTGAAGGGAATAAATCTCCTTTGTAGAACAACATATCATTAGGGGCCCAATGCGCAGGTAAACCCATGAGTGGGTCCGCATAGCCCTTTGCCTCCTTTGTACCATCTCCGCCATACTCTGGGGCCAGCATTCTTTTGTTTTTGAAATGGTCATAATAGGTGTAAGGCCACCCATAATCATCCCCTTCATTGACTATCATGAATTGTTCCGCCGGTAAAATGGCATTTTGCCATTGGCTATAATATTGAGGAGCGTGATTGTGTAGAAAATCACGGCCATGATTAATTGCATATAGTTTATTGTCCATTTCATTCCAAGATAGGGCAACAACGCTACGGATTCCTGTGGCAAATCGCTGCCCATCCAGTTGTGATTGTCCTAATTTATTAGCATCAAATTTCCAGATACCTCCCAGAATGTCCAATTGCGAGCAAGGGTTTTCGCCCATAACAATACCATTCGGATTTAGATTGGTAGCGTTCTTGTCTTCACATGCATTGGTGGGAGCACTAAAAGTAACGTATAAACCATTATTACTGTCAAAAGCTATTGATTTTGCATTGTGCCAACGAATTGGGTAGGGGTCTGTAACAATAGTTTCAGTGACACTTTCAGGAATTAGTTTATTGGGCGTTAATTTTTGTCGATAAACAACGAGCTCTGAACTAAAGTATAAATACCCTTTGTGTATTCGCATTTCTGTGGCAAACGCCCCATCATTGGGATAATCCCCAAAGCGCTCCATAATATCGGCTTTGCCATCATTGTTGCTGTCCCTTAATGCAACATTGCCTTTATCCCCAGTCGTGATCTTTAGTTTTACATAAATGTCCCCGTTGTCATTTACGGCCAAATGTCTTGAGGGTCCTACACTGTCAGCAACCACCAATGCCCCGAATCCGTCGGCTAGAAATAGGCCACCATTATCCTTATCGGGAGTAGGTTCCAAAACAGTATTCTGACTTTCATCTACCACCTTATCGTTTTTCAATTCCAATTTAGTATTTGACTCGTTATTACGATCTTTACAATTGGTGAACGCAAAAAGTAAGGTAATAAGAAATAAAATTTGAATCCGCATAGTTGGTTCTTTCAATAAATACTTAGCTAGCAATTAATAATTGTCAGTGAATCAGGATATTATACTTGCAATACACCCATATTAAAAGGTTTTTCAATGGGAGCGTGGTTAGCGGCTTCAATGCCCATTGAAATCCATTTTCGAGTATCCAAGGGATCTATAATGGCATCTGTCCATAAACGCGCTGCAGCATAATAGGGAGATACCTGATTGTCATAGCGTTGCTTTATTTTATTAAAGAGTGCTTCTTCATTCGCCTTGGTGATGGTTTCACCTTTCTTTTTTAATGATGCCTTTTCAATTTGTAATAGAACCTTCGCTGCAGAATTACCACTCATAACCGCGAGTTCTGCACTTGGCCAGGCCACAATCAATTTTGGATCATAGGCTTTTCCACACATGGCATAATTCCCTGCGCCATAACTATTCCCAACTACTACAGTGAATTTGGGAACTACAGAATTACTAACGGCATTTACCATTTTAGCACCATCTTTTATGATTCCACCTTGCTCACTTTTACTGCCTACCATAAATCCGGTAACATCCTGCAAAAAAACCAATGGGATTTTCTTTTGGTTGCAATTCGCAATAAACCGTGTTGCCTTATCTGCAGAGTCCGAATAAATAACTCCGCCGAATTGCATTTCGCCCTTAGCGGTTTTAACTACTTTTCGCTGATTGGCTACAATGCCAACGGCCCATCCATCAATGCGGGCATAACCTGTGAGAATGGTTTTGCCATACCCTTCTTTATATTCTTCAAATTCCGAATTGTCAACCAACCGATTTATGATTTCTTGCATATCATATTGCTCAGTACGAGAACCGGGAAGAATTCCGTAGATATCCTGAACCTCTTCTTTGGGTTTTTGAGGTTTGCTACGATTGTAACCTGCTTTGTCAAAATCCCCGATTTTGTCAACGATATTTTTGATTTTGTTTAAAGCGTCCTTATCATCCTTCGCTTTGTAATCGGTAACGCCACTTATTTCACAATGCGTCGTGGCTCCTCCTAAAGTTTCATTATCGACTTCTTCACCAATGGCAGCTTTTACCAAATAACTACCTGCCAAAAAGATGCTACCCGTCTTATCTACAATAAGCGCTTCGTCACTCATTATTGGGAGATATGCCCCACCTGCAACACAACTTCCCATGACCGCTGCAATCTGGGTTATTCCCATGCTGCTCATAATGGCATTATTTCTAAAAATGCGTCCAAAATGCTCTTTGTCGGGAAATATTTCATCTTGCATTGGTAGAAAAACACCAGCACTATCAACAAGGTAAATTATAGGTAATCGATTTTCAATGGCAATTTCTTGGGCACGAAGGTTTTTCTTTGCAGTTATCGGAAACCAAGCTCCAGCCTTTACTGTGGCATCATTGGCGACAACGATACACTGTTTGCCCTTTACATGTCCTATTTTAATAACTACGCCACCTGATGGGCAGCCTCCATGTTCTTCATACATTCCTTCACCGACCAAAGCGCCTATCTCTATACTCTTTTCATCAGAATCCAATAAATAAGCAATTCGCTCACGGGCGGTCATTTTACCCTGGGCATGCTGTTTTTCAATCCGTGATTTGCCGCCACCTAATTTAACTTTTGCCAGTCTCTTTCTTAGTTGGGATAAATGCAGCTTGTTCTGATCTTCGTTTTTATTGAACTTGATGTCCATATACTTTCTGGTTTCTAAAATCAAGGCTAAAGATAAGGAGTAAAATTGATTACATTTGGAAACAACTAAAATGAATATGCAAGAAAAGTTACGATGGGGAATTGTGGGCCCGGGAGGTATTGCACATAAGTTTGCAGCAGACCTGGATATTGTTGATGATGGGGAGCTACTTGCTGTCGCTTCGAGGAATATTGATAAGGCGAAGGAGTTTGGAAACCAGTATCAAGCCAAATACGCTTTTGGCAGTTATGATGAATTGTTTAAATGTAATGAAGTCGATGTCGTTTATATAGCTACCCCCCATACTTTTCATAAGGAATTGAGTATACAGGCAATGAATCATGGTAAGCATGTGCTTTGTGAAAAACCCATGGGAATTAATGTGGTAGAGGTAGAAGAAATGATTATAGCGGCCAAAAGCAATAAAGTCTTTTTGATGGAAGCACTATGGTCCAGATTTAATCCGGCGATTGTAAGGACCAAAAGGTTAATTGAGGAAGGTGTCATTGGTGATATTAGGTATTTACATGCCGATTTTGCCTTTTATGCCTTGGATAGACCGCAAGAAGGAAGGGTGCTCAATCCTAATCTTGCTGGTGGATCCTTACTTGATATTGGTATTTATCCTATTTTTCTATCATACTTATTATTGGGTAAACCAGAAAAAATATGGTCGTCTTCCAAGTTTCATAAGACTGGGACAGAGATACAGACTTCAATGATATTCGACTATGCAACTGCTCAAGCCATTCTTTACAGTGGATTCACATCAAATTCTGAGATGAAGGCTGAGATATCGGGAAGTAAAGGGTCAATTTATCTTCCTGGCAGATGGCATGAAGCCCAAGGATATTCAGTAGAGAAGGACAATGAAATAGAGTATTTTGATCTACCTGCAAAGGGTAGGGGGTACACACATGAAATTGATGAGGTTCATACTTGTATAAGGTCGGGTAAATTACAAAGTGATCTTTGGAGCCATCAAAACAGTTTAGATTTGGCCCAATTACTCTATTCTGTGCGTACTCAAAACGGAATCACTTTTCCTTTTGAACAATAAAGTTTAAGACCTTTACAAGGATTTCATTCAAAAATTCCGATATTTGAAATTACCAAAAACCAAACCAAAGAAAAATGGGAATGAATAAGAATACCGTATTAGCTTGGGCCACTTTTATAATGATAATAGTAGGTCTGGGTTTAATCGCGCTAGGTGCTTTTAGATATGATGAGGTTGCGGGATGGGGTTTTGCATCTGTAGGCATCGGTTTTTTCGCTATTGCCTGGGTTTTCAATGCTTTAAAAGGCAGGGTTTAAGCTAGGTTCACTTCTTTTTAATTTAATCTTTTTAATATTATGTCTGACGATAAGAAAGTCATTTTCTCCATGTCTGGAGTAACGAAGACCTATAAGAATGCGAATACTCCAGTTCTTAAAAATATATATCTAAGTTTTTTTTATGGCGCTAAAATTGGAATTTTAGGTCTAAACGGTTCAGGTAAATCTACCTTATTACGGATTATTGCTGGGGAAGACAAGAATTACCAAGGCGATGTTGTTTTTTCACCGGGCTACAACGTTGGTTATTTGGAACAGGAACCCAAACTGGATGAAGACAAGACCGTTTTGGAAGTCGTTAAGGAAGGGGCTGCAGAAACTGTTGCAATCCTTGACGAATACAACAAGATCAACGATATGTTCGGCCTACCAGAAGTTTATGAGGATGCAGATAAAATGCAGAAACTTATGGATAGGCAAGCAACTCTTCAAGATCAAATTGATGCCTCTAATGCTTGGGAACTTGATACCAAGTTGGAAATAGCCATGGATGCCCTTCGTACACCGGAGCCCGATAAGAAAATCGCAGTACTTTCTGGTGGGGAAAGAAGACGTGTTGCACTTTGCAGGCTATT
>RCNF010002220.1_pt1 | contig 12035 bp, 9 predicted proteins | sample 2041311 | NCBI WGS metagenome assembly RCNF01 (sample SAMN09708228, study PRJNA481090) | Marine sediment metagenome, whole genome shotgun sequencing project. | biome: marine sediment; feature: ocean; material: sediment; isolation source: Sewage treatment plant 2 marine sediment (STP2) ... | reverse complement strand
CGTCAAAGGCTGCTCACGTATATCACGCAAGTATTCAAGAATGGCATCGTGCAGAATATCCACCTTGTCGTCCAGTTTTAGTACGGTGTCGCATTTTTGCTTGTTCTTTTCTTTTATCCCTGAACGCAGAGTGGAGAACATCTCGTTAATAATCTCACCCATGTGGCCGAGTTCAAATCTTACCTGTTCAAGCGCCACTGTCGGGATCTCGATTACATCCTCCTCAAGGTAACGGGGCTCGATGATAATTTTTTCCTCTACCGGTCTTTCCGGCACCAGCTTCTCCGCCAGCCGCGCAAAAAAGGTGGTAAAGCTGATAAAAATCAGGGTATTGGCTACGTTGAATGCCGTGTGGGCATTGGCTATCTGGCGCGGCACTTCGGCCGCCATGCGAGCCTTGCCACCCAGTTCAGGAGAACTCGGTGAGACTGCCACCACAAAATCAGCCAACTGTGGAATAAACATAACCCAGAGCAATACACCGGCAATATTGAATATGATATGTACCACTGCCGCCCTCACTGCCTCCACCGGCTTGCCCAGGGATGCCAGGATGGCAGTAACACAGGTGCCTATATTGGAGCCAAAAGCCAGTGCTATCCCGGCTGGCAGTGTGATAAGCCCGGATGATGCCATCACAATAGCGATGCCGGTTGTTGCTGCCGAAGACTGGACCAGTCCCGTGAAAACCATACCAACCAGGATACCCAGCAGCGGGCTCTCCATTCTTACCATGAGATCCAGGAATGGCTGGTAACTGCGCAACGGCAGCATCGCATCCCCCATCACCCCCATGCCATAAAAGACCAGCCCCAAGCCCATGACCATGTTGCCGTATTGCCGGGTTTTTTCAGCTTTACCGGTAAACAGCATGAGGAAACCGATGCCGACCATGATCAACGCATACTGGGTTACATTGAAAGCCACTATCTGGGCGGTAAAGGTACTGCCAACATTTGCCCCCATAATCACACCTACCGACTGGGCGAGTGTCATAAAACCGGCAGAAATGAAACCGACCACCAGCACGGTGGTAACCGACGAAGAGTTGAGTACCGCAGTAATAAAGGCACCGGTCATTGCACCCATAAACCGATTTTTGGTCAGCCGGGTAAGCACATCCTTAAGCGAATCTCCCGCCGCTGCTTTGAGACCATCAGACATCTGCTCCATGCCAAACAGGAACATAGCCAGTCCACCAAACAAACCCATACCCAGTTTAAACCAGTCGATAACCACTGCATCCGATTCTGCATCGGCCAGTACGGGAAGCGCTATCACAAAGAGAATAAAGGCGCCCGATATGAAAATAGCCCTGGATCGATTCAGGGCTGATACATGAAGTGCTGGCAGTAGATTTTTCATTTTTATATTCCCGGTTTCAGCTACATAGAAAAAGTCTGGATTTCACTGAACGATATGTTGCCACACAAAGTGGTTTGTAGGCAATAAGTGATATCGGCACCAGCGACGATAAAATATGCCATACCAGAATGCCAGGCCAGAGGGCAGGTCGCCACCACAAAGTAGCCTGTTTGCTGATTAAGATAGATGACATGTGGGTAAAAGGAGTTGCTACAGATTGTTGGCAGGATGGTGTTCGACAGTTTTATAGAAACAAGAGCATAAGAAGAGCATAAGCGGTGAAACTAAAACCATGGTTGGCAAAATCATGAAATTTATTGGTTAGAAGTATAGGGGAAGTGGGCGTTATTTTAGGGTGATTTGGTTTGACTTAGGTTAGAAAGGGTGTTTATACTTCCTGTACTTCATTAGGTAGCAAAGTTTCGCTGCTGGGTGGTTCTTATCAGGATGTATCTGCTTTCGTGCTTGATGCCACTGTGAGAGCAAAATATCAGTTTAATAAAAGGATAGGTGTCTCTGCCGGTATTACCTACTTCAATGCAGAAGTGACCATCGATGAACCTGTTGTGAAAACAGAAGTTGACTACGGTTATGATGGTGTTGCTCCTGGGATTGACTTGAGATTGTAATGAATTATTCCAGAAATTCAGATTTCGACCCCAACAGGTATAAATTGTATTACATCAGGAATGGACAGCTTGTTTGGCGTGCTCGCACCCAGGTGGGCAAGCCCTATCGTGAAACGCCCGTATTTCGCGGTGACATCAAGTACTTGGAATTCAATCCGACATGGACGGTGCCGCCCGGCATTTTGGCGAAAGATATTCTGCCTAAAATCAAACAGAACCCGGCCTATCTAGAAACAAAACGATTGCAGGTGCTCAATGAGTGATTATTATATAGCGGGTATTCACTTATCGGATATCCAGGCTGGTAACGAATAAAGTTATTACATCAACAAAGAGGATTATCCATGACAGATTCAAAAGAGTATAACAATACAAGCTCACTAATGAATATGATTGAAATGTCGATTCGACTGAGCCTGTTATTGTTGCTTGTTGGCTGGTGCTTGCTGATCGTCGTGCCCTTTGCTATTCCGATAATGTGGGGCATGATAATCGCTGTCGCTATTTATCCGTTATTTTTAAAACTGAAGTCTGCATTGGGCGGGAGAAACAAACTGGCTGCAACTGTTTATACACTCATAGCGCTGGCGATTTTGATCACACCTACCGTGATGATTTCCGGCTCCCTGGTTGATACGGCGCGGGTGCTGGTTGAGAAATATGAACAGGGTGCTTTGACGGTATCTCCACCGGATGAATCGGTAAAGGACTTGCCCGTCATTGGGGATAAATTACACTCGGTTTGGACACAGGCGTCGAATGATCTTGAAGAAACGGTCAATAAATACCGGCCGCAATTACGCAAGGTCAGTGAAATGGTTGTTGCCTCGGCGGCAGGTGCTGGTGGAACAGTATTGATATTTATAGTTTCGATCATTATTTCAGGCGTTTTTGTCGCCAATGCATCCGTTTCTTACAACTTTACCGTCAGGCTTTTCTCGCGCGTGATCAATGAGAAACATGGCCTCGAATATACCAATCTTTCACGCGATACCATTCGAAGCATTGCGCAAGGTGTTCTCGGTATCGCCGTTATTCAGGCATCACTGGCCGCATTGGGTATGTACATAATGGATGTGCCTGCCTGGGGGTTATGGACCTTATTGATACTTGGCCTGGCGATCTTACAGCTGCCGCCACTGCTGGTGCTGGGTTTTGTTATTGCCTATGTATTTTCCGTTGCTGACACAACACCCGCAATCATATTTACGATTTATGCGCTCTTTGTCAGCGTCAGTGATACCTTTCTCAAGCCATTGCTGCTCGGACGTGGCGTTGAAACACCGATGCTGGTGATACTGCTTGGTGCGATCGGCGGCATGATTCTGGACGGTGTTATCGGCTTGTTCCTCGGTGCAGTCGTGCTGGCACTAGGTTATGAACTGTTCAAGGCATGGATGGTTTTCGGAGAAACGGATGAGGGTGAAACCTGACAGTTATGAATAAGCTGTTCTGCAGCCGCAATCTGACCCTGCTGCCATTCATCGCGTTGGCCGTTGCGGGCTGTTCTCCCGTTGGCCCGGATTTCGTCAAGCTCGAGCCTGATGCTCCCGCAGAGTGGTCTCAGCCCGTTGAGCAGGGAATTGAAACGACGCCCAATGTGTTGTTGCAGTGGTGGCATGTGTTTGATGATCCCGTGCTGAACGAGCTGGTCGAGGTGGCACGAAAGAACAACAACACTTTGGAGATCGCAGGATTGCGTGTACTCGAGGCCCGTGCCCAACTGGGTATTGCGACTGGCTCGATGTATCCGCAGGTCCAGGTGGGAGCCGGTTCGGCAACCAGGGTTTCACCGGCAGAAAACACGGGTGTGACTTCAAGCTTCTCGCAATACAATCTGGGCGTCAATGTTGCGTGGGAAATTGATTTCTGGGGCCGCTTCCGGCGCGGCATCGAATCAGCAGATGCCGCCTATCTTGGTTCGATAGCCGCCTACGACCAGGCCATGATTTTACTGATTGCAGCTGTGGTAGACAGCTACGCCATCGTTGGCACAGCCGAGGAACAGCTGCGCATCTCGTTCGAAAACCTCAGGATTCAGACGCGCAGTTATGAGCTTGCTGAAGTGCTGTACCGCAACGGAGCTGCATCGGAACTGGACATGCAGCAGGCGGATACGCTTCTGATGGCAACCAAGGCGACTATCCCGGAGCTCCGGGCCGGGCTCAAACAGGCACGAAACGCACTGTCCACCTTGTTGGGCTTGCCTCCTGGCTCAGTCGACCGCCTGCTCAAGGGGCCCAGCGGAATCCCGTCACTGCCCGAGCATGTCGCCGTTGGTTTTCCTGCCGAGATGCTGCGCCGCCGACCTGACGTGCGCCAGGCTGAGTTGCTGGCGATGTCACAGAATGCGTTGATTGGCCTTGCCAAGGCGGATCTGTATCCAAGCTTCAGCTTAACCGGATCGATCGGACTGGCATCCGGAGGCCCCGGTGACAGTAATTTTGGTGATCTGTTCAACTCCGACGCGCTGGCAATTACCGTCGGGCCGTCTTTTGTCTGGCCGTTTCTCAACTATGGTCGCATAAAGAACAATGTTCGGGTGCAGGACGCGCGCCTGCAGCAGGCCCTGGTCAACTACCGGGAAACGGTGCTCCAGGCTGCTCGAGAAACCGAGGATGCTATGGCCGCATTCATCGGTACGCGCAAGCAGTCCGAGGTGCTGGCAGAGACGGTTACTTCCGCCAAGCGCTCGAACGAACTCGCAACCCTGCGATACAAGGAGGGGTTTGCCGACTACCAGCGAGTGCTCGGTGCGCAACAAGAGCTGTTTAACCAACAAACGCGATATGTAACGACCATGGGCAGCGGTATGCGCAACCTTGTAGCCATTTACCGGGCTCTTGGTGGCGGCTGGGAGAACCGTGGCGACTTACCGTTAGTTGATCCGGAAACATCACGACAGATGCAGGAACGAACCGACTGGGGTGATTTGCTAGAAGAGGCTGACTCACCGGGTGGTGCTGAGCAGTAATAGTGTTAACGCGAGCAATAAAATTTCAATAAACAGGATAGATAGAAATGTCAGATGATACACAGACTCAACAAGAACCCTCTATGGATCCTGTGCGGCGGTGGACTTTTATTCTTCTGGCGATTTGCCTGGTGCTGCTGACCTGGTACCTGCGAGCCGACCGCGTCGCTCCGTACACCTCGCAGGCCCGGGTGAACGCACTGGTGGTGCCGGTCGCGTCCCAGGTTTCCGGTATCCTCACCGGGGTGTTCGTCAGCAACAATCAGGCGGTGACAGCCGGCCAGAAATTATTCCAGCTTGATGTCGAAAATTATCGGCTTGCATTGCTGACGGCTGAAGCCGATCTCGCGACGGCCCGCCAGGCGGTGGGTGCAGCGCAGGCCAATGTAGAGGCTGCAGAGGCCTCGGTAGCTGCAGCCAATGCGAGCGTTCTCAGGACCAGACTGGATGCGGTCCGTATGCGTAAAATTCGCAAAGAAGATCCGGGCGCAATCTCCGTGCGCCGCCTCGAATCGGCCGAGGCCTCGCTCTCAACTGCCATCAGCCAGCTGTCCGCTGCGAAAGCCAACCGGAACAAGGCCATCCAGGACCTGGGTGCTGAAGGTGAGAGCAATTCGCGTATTCTGCAGGCCCAGGCAGCGCTGGACCAGGCCAGACTCAACATTCAACGCGCCACGGTTTACGCACCAGACGATGGTGTCGTTACCGGTGTGCGTCTCAATAAAGGTAATTTTGCCGCTGCCGGCAAACCGCAGGTGACCTTCATCGCGACCCATAATATCTGGGTACAGGCAGATTTCACTGAAAACAATCTGGGGCATATCGACTCCGGTGACGAGGTCGCCATCGTGCTCGATGCCCTGCCGGGCCAGGTCATTCGCGGCAGCGTGCGCGAAGTGGGTTTTGGTGTGGCGGTGGACAGTGCCCCGCTGGGAAGCCTGCCGACGATTAAAAATGATACGGACTGGTTGCGCGAATCGCAGCGCTATCCGGTATTGATTGATTTCGAATTGCCGAACGAGGTAGACAGGAAGCTGCTCAAGGTGGGCTCACAGGTCTCGGTGGTTGTATATACCGGCCAGCATTGGGTGACCAATGCGTTGGCCAGTATTTTAATCCACCTTGTTTCCATCCTGACCTATGCCTACTGAGGCTGGCATCATATCCGCAACGCCAGCCATGCATCCGCTGGCCGCACGGCGTATTCTGCGCCTGGCGCTGGGTTCCGCGCTGGCACTTTGCTTCTCGCAGATGATGGCCTGGCCATTGTCCTATATCACTCCCGTGCTGACCATGGTTATCCTGGCCCTGCCGATACCGATGCTCAGTTTTAAGAAAGGACTGGTTTTCATCCTGGCCTTGCTGGTGCCGCTGTTGGCGGCCATGTTGCTGTTGCCTATTCTGCAATATGCGCGCTGGGCCGGCATCCTGCTGGTCGCGATTGCCCTGTTCTATACCTTTTACTTCACAGCGAGAGGTGGCCCGGCTGCGCTGGGTACTTTCATGACGATTGGACTGACACTCACTGTTACGGTTGGTACAGTCAATGCTGAGATACTGATCGTGCTGATCCAGTCGCTGGCCAAGAGTGCTGTGTTCGGTATTGCTTTCGTCTGGGTCGCCCACACGATCCTGCCTGATCTACCACCCGACCCGAACATGCCGAGCAGTCCTCCCCCTGTCAAGGACAGGCCGGCAGCGGCCGAAGCGCGTCGCAGTGCGTTGCGATCGCTGCTGATCGTATTCCCGATGGCACTGCTGTTCATGTTCATGAGTGGCAGCCCGTCATACACGGTTGTGATGCTCAAGGTCGCTACCATGGGCCAGCAGGCCAGCTCCGATCACAGCCGCAAGATGGGGCGTTCGCTGCTGGAATCGACCATCTGGGGCGGTGTCGGTGCCCTTGCGGCCTGGTATTTGTTGAGCGCTTGGCCGTCATTGATTTTCTACACCTTGCTGATCGGGCTGGCAGGACTGCTGCTTGGACGGGGTATTTTTTCAGGGACGGCTGTGCATCCGAAATTTTCGATGTGGTCTTATGCCTTTATTACCATGATCGTGATACTGGCGCCTGCCGTTCTGGACAGCCCTGGCGGTTCAGGCTCAGAGGTGTGGTCACGGCTGACACTTTTTATGCTGGTAGCTCTTTACGGCACGGTAGCCGTTGCGGTATTCGATGCATTTTGGCCGGTAAGAAACCTGGCGGGTCAAAAAGAATCGCAATAGCGGGTAGTCAGACACAGACTGGAAGGGAAGGAAAGGAATTAACAGGGGACAGACTGAAGCTCGCGCCATTACGAGAAGAAAACTGCAAATTTCTAACATAGACCGGGTTACGCTATGCAACTACGACAGTAACTATCAGAACGATGTATGGACTCCACCAACCTAATTAACTTAGGCTGGTGTCGACTAAAACAAAAGGAGTCCATATGCGGTCTTAAGGGTTTTCACAGTTTTACATTCGGCTCTAAGTTACCAACTTCTATAATATATATTATGAATATATCTGCGTGGATTTGTTTGGTGGATGTTGATATAAATCATGATGATTTCATATAGATGAGATTATTCTGTTTTGTATCCTTTGAAGTTTCTGGATTACTTTACTACCTTATTGCTTGTAATCCACACAGGATTTAAATACAATTTGATTTGACTTGACTTGACTTATAATGATTTATTGTTCAGGGTAAGGCCAACAGATAACTAACTGTATTACTATGTCGCAACCAGCGTCAGACGAGGGGCAATAAAATATGGCTAAGCAGTATCGGTTCGGAGATGTTCAGCTAAAATCTCGTGGTAAGCACAAGGAATACAGCTTGAATGCTTTGATGCCCAAGCTGGAACGAGACGCCGAAGGAAACCTGATACCCTACCACTCGCCGCGATTCAAACTGAACCTGGCTGAGTTCTATAACCTGTTACGCCCCTATGTTTCGGTGCGCATGATGGAGCAGATGAGAGCGGTGGTACCACTGGCACTCTACCTGCTTTTATTCCAGATGCTGATCCTGCGGCAACTGGAAGCCCAATACCTGATCATTACCGGTGGCCTTATCGCTGTCATCGTTGGCTTGATGTTCTTCATGGAAGGTCTCAAGCTGGGGCTGATGCCTTTCGGTACGTTGATCGGGCGAACGCTGCCGCGAAAATCTTCACTGCCTGTCGTTCTGCTGATAACCATGATGCTGGGTATCGGTGTCACCTTTGCCGAGCCGGCAATCGGTGCGCTGAAAGCGGTCGGTAAGAATGTTTCGGTTGAACAGGCACCTTATCTTTACGCGCTGCTCAATGATTGGTCGGATATACTGGTGCTGGTAGTCGGTGCCAGCGTAGGACTTGCTGCTGTATTTGGAGCTCTGCGTTTTCTCTATGGCTGGAGCCTGAAACCGATGATCTATATGGCGATGGTTCCGGTACTCGGATTGACCCTGTTGGCGGCCATCGATCCGCAGTTGCAGCAAATTGTTGGCCTTGCCTGGGACTGCGGTGCGGTGACCACCGGGCCGGTGACGGTACCCCTGGTTTTGTCTCTGGGTATCGGTATTGCTGCGGCAGCTGGCAAGGGCGAGTCAGGATTGTCGGGTTTTGGTATTGTGACCCTGGCCTCGCTGTTCCCGATTACAGGGGTGCTGTTACTGGCCTTTTATGTCTCATTTAGCCTTTCACCGGCTGAGATTATCGAAGCTGCACGGCTGGCAAGTGCTGCTGCCGGTAACATAGAGCCGGCCTGGTACCAGAGTAGTCCCGGTGAGGAAATCGTTCTGGGTATCCGCGCCATCCTGCCGCTGGTAATTTTCCTGTTCCTGGTGCTCAAGTTCGTATTGCATGAGCAGCTGAAAGATCCAGGTGAAATCATATACGGTATTACACTGGCCATTATTGGTATGTGCATTTTCAATCTGGGGCTTACCTATGGATTATCCAAACTCGGTGGTGATGTCGGCAACCTGTTACCAGCGGCTTTTACTGAAATCCCTGGTATTGAATCACCTATCTACATCTATGTCGTAGGAGTGGGTCTGGCCTTGCTATTTGCCTGGGCGATGGGTTTTGGTGCTACCCTGGCAGAACCTGCGCTCAATGCCCTGGGTGAAACCACCGAGAACCTGACCAACGGCGTGTTCAAAAAGAAAACGTTGTTGCTCGCCGTCTCACTGGGTGTTGCTTTCGGCATCGCCACCGGTGTCGCCAAACTGATTTATGATCTGCCACTGGTCTGGCTGATAGTGCCCGGTTACCTGCTGGCCATCGTGCTGACCTATTTCTCCAGCGAGGAATTTGTCAATATCGCCTGGGACAGCGCCGGTGTAACCACTGGTCCGATAACTGTTCCGCTGGTGTTGGCCATGGGTCTTGGCATCGGCAACGCGATGAGCGCCATCGAGGGTTTTGGCATATTATGCCTGGCTTCGATAGGGCCAATCATTTCGGTCATGATTACCGGGCTCTGGGCACGTTACAAAGCCGAGGCCGAGGCAAAACGCAATTCAACGATAGCACCACAGAATAATGAGGCACAAGCACTGACATGAACGACAATCTTACTTACCTGACCGATGTAGCAATGATTACCTGTGTGGTCAAACATGGCTTGAGCGATACCATTCTGCAGGCCGCACGTGAAGCCGGCGCTATTACTGGTGCGGTCAGTTTCTATGCACGCGGACACGGTGCCCGTGAACGCCTTGGCTTGCTGGGGGTTACCGTTGAGGAAGAAAAGGAAGTCATCAGCCTGCTGATCTCGCTCGAGCAGAAGGATACGGTTTTCGAGGCGCTGATCCGCGCGGCTAACCTGGATAAGCCGGGCAGTGGTTATATTTACTGCACGCCGCTGGAGAAACTCGCTACCTACATTCCTCAGGATATGATAAACGAGCTTGAGGGCAATACATGATCCAAATAGCGCCCTGCAAACTGATCACCTGTACCGTACCGAACGACGGTACCGACAGGACACTATTACGTGCTCTGCGGGCCGATAAACAGATTATCCGCACCAGCAGCTTACAGGTCAGAGGCCTGGGAATAGCGGAAGGTGTAAAACTCAAGCACGGCGAGGTACCCGAGGACGTCATGATGAGAATGGTTAGTGTCGTCGTTGATGAAGAGCAGGCTGACCAGGTGTTCGACTACATATACGAAAAAGCAAATATTGGTCGCACCGGCGGTGGCGTGGTCACGATGAGCGGAAGTGTTACCGCAACATCTTATTCTTTGCCGGAAGGTGTGCCTGATGAAGAGTAATCATACGAGGCAAGGCGGACACATCGTACTTACAATAAAATGAACTTGTCCGTACTAAAGCCAGCGCCTGAATAGTGTTATTCGGCAGGCCTATCAGCAATAAACCCAATAATTTATTGCTGCATGTTTGCATAAAAAGGATTGTAGCGCAGGCGTAACATATCACTGGCGCTGATATTAAAAACACCTTTTTCACCTTTTATTTCCAGCCGTCCAATATGCAGGCCTTCATCATCTTTCGGCTCGGGGCTGTACAATGAATCTGTCGGTGGTGTATCAGGTACTAACTATTTTTGAAACTATCCAGCATTTCTTTTAATCATTTTTACTCTCTGTCTATGCTGTAATAGACTGCTTGGTCAGTGTCACTGAGGACACGATAGGCCTTAATTAATTGAACCATCAGTTCCTGTTGGCCATGTTTCCTGTCGTGATGCTCAGTATCATTGTACGCTCGGTATATTACAACGAACATCATGAGGTTGACTTGCTATGCTGCGATTTATGAGTTCACTGTTTAGTTCTTCAGAAAAGCAGACTTCAGACATAGATGACGCTCTTATCAGTGCGGCCACTGACCGCATCGTTGAGGGTACAGACAAACGGCTGCTGGGAATTGGCAGCTACAGGAAGCAATTAAGAGTTCCGGTCGAAACCGCAATAGCGCACGTCATACATTTAATCAACCAGTTGCCTGAACCCGTAGAGATCAGTCGCAGCACATACGGCACTGATCCCAGACTTCACGCATTCTTTGCATCAGCAAATCAACTTCAGGAAATAGTTGGTGGTGCACAAAGCGTTAGAGACTCAATCAAACATGCTAAGTATGAATCGTCCAGTAGAATCTATGGGGTGCTGACCATGGAATGGGGAGAAATCAAGCGACTGGGTACGGTGTTGCATAACGACATGATACAGCGCGATGTGTTGCAGGATTCTGTCAACTTCTTCAATCACCTTTATATCGAGCCTTCGATTTCATTAGACGAAGCAATAATGAATATTAAAAGACGTGTATTCGACTCTTTTGTTGCAAGAGCGCTGGAGAAGATCATCGCCGAGCGTAGCTTGAGAACCGAGTTGGGGCTGCAGCAAAAGTTGTTAAAGCGAAAGCTGGCCGCAATGAAAGCCGGTAACTGGGGTCTGGAGGAAGTATTTTCAGGTGATAAACATGCACACAACAGCCCGGCATCGCTAGATGCAGAGATCGTAGCTGTGGAGTCCGGGTTGAATAAGTTGGGTGCAAGTCACAAAGTGCTGGACCGGAATATGCAAATCATCAAGGACACACTGATTAATGCGAAAGGTCTGCTGGAAATACATAATATCAGCATTACCCTGGATGATATGAATATCAAAGCAGTCGAATCATCTTCGCCAAAAGTTCATACCCTTGACCTGATCGAGTTTTATGATATCAGGGGTGAAAAACGCATCGCGCTTCCAGGATGGTACCCGGCAAATCAATTACGATCAAAAAGTGACTTTGTATTTTCTCCTTGATCGAGGACTGCTTGATAAAATTTATCTGCTAATCATGATTGTTGGAATATTTTAGCTCATAGTAAAAATGTCATGGCCGTCTGCTAATGGCTGATACCTGTTAAAAAACTCTAAAATCACATAAAGCCAACTTCTCATCTAATTTGAATTTTTACAAAAACATAACTTAAATATTGCTTCACTGCTGTCCCGTTAAAAAATATATTATTGTATGCAAATGGCGATATAGTAGGCATTAGCCAATGATTAAACAAACCGAGACATGAATCGGTAACTACTTGCTGAGACACGCAGTGAACCCATCCATG
>RCNF010001584.1_pt1 | contig 12048 bp, 13 predicted proteins | sample 2041311 | NCBI WGS metagenome assembly RCNF01 (sample SAMN09708228, study PRJNA481090) | Marine sediment metagenome, whole genome shotgun sequencing project. | biome: marine sediment; feature: ocean; material: sediment; isolation source: Sewage treatment plant 2 marine sediment (STP2) ... | reverse complement strand
TCCAGCCATAATATTCAACAAGGCTATTCACTATCTTCTCCAGGGAAATACCGTGCAGTGGATTATTGACTTGTGACTTATTCATAAACAGGCTCTATCCTTCTTCTGTGAAGATGTCATATATGCATAACGATTAAACTCAGCCGCCGCCAAAGGTGGTCGGCTGCAGTGACTTGTTATGCCAACTTGCCCATAAGAATCCAAGGACCAGGCCCGCGCCTAAAGACCCGATTTGGTTTTGCAGGCGAGGTAGGGCAAATCCCCGCCAACCATATTCTTCCCCAATGACCACCCATAACTGTCCGGCAATAAGCATTAAAGGAAAACCTAACCACTGTGAGGGGATCGGGATAGCATTGATATGAAGGCCGATATTAGCAAACATAAGCAATGCGATAACAAAAATGGCGTATATGTACAAGATAGGACTGAATTTCCAGCGGAGTGCACTTTTAAGTAGCTTTTTAACTCCGTTCGCTCCTTCTGATCGTGCGGTAACAAAAACAGCAGATGCCAGTGGTCCAAGAATACCAATTAAATATAAAAGCATGGCTGGGTTGGTGATGTCAAAAGTGAAAGTTAAACCCAGTAATGGTATTGCCAAATGGAATGTCCAAGTGAATATGTATGCCAAAATAAAAAACAACAACACGCTACCTTTTAACTGCCTGACTTGTTTAAGTGCTGCTTTTAGATTTTCTTTGGTCATACCGATAAGCCCTTCGTGCATAACGCCTGAGCTCACTGGCTTGAAACGCAGTTTCAAGTCCATGTGCAGCGAATTGTTATAAGTTCTTAATTTTTTCCCATTGTTCAACCAAGCCTGAAATACTTTTAAAACCAGGAAATAATTCAATATTTTTTAAGTCTTTTAACTTATTATATCGTATTTTGTCTCTTAATTTAAGTTTTTTAAGAAGATGTTTGAATTCATAATCAATTTGTCCAGAAGTCACGGGTATTGATTTTAGTTCACTTGTTGGACCTATCTTTCCTGAATCAAAATTATAATTTCTTTTTACCGATTCATTATGGATTTCTTTAAGATAATTGTTTAGATAAGAAGTAGGACATTTTGTATTACTAAATCTTTCTAGTTGAGGGTGGTTTCTATATCCATTTGTTCTTTTTTGCAAAACTTTTTTTGCAAGCAAAGCTTCTCGCCAAAGAGCAACTAATCCTTTAGCATCAAGATATTTGGGGTGAATAGACCAAAGTCTCATGATTGCTTTCCCTATAATGTTTAAATACGATTTCAATTTTTTACTTATAACAATGATTATGTTGAGTCTTCATTTCTTTATAAATATTTTCTCGCTTAACACTATTAATATAGATAACATGTTGTCAATGCTAATCACAATAACGGAACTTGACACAAGAAGTCCCCTGGATCTACTCTCTTAGGGGGAATAGGCAGCATTGCATCTGTCCATGCAGGAATAAAGTGTCCATCCGGACTATGAAATGCCTGTATCATCTGCTATCTTTTCAGTATGAGTTCAAGAATCAAGCTTCTCTACCGCATCAAAGCTGCCAGCCTGAGGGGGGCAGCGGTTTCCGAATGGCAGACAAATAAGCTTAAGCTCATAGCCGGAGCTATAACTATTGCTGTTCTTGTACCCGGCATTTTTATCCTCTTTCGTTTTCTCTTCTCATACATCTACAGTCTTGAGGAGACATTTGCCGGATTTGGAATCGCTCTGGCCATGAGGCTGCTCGCGATGACCTTCATGTCATTCGGAGTTTTCATAGGAATATCCTCTTTCATCAGCGGAGTTTCTGTAGTTTTCAGATCCTGGGAGACTTCATTCCTGCTTACTTTGCCGATAAATGACCGGCTCACAGCTTTCTACCGTATGCTGGAGAGCTGGTTCAACGCCGGCTGGGCGACCCTGCTTCTCGGAATTCCAATAGTGACCGCCTTCTGCATCTCGCTTGAAGTCAGTTTAGCCGCCACAGTTATCTCGGTGCTTCTTTTTCCATTTCTTATTGCTATCTGGTTATCATCCGGGACGATTCTTCTGGGAGCTGCCATCAGGTTCAATCGGCGCGGCGGCCGTATATGGAAGACAGCAGGCATCCTGGGCCTGGTGATTGCAGCAGGGATATTCATAATACTGAAAAGTTCGGGACCCGAAGGTATGATAGCCGAAGAAAATTCAGCCCTTGATACCGTGCAGAGGTTCGTAGCGGAACTGCCGGTAGTCAGTGGTGGATTATGGCCGCATACTATTTTCACCAACACTATATCTTCCATTGACAGTGGCGCATGGCCGGAAGCCCTGGGACATATTGGAAGCCTTCTGATCGAGGCGGTTCTTGCCTGCTCGCTTGCCTGCGTCATGATATGTCCGGGATTCCGCATAAGCTACGGAAGAGTATCATCCACATCCGGCCGAAGGAGGAGCAGCAGGTTTTTTCTTCGTTCCGGCGGACGCTTCGGAACCATGCTCCAGAAGGATATTCTGCTTTTCCTAAGAGATCCCGTTCAGTGGAGTCAGCTGCTGCTTCTTACCGGACTGTTTCTGGTTTACGCTCTGAATATTGATCGCTTTCAAACAGATATTGGTAATACATTCTGGCGAACGATTGTCGTATATCTGAATTTCTCGTTTTCCTGCTTTGTTACCGCCACACTTCTGGTGAGGTTCACGTTCCCTTCCATAAGCCTTGAAGGACCCGGCCTGAGTTACATTCTTCAGCTTCCTGGGGGTAGAAGGATGCTTATAGGGACCAAATGGGTAGAATCTTTCATATTCATATTGCCATTCATTGTGGGAGTGGGTATATGGTCTACTCTGCGAATAGGCGCGGGATGGATTCTTGTATTTATGTCCACCGTTTCTCTTTCGCTCATGTGTATGGCCCTTGTAAGCATAAATGTAGGACTGGGTGCGATTTTTCCCAGATTCGAAAAGGGAAGCGCAGCGAACATTGCCAGCGGCCAGGGTGGCATAATAGCAGCTTTTACATCCATGGGTTATGTCCTTGTATCCATAATGGTTCTGGGATTGACTCTGCGGAGGTCATTTGTGATCGCAGCATCCGTTCAGGTACTTGCAGAACCGTTGGGGCAGGCTCTGATATTCCTGACTGTCTTGACTGTATTTGTCGCATTCGTATTCCTGCGGACAGGATATCGTAGCCTTGTAAAGAGGGATTTCTGATATGAATGAAATAGCAGTCGATTACGGCAGGAAGAGAACCGGATTCGCTATCTGCCTTGTCGGCACTGTTCTGCCGCTTCCTCCACTGACCGAAACCACATGGAACAGCATTGCGGACAGATTGAAGCGTCTTCAGACCGAAAATGGAACCGGCATGATTATTCTTGGTCTTCCATTGACGGCCGCTGGAAAGCCCACAGAACTGTCCGATGAAGTCGAGAAACTCGCCGAGTATCTGGAGAACATGGGATTCATTGTAGAACTTGTCCGGGAAACCGGCTCAACTGCTGAAACGGAGGGAGAAGCCCGTGTTACTCACCGGCGGGACGGGAAGAGGGATTCCCTGGCCGCGATGGTTATTCTTAAGCGATACCTGGGAATGCCATGAAGCGTAAAGTACTGATACTCTCAGCCGCAATTTTGATAATCGCAATTATGGGGATTGCTGCTCTTCAATGGTGCAGCCGGTCTCCAAACGGAGGAAGGGAGTGCATATTCACCGTCGAGAAGGGGTGGGGAGCAAGAAATATCTCGCAGGTTCTATCCGATTCTGGACTTGTCCGGTGCAGACTATACCTTCTCTGGAGGTATTCCCGGTTGGATGGTTCACCTCCAATGCAGGCGGGGATCTACTATTTTGATGATTCTATGACTCCCGATTCAATTCTCGGGATACTGACGCGAGGGGAGGTTATACCGGTTGAAACCAGCTGGGTAACTATTTCCCCCGGATTGACCCTTACTCAATCTATCAGCCTTATATCGGAGGGTACCGGTATCCCGCAGATCGTGCTTGACAGCCTTTCTACAGATTCAAATTTTCTTGTATCCAATGACGTACCTGCCCTTGAGGGTTACCTTTTCCCGGAAACCTACGAATTTGCCGATACCCTGGATGCTGCAGAAATCCTCACCAGGATCATCGAAACAGGGAAAGCAAGGTGGCCTGAAGATATCGACGAACTCCTGGAGAATACTGGTCTTACGCTTCATGAAACGATAATACTCGCCTCCATAGTTGAGAGGGAAGCCAGAGTTGATTCAGAAAGGGCTGTAGTTGCAGGTGTTTTCCTCTCCAGGGTGAGAAACGGAATGAAGCTCGAAAGCTGTGCGACTGTTCAATACGCTCTTGGCTTCGTGAAGGAAGTTCTGCTTTACAGTGATCTTGAGATAGATGATCCCTACAATACTTACATTTATGAGGGGCTGCCTCCTGGGCCTATCTGCTCCCCCGGGTTGCCTTCCATTGATGCTGCATTCAGTCCTGATACAACTGAGGGATATCTATATTTCGTAAGCAGGGAAGATGGAACCGGATTGCACCTTTTCGCCAGAACGTACAGAGGGCATCTTGCCAACATAAGATCGACAGCCGGCAGGTGACCTGATTGACATAATTCATTAGTATCATTCTTATAATGGAGTTTTACAGGTTCGGATACTTTCAGAGAAAGGATAGAACATGAGTGAAGGAAGAGAACTGGGATTTCTGGAGAAGGCCATTCGACTTATTCCGGGGTACAAGGGTTACAAGAGCAAGGAAGAGCGGAGGGATAACGATCAGCTTTTCAGAACCGGTCTTGTAAGCAGGCTTGAGCGGCTCAGAACCGATATCAACGAGATACCTGCGAGCCTCAGAGGACCCTCGGCGCTCAAATCGATTACCGATTTTGACAGAATATTAAAGAGGCTCGAAAGGGTAACGGACGAGATCCGTTTTGCAGCAAGAGGATACAGGGGCTGGTTCGACATGCATAAGGTTCGTGAGGATGAACTGGATAAGCTCTACGCATTTGATGTAGGTCTGATGGAGAACATCGAAGAGCTTGATGAGTCTTTCCAGATTATGGCTGTCGCTGCTGCTGCCGAATCCGATCTGAAGGAACCTATTGATAATATGGTTGCGATCCTCATCGAATTCAGCAGTAAGATGTCGCAGCGCAGCGAGCTGATGATTGATCTCGAAAAGAATATTCCGAATGATTAGATAGGAGAAAGGTTAACTTAGCATGTTCAAGAAACTTGAAATTGTAGAATGGATGGATGACAGTGGAAAAGAAATAGTCCACAGGATTCCACAGAGCGGATCCGGCGAATTCCGTCTGGGTACCCAGGTCATAGTAAGAGAAAGCCAGGACGCAATCTTCTTCCGGGATGGAAAGGCGATGGACACTTTCGGTCCGGGAAGACACACTATCACTACAGAGAACATCCCCATCCTGACCGGTCTTGTCAGTACTCTCTTCGAGGGTAAGGATTCCCCGTTCAGGGCAACAATGTTCTATGTGAACAAAAAGACCTTCACGGATATGAAATGGGGCACCAAGGAACCTATAATATTCAGGGACAAGGAACTCTCGATGGTGAGATTGAGGGCTTTTGGAAGCTTTTCCATGAAAGTTGAACAGAGCCATCTCTTCATCAATAAGATAGTCGGAACAGAGGGAAGATTCTCAACCGACGAGATAGAGAGTTTTCTGAAGGGTATGATAATATCAAGACTGGCGGACCTTCTTGGAGAAACCATTGAAACGATATTTGATCTCGCGCAATACTACGATGAAATAGGTACCCTGGCGAAATCCAGAATGGGTGATGATTTCGGGAAATATGGAATACAGCTTGTTGATTTCTACGTTCAGGCTATTACTCCTCCCGAAGAGGTTCAGAAAAGGATCGATGAGCGCAGTGCTATGGGAGCGCTCGGCGATATGAACCAGTATCTGCGCTTCAAAACAGCAACCGCTATGGGCGATGCTGCCGCGAATGAAGGCGGCGGCGGAGCTGCCGGTGCTGGCGTCGGTATGGGGGCTGGTCTTGGTATGGGTATGACAATGGCCAACATGATGGGCCAGACTATGGCGGGAGGGGGCCAAAGTGCTCCCGAAGCGGCTGCTATGATTACATGCCCCGCATGCGGCGAGAACGTTGCTCCCGGCAAATTCTGCCCCGAATGCGGTAAACCCCTTGGTTTAGCATGTCCGAAGTGCGGTGCTGCAGTAGCACCCGGAGCAAAGTTCTGCCCCGAATGCGGCGCAAAGATCGGCGACGGAGAGCCATGTCCCAAATGCGGTGCGAATGTTCCTACAGATTCCAAATTCTGCCCTGAATGCGGAGAGAAAAAGGAATAGATGCCGGGGACGGTTCACGGATTACTGAAGAAACGGGCAGCAGGCACACCTGAAACTGTTGCCCTTGAAGACGACCAGCGGAAACTCAGTTTTGCCGACTGGTGGCGCGTATCCTGTCATGTTGCATCTCTGCTTCAAAAAGCTGGAGTTCAGCAGGGACATGTTGTTGGTGTTGTATCGCACCGATCCTCCTTTCTTCCGGTTACTTTCACTGCGGTTTCCTTGCTGGGAGCGAAATTCGTTTCACTGAATCCCGACTGGCCGGTACAGGAAAGGATGCGGGTTTTCGGCAGATGGTCTGAGCGTCTGGTCCTTACCTGGGATCATCCCGACAGCTGCTCTCATCCGGATGAGATGACCCTGTCACTGAACGAAGATATCTTCACGGGCAATGAAAACCCTGTGGATGTTCCTGATCTGCAAGGCGATGAAGAGTTCTATCTGAACGTTACTTCAGCATCAACCGGTCAGGCAAAGGTAGCTCCTACAACCCATGCTCAGCTTTTATCGAACACCGACGGAGTTACGGTAACAATGGGTCTGACCAAAAATGATGTACATCTCTCCATCTTCGGTGTTTTCGGTCATCCGCACGAACTCTTTATGCGTGGATTGTTCCTTGGTGGAAGGACCGTTCTTACCGAGCACAGGTACCCCAGAGATCTGCTTCATGTGATCTCAAGAACTGGAGTAACGGCCATCATGGCTCTCCCGACGCAGCTGATGAACCTGTCGCATCTATGGAAAAGAATTGATGCTGACCTATCATGCGTTAGAATTGCGGAAGCCGGTGGAATGTATGTTTCCGAGGATTTCGCTGTCAATTTCGCCGAAAGAACCGGTGTGGAACTTATCCCTGTATGGGGAAGTACCGAAACGGCGGGTGTCGCTCTTATCGGAAAGAGCCGAGTGCAGGGATTCACCGCCGTTGTAGAGGGGTATGAGATCGAACTTCGTGACCTGTCGGGCAACAGGATGGATGAAAGCGGCAGCGGTGAGCTTTGGATTTCAGGATCAGGAGTTGTGAAGAGGTACATGGGAGACAGACCACAGACTGAAGAAGCCTTTCTTGATGGATGGTATCGTACCGGTGATATGTTCAGAACGGAGAATGGCAAGCTTGTCTTTCTGGGTCGCAGGGGAGGCCTTATTAAGGCCGCAGGTCTGAAGGTTTATCCGCTTGAGGTTGAACTGGCGATACTGAAGCATCCTTCAATTGTTGACGCATGCGTGGTAGGCAGAGATCACCCTTCGCGGGGTGAGATGCCTTCCGCATATATTGTAACAAAGTCTGGAGCGGAACTTACAGTTGCAGGAATGCGGGCATTTCTCCGGCAGTTCCTGGATGAGCACAAGATTCCCAGGCTCATTAATTTTGTTCACGGACTGCCAAGAACCGCAAACGGGAAGATCGACAGAAAAGCTGTAGGGACCAGAGAAATCGTTCCTGATTTCCGGGGTGAACTTCTACGGTCCGATGTGGAGCTAGTGAGGCTCATCAACCAGAGGGCGGAACTGATGAACGAAATTGGAGGGGGATTCGATCCCACATGGGTGGATGATCAGGTGGATAATGCTGTAGGACATAATCCCGGTCCCGTATCCGATAGTTCTGTAAGAGATTTAGTAAGATTCATTATCAGCGAGCTGGGGAAGAGGTAAAAAATGGACATAAGATCCGTGAAAGTAGGCAATGTCCATATTGGCGAGGGATCATCCATCCTGATCGCCGGTCCCTGTTCTGTTGAAAACTTTGAAATGCTCAGGGAGGTTACAGCTGCTGTGGTAAGGGCGGGTGTTTCCATGTTAAGAGGCGGTTCGTTCAAGCCAAGAACATCTCCCTATTCGTTTCAGGGTCTGGGTATTGAAGGTTTTGAAATGCTGGATCAGGTCAGAAGGGAATTCAATATTCCTGTGGTCAGCGAAGTCATGGCGATAGATCAGATAGAACATGCTGTGAAATATGTGGACATGATCCAGGTTGGGGCAAGGAACATGCACAACTTTCCACTTCTCTCCGCCCTTGGCAGAACAGAAAAACCGATACTTCTGAAAAGAGGGTTCATGGCCACTATCGAGGAGTGGCTCCTGGCTGCGGAGTACCTCGTCAAGGAGGGAAATGACAGGGTGGTTCTCTGCGAAAGGGGAATAAGGACCTTTGAACCATGGACAAGGAATACGCTTGACATTTCGGCTGTCCCGCTTGCAAGAATGCTTGGCGGATATCCGGTCATTGTAGACCCGTGCCATGCTTCCGGAAGGAGGGATCTTCTGGAACCTCTATCCCTTGCAGGGCTCGCAGCTGGGGCTGACGGCATTATGCTGGAGGTACACCCCGACCCTGACAAAGCGCTTTCAGACGGAGGACAATCTCTTTCCATCCCCGAACTGATGGAACTTGCAGAAAAACTGCTTAAAAGGATAGCTCTAGAATATTCTGAAAACAGAGGGAATTAACATGCACATAGGTTTGCTTACGGGCGGTGGTGATGCTCCTGGATTGAACGCTGTTATCAGGGGTATTACAGTTAAAGGAAAATTGCGGGATTACGAGATAACCGGTTTTCTGAGAGGCTGGAAAGGTGCCATCGAGAACGATGCTATCACTCTCGATCTTAACATGGTCAGGGATATACACATGGAGGGCGGAACCATACTGCTTTCATCCAGAACGAATCCATTCAAGCTTGATAAGGGATTCGAAGGGATCAAGAAAACTTACGATGACAGGAAGCTGGACTGCCTGATAGCTATAGGCGGGGAAGATACGCTTGGTGTTGCCAGCAGGCTCAGCAGCGAGGGGCTTTCAGTCATAGGTATTCCAAAGACGATAGATAATGATCTGAGCGCCACCGATTGCACTTTCGGCTTCGATACTGCAATCAATTACGTAATGAAAGCCCTTGATATGCTTCATACCACTGCCAGAAGCCACGAAAGGATTATCGTAGTGGAGATCATGGGACGTCATGCCGGCTGGCTGGCGCTTCATGCGGGAATGGCCGGCGGTGCACATGTCATTCTCATTCCGGAACAGGAGTTCAATACCGACGATGTGTGCGAACTCCTGAAAAAGCGTTACAGAGAAGGCAACAAGTATGCAATTGTCGCCGTGGCGGAGGGAGCGATTGATCCCAAGCTGCAAAGACATGTAATGCATTCGGCTGCGAAGGATGCCTTCGGTCATGTCCAGCTCGGTACTGGAATCGGTATTGGTGAAGTGCTCAAGAATGAAATTGCCGACAGAACCGATCTGGAAACCAGGCATGTAGTTCTGGGCCATGTTCAGAGAGGCGGAAGCCCTACGGCGTTTGACCGTGTACTCGGAACAAGACTGGGAGTTAAAGCTGTTGAAATGGCAGAACAGGGAATGTTCGGTAAAATGGCGGCTCTCCATGGAACGGAGTTGGTAGCTGTTGAACTTGAGAAGGCGGTCGGAACACTGAAAACTGTACCAGTCGAGCAGTATGAAGCTGCAAAACTCTTCTTCGGATAACGGAGGTTTGAAATGGCGGTAAAAGTTGCGATCAATGGATTCGGAAGAATTGGAAGGCTTGTCTACAGGCAGACACTGAATGCCAATGACATCGATATCGTTGCCGTAAATGATCTTACAGATCCGGCAACTCTTGCTCACCTTCTGAAGTACGATTCGGTACACGGCCGGTTTCCCGGTGATGTTAAGGTAGACGGAGACATTATCCATGCAGGCCGTGACAGTTTCAGAGTTCTCTCTCAGCCCGATCCCTCAAAGCTCCCCTGGAAGGAACTCGGTGTAGAGATAGTCATAGAGTCCACAGGCTTTTTCCGGACAAGGGAAAAAGCGATGCTGCATATTGAGTCCGGAGCGAAGAAAGTGGTTCTCAGTGCCCCCGCGAAGGGCAAACCCGGAGCTGATCTCACCGTTGTTTACGGAGTGAATCATTCGCTTTACAATCCCCGGAAGGATGAAGTGATATCCACCGCCAGCTGCACGACCAACTGCCTGGCGCCGATTGCAAAAGTGCTGAACGATACATTCGGTATCCTCAATGGAATCATGACAACGATCCATGCATACACCAACGATCAGAAAATTCTTGATCTTCCGCACAAAGATCTCAGACGGGCAAGAGCTGCAGCGGTTAATATCATTCCCACCACAACAGGTGCGGCCGCAGCTGTGGCACTGGTGATTCCAGAGCTCAGCGGTAAGCTTGACGGTATCGCTGTGAGGGTTCCCGTTAAGGATGGATCACTGGTGGATCTGGTATGTGAACTGCGAACCGATGCCAGTATCGAATCGGTGAACAGAGCTATGCTTGAAGCCTCAGAGGGCAACCTGAAGGGAGTCCTGCAGTACTCCGATGAACCTCTTGTGTCCAGCGATATAATAGGCAATCCCTACAGTTCTATCTTCGATTCTCTGATTACAAAAATGATGGGTTCCAGAATGGTTAAAATCCTGTCATGGTACGACAACGAATACGGTTATGCGGCCAGAATGGTGGATTTCATGCGGTATATGATTGAAGTCGGACTGTGAAGTATCCTGTACTGAAAGATGCTGAACTCAGGGGCAGAAAGGTATTTCTCAGGGCGGACCTTAATGTTCCCCTCGAGGACGGCAGGATTGCGGATGATACCAGGATAAAGGCGATTATTCCCACGGTTAATTATCTGATAGATCATGGTGCCTCACTCATTATTGCAAGCCACCTGGGCAGACCCGGCGGGACAGTACACCACGAACTGTCGCTGGCACCTGTAGCGGACAGGCTTAGTGAGCTGCTCGGGAAGAAAGTATCCTTCGCCCCTGACTGTATCGGTGCGAGAGTGAATACCCTTGCTGCCTCTCTTGAACCGGGTGATATCCTCCTTCTGGAGAATCTCCGTTTTCATCCGGAAGAGAAAAAGGACGATATCGATTTTGCCCGGAAGCTGGCATCCAACTCAGATATATACGTTAATGACGCGTTCGGCACGATTCACAGGTCCCATGCCTCCCTGACTGGAGTACCCAGAGTTCTGAAAGGAGGCTACATCGGACTTCTCGTAGAGAAGGAACTGAAGGTTTTCCTTGATATACTCTCATCTCCAGCCAGACCTTTCTCTCTCCTGATAGGCGGTGCGAAGGTCTCCGATAAGATCCCTGTGATTGAGAATCTTCTCCCACGGCTCGATCATCTGATGATAGGCGGAGCAATGGCTTTTACCTTCATGAAGGAGAAGGGGCTGAACATAGGTACAAGTCTTCTTGAGCGTAACCGACTTGGAGCGGCAAGGAAACTGTTTGATGATGCTGAGGAATTCGATGTGGATATACACCTTCCCACGGACATTGTGGTTGCACCTTCCACCGGCAGACCTGATCTTGCTGTGACCGTTGAGGCCGATGCAATACCTGACAATATGGCGGGACTTGATATAGGACCTCGTACGGTAGAGGAATTCGGACAGATCATTAGAAAAAGCTGTACTGTCGTCTGGAACGGGCCTATGGGTGTATTTGAAATTCCTCCGTTTGACAGCGGCACAAGAGGAATCGCCATAACTCTCGCTGAAGTTACCGGAAACGGTGCCTTCACGATCGTCGGCGGAGGTGATTCTCTTCGGGCCGTTTCTGAAGCGGGTCTGGAGGACAAAATATCCTTTGTTTCCACTGGAGGCGGAGCATCTTTGAAACTTTTGCAGGGCATTGAACTGCCCGCCCTTACCGTGCTTTGGGGTGGTAACCAGTGAAGCAGATCATCGGCGGAAACTGGAAG
>RCNF010001583.1_pt1 | contig 12049 bp, 10 predicted proteins | sample 2041311 | NCBI WGS metagenome assembly RCNF01 (sample SAMN09708228, study PRJNA481090) | Marine sediment metagenome, whole genome shotgun sequencing project. | biome: marine sediment; feature: ocean; material: sediment; isolation source: Sewage treatment plant 2 marine sediment (STP2) ... | reverse complement strand
AGGGCCTTTATCAGCCACTCCCTGGTCGAGTCGAAATCGAACTCGCCGCCTGGAGTCATCTTTACGAAATCTTTCGCGTGGATGACCTGAAGTTTCAGTGTCAATATATCCTAACCTTTATCTATCTTACTATCCTGAGATATCAGGACCCGCCTATCAATTCGACTATCTCAGCATCGATCAGGGCTATCACCTGCATATTGAGGCATGCCTTCCACACAAAATCGAGTGGATCGCTGACAGTCGGCGATGTCGGACCAACATCGCCGCTTACAACGGTAAGCTGCAGAATCGGATTGCTCCCGGCGATAAAATCGTCGATCGCCAGGTTGATTATGTCGACACCAGCCCCATGAAGCTCGACGGGCGTAACGATGCCCAGCTCGTCCTCAAGAGATATGTCTGTGTATATGATCAATGTATCAGGGCCCGCTCCCGTGATATCGAGTCTCTCGACGGTGATGACCCCGCTGAGCTCCCAGTCGTGGTCATGAGAGAACTCGTCTATCTTGTAAGTGCCGCTGACCACGAACGCATCGATAAGCTGATCGCGGGAAAGATCGTTATCGACTAACAGGCTGTCGAGTTCCTCTCCCAGTTCGAGAACCTCCGGAGTCGTATAATTCTCCGTCGTGTGATACTCATCGAATGTGGTACAGAATCCCTTGTTCAAAACGACCTCGATCTCCCTGTCTTCAAGCAGGCAGCCGCCCAGCCCGAGAGCAAGGATGACCGATGTCATCAGAACCGCGGTAAGTAATATTTTCTTCATCTCGGAAAACCTCCTGTGGTCACAGCGCTAGGCCGAAACCGGCGCCGAAGCTCTGACGCTCGGCTATGTTGTATTCACCCCAGACATTGAAGATCCAGAGATTGAGTTCCAATCCCAGGGTGAACTGCACGTAAGCATCGTCGAACGAGATCTCGGTCAACTCCGATTCGCCTGATGCCTCACTGGTGTAGGTAATATCGGCCGTGTACGTGTTGTAGTACAGGCCTGCGTAAGGATTGAAAACTGAGCCGAACTTCTTGCTCGCCTGGGCTCCGAGTGAATAGTTCGTCGTGCTGGTCAGGTCCTCGCCGCCGGAGGTTTCTCCCAGTTTGAGATTCTGCCAGTAAAAGCTCGCTGCCAGGTTGACGGCAGGCTCAGGCCCCATGTACTGGGATAAACTGTGCCTTACTCCGAAACCGGCAAGCATGACGTCACCAAGATCGCTGTCCCCTATCTTGAACGCGATGAAACGGACCATCGCTTCGGTGCCGAGAACAGCTCCGACCCTGATCTGCGGGGCCGTTATGGCGAAGGACCCGACATCAAATCCTCCAGGGAAAGCAAACGAAGTGCCCCCATCCCCCGGCACTACCACAGATCCCGTCGGGCCGACGACAGTGGACACCTGAGTCGTCGTCTCTGGCGTAAAGCCCCCTTCGGTCGTTCCCATGAAATGCTTGTCATCGTCCGTGAAGTAAAGTCCGACCATCGGGAACTCGATCGCGATGTTCAGTCCTGACTTCGGGATATACCCCGAGCGCCACAATCCCCCGCCGAGCGTAGTGCCTAACGCACTCGCCAGTGGATTGAGGTACCCGGTAGCGTTTTCCCCCGTGTAGGCGGAGAGATGATCTTCGATCTGGGCCGTCAGTGGTGAGGCAAGAAGCAGTACGAGCACGGCAGACCAGATTCCCTTGCGGAATGCGGAAGAGAAATCCATATCTTCCCCTCTCGAAACAGTTTCGGATTGATTGATAAGCTTATTAATATTGTACAGGATAATTACCCAGATAGTAAAGATTATTTACCGTCACGAGTTGCTTGTAATGACCGGTACTTAAGGCATATCATGCCTTTAAGGAGGCAACAGCTTAAGTGAAACGTATTCTGATCATATCCGCTTTATCGATCACGATCCTGATCCTCGCCATTTACATCACAGGTGAGATATACAGGTCTTTCGATCACAGGGAAAAATTCCTCGAACGCCGTGGCACTCTCCAGAAGTCAGAAGAACAGTTCGTCAATGAAAGTGAAGGACACCGGCTCTTCGAGGTCACGCTTGAGAGCTCGACCGGAATCAAAACAAACGGCTTCCTCAAGACACCATCAGATGACGGCTCCCTCCACCCCGCCTTTCTCATTCTCGGTGGACTTCGGACCGGCAGGAAGACTCTCGAATATATCAGTAATACACAGGGAATTGTGATGCTCGCCCTCGACTACCCTTACGAGGGCAAAACGAGCAGGCTGGGAATCTGGGAATTCATACGGTCGGTTCCGCGGATTCGGCGGGCAGTTCTGGATACCGCCCCGGCGGCGATGACCGCAGTCGACTATCTTCTCGAAAGGGACGATGTCGATCCGGGACGGATCATTGTGATCGGCGGAAGTCTCGGTGCATTCTTCGTTCCCGCTCATGCGGCGATAGACGACCGTCCCGCCGCGGCCGTGATGATCTACGGCGCCGGCGACATCCAGTCGATACTCAGAGCGAGCCAGGACATACCGCGCCTTCTTGCACGGCCCGCAGGCTGGCTCGGCGCAGTGCTTGTCTCACCAGTCGAGCCGCTGAAGTATGTAGGTGATATATCGCCCCGGCCCCTGCTGATGATAAGCGGCATCCAGGACCCGCGCATCCCCGCACGCTGCAGCAGGCTCCTGCACGAGGCAGCGAACAAGCCGAAAACGGTGGAATGGCTGGACACGGGGCACGTAACGATCCGAGACGAGGAGTTTCAACGGCTCATCAGCGACACGATGATTAAATGGCTCATCGAGCAGCGGCTCGTCCCTCAGGAATGCTTCGTTACGGCAACGCCTTGATCGACGACTGCCGCGTCAAACATCCTCAGGGAAGCTGACCCGGCGCCTTCGTCCGAAAAGAAACGAACGAGAAGATCAGAAGCGGGGCAATGGGCAGGAAGAGGCGCAGTTCCCCGATATACCCGACCACGGGGATGGCGAACGCGAGCGCGGCGGCGACGCTCATGGCCTCTATGACCGGACGGAACTCGTTCTCTCTGCCTCGAACAGCCACCCTGATCGTCCACCATGTGAGGATGATGACGGTCACTGACAGAACCAGCGCGAGCCATGCTTCATTGTTCCCATTCAGCAGGATCCGCAGATTGGCAGCCGGACGGAAGTGATTGCCTCCGACATGGGGCAGCCCGGTGCGCCCCATATAGGGCAGGCGCCAGGCAGCGGTCACTATCACACCGATAATCCCCATCAGAGCAGCGATCATCATGGTCCGCCTGTCCCTGTCAAGGTATCCCCGGATAATGAGCCAGAGAGGGACAAACAGCGCCGTCTCCCGGTTAAGCAGCATAACAATAAAGAGTGGTATCATCTGACGCGCCGTCAGCCTGCGGAATATCGCGAATGCGAGACAGGTGAATAACAGAACATCGTAAAGATCCCAGATCATCAGCCAGTAATCGTCCTGGAGGAGAACGAAGCTGAAACACAGTGCGACAGCTACACCGAGGCTTCGCTTGATGGTCCATCCGAGCCGCCGGCTGAGCAGGTATCCCAGCCATGGGAGCGCCACGCAAGCCAAGTATACGAACAGGCTCAACGTAAACTCAGCGGATCCAAAGATACGGTCCAGCGCGACAAAGGACCACGGCCCGAGGCGCCGGTTAGCGAATGCCGGGCTGTATGGCTGTCCTGCCAGGATGCCGCGAAAATCTCCCGCGAAGATGGGATAGCGGCTGATATGTATGATATTCACGACCCAGGCGCTGAGCGCCCCCATGATCGTCAGGAGCATGCCCCTTGCCAAGGTTACCAACTTACTGGTTAGCCGCTTCACTCACCGCTCCTTCCTCGAACCAGTGATGGTCGGCTCTGATAAGCGCTCTGACCTCACGATACCTCGCTTCCTCGATATCCGAGGGGGACGGGCGAAGCCATTGCAGTGACGGAAGATATGAAGTGCTGCCATATTTATCGTGGGGTATCTCGTCCCTTTTGATAAGCCTGTATCGCCAGGTACAATGATCAGCCGCAGAACTGAGGCGATTGAGGTCATCGATGGTCGTTATACCTTCAATATCCTCACCGAGAATACCGAGGACACCATCCTTAGTAAGTCCATAGACCGGTATCGGCCATACTCCGCACGCTCCGAGTTCGCCCATTATCCTGCTCTGCCAGTACCTCGTCTCTTCTTCGGCGTCTGCGAGGCAGGCAGTGGTCCATGCCCTTGTTTCACCGACTATTTCCAGAAGTATATCCCTGATGCTGTTACGCGGGTTGTTACCATACAGCCAACCATATTGAAGCTTTCTTCCCATGAGGTTGAACCTGTTGTCTGAAGCGCCGATAAATGGCCGGTCGGCGGACCGGGCCTCAAGTTTCGACAGGTTTTTGGATATCCTCTCCATAACAAAAGCGAGATCGCCCGATTCCAGGTAGACATCCATCGATGTGCGATTTGAGAGGACCGAAGCAGCCTGAGAGGACAATACCCGTGTTTCCTCGGCGAGAAGAACATCGGGATCGTTCATCCGGCGCTCGAGAAACTCCTCGATACGTGTAGTAAAAGAGTCATCGAAGACCGGCTTGAGATAATCGAACGCCTGATGAAGACGTTTGAGCGCCTTGAGCGGAAAACCCATGGCGAGCTGAACCTCGACCTGATCGACCAGGTCCCCACCAATAGTGATCCTGTAAGTGGTCCATGCCTCGGGATCCTGACGGACCTGCGCTTCGACATACTCACGTGACCGATCGCCCGCCGGGGCTACAAATATAAAGTAACGGTCCAGCCCTATCACACGGCCCGAATAGGGGTGCAGGCACAGTACCGGCACACCGGTCCTTGACCGCCCGCTGGAGGACCTTCCTTTGTCGACAAGATCGACGTAGAAGGAAAGGCCCACACTCAATTCGCGGATCCCGTGGAACATATCCGCCGTATACCTGATCTGGTTGGAATGCGAGCTCGGCATCAGGTGGGTCCACAGCGTAAGCGTGCCCGCTGGCACACTGGATGGAACAAGGATCCCTGCTCTGCTCTCAAAGATCATGTAGTGATCCCGGTCCTTCCAGAGGTCGTTGAAAGAACCAGCGAGGTGCTCCCGATAAAACTTTCTCGACCTGAGTCTTCCATTCCTCATATAGGAAAACCAGGTCGGAACAAGCTCGGGGCTGCGATCATAGATCATCACATCGAGGTAGGTATTAAGAAACCCTTCGATCCGTTTCAGCAGGGCATCAGCAGCAGCCTGGGCGTCCCTGTCAGTTATATCGAGTTCCCCGAGGTGAATTTTCAGACTGTAGTCAAGATCGTTTCCCACAGAATTGAGGCGGAGAAAACCGGATCCGTATGCGCCCTGAAAGAGATAACTGAAATCATAGTCTCTAGCCCTGCTTACAGTCAGGATATCCCGCAACCTGTAATTCAGGGTCCGGACAGCTTCATCGAGATACGGGAAACTCGCCTCGTCGGTCGCGGGATGGATCGACAGGAGACTGATATCCGGCGGATCGCCAGAGAGAGAATCGGCCAGAAGTATTTCTTCGATACCTGTATGAGAAGGCCTCAGCTTCAATCGGGACGATACCAGGGAGACCGTCCGGAAGATCAGCACACCCACGATACCGATAAGGAGGACCCGAAATGCAATGGTCGATACGCGCTTAAAGTTCATCATGCGACGAACTCCTTCTTCTCTGCCGGTTCGACAGGGCCGAACGACTCACCGATAGAATTCGTTTTGCTGTTGGTCCGCATCGCGATGAACAGTATCGCTATGCCCGTCGCGAACACGAACCATCCGAGCGCGGACGGCCCGAATGTATCCATCAGCATTCCAGTGCTGAGGATTCCGAGGCCCGATCCGACTCCTCCAGCCAGCGAACACCAGGCCAGCACTCCGGCGTAATCATCGCGCCTGGAGGTCCAGAAGGCCATGCCGAGGTCACGTATAGCCATCAGCCCTCCTCCCAGAAGGAAAGAAGACGCGACAAGAAGCCCGATCAGATTCTGGGTCCGGAGAAGGACGAGCGATGCTCCCACGACTGAGATGGCGGTCAAGGACAGCGTGCCCCGGTGCCCGAAGGTGTCACCGATCTTCCCCAGGGGGATAGCGAGAAGGAGGGCCCCAAGGAAGGAAGAGGAAAGCAGCATTGTACCGGTTTCGGGCCGCAGCCCGATCTCGACCGCATGTATGGGAAGGAAGGTCACCAGCGCGTTGCGGCACGCGCCGACACAGAATACCAGTATCAGGAGCCATACGGCCGCCAGTGGAAAGACCCTGGTCGTAAACAGTCCGGTATGGACACGTTGATCGGCCCGGGTGTTCCGGATACTCCCCGAACAGGCCAGTGGTATTGCCATCGCGAGAAGGGCAGCCACGACGAAAAAGGACATGTTGCCCTCAATGCCGATGAATCCCACTACCGATGATCCAAGCGCTTTCGTTCCGCTCGCCGAAGCGGTGATGACAGCCAGTACGGTTGCATGATTTCGATTTCCGTTCACCCCCAGGATACCGGCGATACATGTCAGATGGATCAGCATAGTCGAGCATCCCATCAGGAAGCGGGCGGTAAGTGTACCTGCTGTTGTATGGATAAGCGGGGCAGCAAAGACAAGAGAAAGGAATATGAGAAGAGTAATTATGAGCAGGCGGCGGGAACTGATCCTCTTCAGCAGGGGCAGCAGGGCCAAGGCTCCTACAAGCGCCCCCGCTTCCCACATCGTGGCGATCCTGCCGATATGCGTGTTGTCGATGCCGACGAGCTTCAGTTTCAGGTCGAGCAGAGGTCGGATCATCGAGGACGCGAAAAAGACGAGCAGCATTATCGCGAGGAAGCGTGCGGCAGCGGCCGTTTTCCCGTTCAGAACGAAATCCCGTATTCTCGACGAATCGATCATAGACCTTCGGGCGCGGGCCCGCCTTTCTGGTTCATCATACCCCAGATCCGTTTCAGTGCCCTGTCACCTGAGTGCCGGCCGGCGGTACGTAAGGCCCGGTCGGTATCGAGCAGAGTTCTCAATCGACTCTTTTCAGACTCCGATACCAGCCCCTTCCTGTCCATGATCCTCAGGTCAAACCCGTGCCTCGGACGATGCGTGCCGGAGCGAAGCTTGAAGAAGTAAAGAAAGGGCAGACTGGCTGCCGGCAGGCTGCACCCGTTGACTCTCAGTTCTTTTCTCGAGCTGTAAAAAAGATCTCCAGGGAATGGGATCTGGTTTCGCGTCAGAAAAACCTCATCCGCTCCTCGCACATGAACGTGCACATCGAACCGCGTCAGATGCTCCGGTTCCCAGACCGGCTGTCCGGTACGGTCGACCTTCATTGCATTCAGTCTCTTGACCCTGTCTCTGGAGATGACCTCGGCCGCGCTTGTGCGCCGCACGATGTCGACTGGCGTATATTCTATTCCGTGGAAAGGATTTCGGGAGAAAAGCGCGAAGCCGCATTCGATGAGCCTGCGCTCAAAAACAATCAGGTCATCAGAGAATATTCCGACATCCACATCGCCGTGCCTGCGCTGAAAGCCACCGGTGTGGGCCGCCACGGCCATGCCGCCGTCGAGCTGCCAGTCGATCAGGTCCCGCGGCAGCAGTCCGGCAAGTTCTGCCAGCCGGGCTTCATACAGCCTTACCATGTCTCCGGTTGGAGCCTCGACAGGCCTACGCCTGCGCAGGGTCATCGTATAGAAGTCATGCGGAGTGCGAGCAAGATGATAGTGATCCCTGATCTTCAAACCTGGTTTTTTCGCCCCCCAAAAAGATAAATACTTAGATTTGGAAAATGCAGTCTAAATCAGAAGGCTGACTCTGTCAAGAAGCGAACCCTTTATCGGCTTAGCAGATAGTCGTATGCGTCGAGATAGGTGTCCACGACCCGGTCGAAGGTATGGCGCTCCAGGGCCCGGCTGTAAGCCCGCTCGAGTAGTGCCGCCAGGTCCGATGAATCCATCGACAGCACCGATACGATCTTCATCGCCAGGCCTTCCGGGTCCTCAGGCGAAACGAGGAAGCCCGTCTCGCCTTCAGTAATCACATCCGGGATTCCGGCGGCCCGGGCGCCGATCACGGGAATACGCAGCGCCATCCCCTGCGGGATGACCTGGGGCACACCATCGGCCCTGCGGGATGGCACTACAAGCAGGTCCATGCTCCCGATGATATGCTCAATATCCTCGCGGTAGCCGAGAAAGTGGATCCTGCCCGGCGAGGCAGAGGAAAGCGACACCCGGTCCTCGTCAGACACCGTCCCGGCCACAACGAGATGCAGGTCGGCACCGGGAAGAGAGTCCGGCAGACGGGAGAAAGCGTCGACCAGTATATCGATCCCCTTGGTTGGACGGACCATGCATACCGCCCCGATGATCTTCGCCCCGGGGGCAAGGCCCAGCTCATGCTGAAGAAGTTCCCTGTCGACAAGGTCAGGATCGAAGCGGGCCGGATCGAATCCTCCCGCGGTGTCGAAGACCTGCTCATCCCGGATCTGGCCGCTCGATGTGAGTATCCGCCCGATCGTCGCGCCCGATACAGTGAACGCATCCGCCAGACGGGTATACGCAAAATTTCTGATAGCGGGCTTCTTGAGAGGCCAGCTCGAATGACGGCCACGGACGATTGGAATGCCCAGAATGCGGCCGGCTACCCCGAACACCCACGCATCGTAGCTCGAATGCGTATGAAGGATATCGGGACGAATCTGCTTCAGCAGACGAAGGGCCCGAACAAGCGATCCTGGATGGAACTTCGAGCGATTGAAATAAAACGGGTGGTACCACTCCTCGCCCTGGAGATCGGCATCGAGGGGACCGGGCGACCGGCCCACTACATGGCAGGACCATCCATCACGAGCGTTGAGCCGGCGAGCTTCCTCGACAAGCCGGATGGTCTGTCCTCCCGGGCCTAATCGCAGCGATTCTGTATGAAGTACTATGGACATGGCGCCGAGAATAATCCAATACCCGCCGATTCTCCAGTAATAAACTAGTTCTGTGTTTTATCTTCCCTGTCGATTACTTGTATTGTAGGCTCCGCGTCATAATGACAGTCGAACCCCGCATAATGGACAAGGCTCGTGAGATAGAGCGGCACTTCCGTGATAAGTATGGAGCGGATGTCTTTCTTGCCGGTTCACTGGTGACCGACCTCAGCGTCCCGGGCAGTATCGATTTCGACTTCGTTATCCCCGCAGAAAGTCCGCACAGATTTCATGAATTGAAAGATGCTCTCGAGCGGGATCTCATCCCGAAACCGCTCAACCGGGAAACATCTGATTTTGCGGTCTTCCATGGCTCTGTACTGAACGAAAAGATCGACATCGCTCTTCTGCCGGTCCACAAGGCTCAGACGATCCGCGAGCAGCAGGATGTTGTGCGGAAGTCCCTCAGCGAAGAAGAAAAACAGCGGATCATTTCTCGAAAGAAGCTCCTCAGGAACCTCCCGTTCTTTTCGAGGAGGATATACAACTGGTACAAGCGGAGGCTGTGGAAGAGGCTCGGCATGCCACGCTATCACCGCACCGACATGGTCTGGCCCGACGACGGCACAAGTTGGCCAGAATGACGAACAGCTAGAGTTCATGGCAATTGGGACGGGGTATGAGCGCTTGTGTTAATGAAGCACGAATGCTACGATCGATGTCAGTTCAAGGCACAACGAACTAATTCCTCCCTGAAGAACGGAGCAACGGCCGGTGCCTGCCGGCTGGATGACCTGAAGCGAATACATGTACATACAAACTGAGTGGTATTGCGATTAATACGAAACTCACATCTCTCCACTATTCCAGGACGAAAACACGCCTGTGAGGTGAAAGCTCTTGAAGGTAGCGGTGGTCTATAATCGGGATGCAAAGGGTATCATAAACGCCTTCGGAATACAGAACAGGGAATGGTATCCGGAAGAAACGATCCAAAAGGCGGTCCGGGCGCTCGAGAAGAATAAGCACGACGTCGAGTTGATTACCGGAGACCGATTTATACTCACCAAGATCAAGAAGTTCCTGCCCGTTCTATCCAAGCGGCGGTCGAACGGGATCGTATTGAATATGGCTCTGGGCATTCAAGGTAAAGCACGGTATACGCACGTGCCGGCCATTCTGGAAGCGGCCGGGATTCCCTATACGGGCTCGAGCCCCATGGGCCACACGCTGGCCCTCGACAAGGTTATCGCCAAGCAGGTATTCATGGCATCTGGGCTCCCCACTCCCAAATACCAGGTCTTCTCGAATCCCGAACAGAGGCTGGGGCACCTCCAGTTTCCACTGATCGTAAAACCCCGGGGCGAGGCGGCGAGCTTCGGCCTCAGAGTGGTGAGGGACGAAGAAGAGCTGAAAGTAGCCGTGGACCACATCCTCATGGACTTCAAGCAGACCGTCCTCGTCGAGGAGTTCATCGAGGGCCGCGAGATCAATGTGGGGGTCCTGGGCAACAATCCGCCCGAACCTCTGCCCGTGCTCGAGCTGGAACTGAAAAATTGCGTGGACGGCATCTATACCCACGAGGCGAAGTTCGCCAAGTCCGAACGGAATAAGGCCGAGAAGGTGTGCCCTGCGGATCTGGCGCCCGAGACCACCGCACTCATCCAGGATCTGGCGGTTCAGGCTTTCGAGGCGCTCAATATCTATGACTTCGCCCGGGTTGATTTCAGGCTCGATAAGTACAACCGGCCCTTTATACTCGAGGTCAACTCCATGGCCAGCCTCAATCCAAAATCGTCGTTCGTGCATGGAGCATCAAAAGGCGGCTACAGTTACACCCGTCTCATAAACCGCATCGTCGAGTCCGCGTGCGAACGATATGCAGCGGAAGAACCCGACTACTTCGGCAACGAGCGGCGAGCCGCAAACAAACTCAAGAATAATGCAAAGAAGAACAAGAATAAGTAAAAACAGTGCGGGAGGTAGGAATTATGTCGGTTGTGAATGATCCAGAATCCCCTATGTACGTTCCCGAAGAAAACCGGGAGATCGCGCGGGGGCGGGCCCGCGAACATGTAAATCTGATATCTGACTATCTCGCCGCGCAAGTCCGGATCCCGACCGGCACGAAGGAATGGAAAAGACTGAGCGAGAATAAACAAAGGATCCTTGAAATTCTCGGCGGCGACGAGAACAACTGGAACGATTACCGGTGGCATCTCGGACACGGTATCAGCGATACGGAAACGCTTTCAAAGATAATCCAGCTCTCCCCGCAGGAGATCGAGGAGATCGAGAAGACCTCGACCCGTTACCGCTGGCAGGTCTCACCGTACTACGCGAGCCTGATGCATACGGAAGACCGGCAATGCCCCGTATTCAAACAAAGTATTCCGACAATACAGGAATATCTCGGCGATGAGACAGAGGATCACTATGCCCTCGTCTATAATTCACCGGCTCCTCTCGTCACCCGGCTCTACGCAGACCGCGTAATTATCAATGTCACCAATATGTGCGCCATGTTCTGCCGCCACTGCCTGCGCAAGAAGGACATCTCCCAGCAAGACATGGTCTATCCCAGGGAAGATGTCGAGGCGGCCCTCCAGTATATCGCCCAATGCCCCGAGATCAGGGATGTACTCCTCACCGGCGGCGATGCGCTGGTCCTCCCCGACGATTACATCGACTGGATTCTCGGCGAGCTGGACAAGATCGACCATGTCGAGATCAAGCGGCTCGGGTCCCGAATGCTCGCGACCCTCCCACAACGGGTGACACCGGAACTCTGCGAAGTGCTCGCCCGGCACAAGCCGGTCTATCTCAACACACAGTTTAATCACCCGCTCGAGATCACACCGGAATCCGAAGCCGCCGTAGACCGCCTGATCGAAGCGGGCGTCCTCGTCGGAAACCAGTCGGTTCTCCTGCGGGGGATCAATAATGATGTGCATGTCATGAAGAAGCTCGTTCACGAACTTCTCAGAATAAGGGTGAGACCGTACTATATCTTCAACTGCAAGAAACTCGAAGGCATACAGCATTTCAGGGCACCAGTCGCCGACGGCCTCAACATCATGGAGAATCTGCGCGGCTACACTTCGGGGCTCGCCGTACCCACATTTATCATCACTGCACCCGAAGGCAAGGG
>RCNF010001581.1_pt1 | contig 12051 bp, 7 predicted proteins | sample 2041311 | NCBI WGS metagenome assembly RCNF01 (sample SAMN09708228, study PRJNA481090) | Marine sediment metagenome, whole genome shotgun sequencing project. | biome: marine sediment; feature: ocean; material: sediment; isolation source: Sewage treatment plant 2 marine sediment (STP2) ... | reverse complement strand
ATAATAACCGGATCGCGGAGGTATAACTTTAACCTGGGATATGCCAGCAATAATATTCTGTTTAAAAATTGTCATGCCTCCGAGGGGCGCCATGCTTTTGTTTCAAATGGGACCAGTGCAGTATCGGGTATTGTTTTTACGAATTGCAGCTCTGCGGGTGATCACACTTCTTCTGAATCTCACCGCAGGTGGGGACAAGGTATACTCTGGGATAAAACGTCTATGAATTCAAATAATACAACAAGGATATTGGGACTTTACAACCGGGGAGATTATGGGACAGGGCATGGCTGGACCGGAACAAGTCTTGTAGCATGGAATGTGTCAGCACCAGCTAATCAAATCGTTATTCAAAAACCACCGATTGGACAGAATTATGGCATTGCCTGTGAGGGAACTGTAAATAATAATGGCCCATTTTATCATCCGGCTGGCTGGATAGAAGGAACAGGTGAAAATATAAGCCCGGCATCATTGTACGAGGCCCAATTATCAGAACGCCTGACATTTGGTGTTGGTCCTGATGCACCTGCAAAATTGAAAACCTCCGATTCATTTACGGATACTTCCAGGTATGTGAGCCTGGAGTGGATCGATATAGCTTTGGATGAAGACCAGTATGTAGTTGAACGCTCATCGGATGGAGGGAACACATTTGAGGTGGTAGCTCAACTTACTAAAGATATTCAATCTTTCTCTGATGAAGGCCTTCCGAAAGGGATCTATTACTACAGGGTAAGGGCCGTAAATTCCATTGGGGCTTCAGCCTATTCCAGTGTCCTTCAGGTTGATGTAATAACCGGCTTGAAATCTTTTGTTAATCAACCAGGAATAGATGTATATCCGAATCCAATCATTGATTATCTCACTATTAAAACCTCTATGCCGGTTAGTAAAGTTGTTTTTTACGATACTGTTAGTCGAATGGTTAAGCTTGAAATCCTCAATAATCGAAGTGAAGTATCTATCAATGTTGAGGAATTATCGAATGGGATTTATATCATGCATCTTTACCTAGGTAATCATGGGATTGCAGTCAGAAAAATTATTAAGAACAGTTGATTATTCTTTCCGTATATTTGGTCTACAGCCTGAACCGTGTTGAAATATCCGAACATACCTGCTTCTTTTAACCTGATGGCAAAGCCAGTCGGAGCATTGTGCAACCTTGAATGTAACTATTGTTACTATCGCGGGAAGATGTGCATGTATGAAGACAGTCCATACATGATGAAAGAAGAGGTCCTCGAGGAATATGTGAAACAGTATATCAATTCGCAGGCTTCCCCGGTAGTCGTTTTCAACTGGCAGGGAGGAGAACCTACCCTTGCGGGACCGGCCTTTTATGATCAGGCACTGTATCTGCAAAAAAAATACGCAGGCAATAAGAAGATTGAGAACAGCATTCAGACAAACGGTACAATGCTCGATGAATCCTGGTGTCGTTTCCTGAAAAGGCACCAATTCCTTGTTGGAATATCCATTGACGGTCCCAGGGAGATTCATGATTACCACAGGCGGGGAGTGGGACAGACAAGTACCTGGGAAAAGGTAATGCGAGGGATCAACCTGTTGAGGGACTATAGCGTGCCCTTCAATACTACTACTGTGATAAGCAATCACAGTGCAAGGTACCCGGTCGAGATCTACGAATTCCTGAAAGATCTGGGCAGCAGCTACCAACAATATGCACCTGCGGTTGAAAGATATCTGAAACATAAGGCAACCATTGAACCTGAACTCTCACCACCTGAGATCAGGATAGGAGCAGAACTGACTACCTGGTCAGTAAGCCCTGAAAAATATGGTAAATTCATGGTCAGCATATTTAATGAGTGGGTCCAAAAAGATGTTGGAAAAGTCTTCGTACAATTATTTGAAACCACCCTGGCCAATTGGCTGGGGGAGGATCCCGGACTATGCCTGTTCAGGAAATATTGCGGTAATGCATTGATGATGGAGCAGAATGGTGATGTCTACGCCTGTGATCATTATGTCTTTCCTGCTTATTTGCGTGGCAACATCGTCGATGATCCCCTCCTTGAGCTTGCCCTGTCGCAAGAACAGATCAGTTTTGGTTTCGATAAGCATAATACGCTTCCCTCTATGTGCAGGTCCTGTGATTACCTCTTTGCCTGCCATGGTGAATGTCCAAAAAACAGGATCATTACTACACCGGAGGGAGAATACGGCCTGAATTATCTTTGTCCGGGTTTTAAGCATTATTTCGGCCATGTCGCTCCCTTCATGGATCATATGGCAGAACAGATCCGCAATGGGAAGTCACCCCTGTCAGTAAAAAGATACGCCAGGAAACGCCTGTTTTCTAAATAAAAACATATCATGAACTAGACAGATATACGTATCTTTATTGTTAAAGGAGTACAATAATAAGCAAATGGAAAAAGTTGTGATATTGATTTTTACCAGTCTCCTTATTAGTTCACCGGCTTATTCCCAGAAGAAAAATAAGGAATTGATGTCCGTAAAGGGAAAGGTTACGGCTTTCAGTAATTACAATCTGGCGAATACAGAAGTAGTATCCAAAAAGACCAAAACAAAAATCCTGACGGATTCTCTCGGCCGGTTTGAGATTCTGGCACCTCATGGTGATGTGCTGACGTTTAACGCATATGGTTTTGAGAAAAACCAGAGAAAAGTTAATAAGGATAATGATCTTCTGGAGGTGAATATGATCCTGAAAGAAGGTGAAAAGAACGAGGAGATAGCTGTGGCTTATGGATACATCCGTAAGAAGGACCTGACCTATGCGGTTTCTCATTACAGTGACCTCAACAATGATTTTACGAAGTATACAAGTATGGAGCAATTACTCCAGACCGAACTGGTTGGAGCCCAGGTTCTTGGCGTTAAGGTTTACCTTCGGGGAGCTGGAAGTACAGGCATTGGAGGATTTGATCACGCTGCTCTGTTCGTCCTGGATGGGGTACCTACCGACAGGATTGACCACCTCAATCCAAAGGATGTAAAGGCTATAACACTATTGAAGGGTTCGCAGGCAAATTTGTACGGATCAAGAGGCGCCCACGGGGCGGTACTGATCGAGACGAAATAATACCGGCGGAAAAATTATTCCCGGCTGTCTTGTTCAAGAGAGATATGTGTATCTTTACAGTTCAAATGAGTAAAAAATTAAGAAGATGAAAAATGTTGCGGTAATTTTGCTGGTCGGTATCCTTATCAGTTCACCGGCCTTTTCCCAGAAGAAAAGTAAAGAATTGATGCCTGTAAAAGGAACAGTTACGGCTTTTAGTAATTTCTCAGTATTGAACGCAGAAGTGATATCCAAAAAGACCAAAACGACCACCCTGACGGATTCTCTGGGCCGGTTTGAGATCATGGCACCAGCGGGAGACCAGTTAACGATCACTGCAGCTGGTTTTGAGAGCAATCGGAGAAAAGTCCAAAAGGATAATGAACCTTTTGAGGTGAACCTGATCTTTCAGGATAGTCAAAAAAACCAGGAGATCGCCGTCGCTTATGGTCATATCCGTAAAGATGACCTGACTTATGCACTTTCCCATTACACTGACCTCAATAATGATTTTGCGAAGTATACCAGTGTGGAGCAATTACTCCAAACCGAACTGGTAGGAGCATCGGTTCTCAACCAGGGTGGGGGAATAAAGGTCTATCTTCGGGGTAGTGAAAGCACTGGTGCTATTAGCGGATTTGACCACTCTGCTTTGTTCGTCCTTGATGGGGTAGCTACTGACGGGGTTGACCACCTCAATCCGAGGGATATAAAATCTGTCACATTATTGAAGGGTTCTGAGGCAAATATGTATGGATCAAGAGGCTCCCACGGGGCAGTACTCATTGAGACGAAATAATTTACTGAAAAGTTCCTGGTTGACACTTTGATAATTTTGGCCCTAGCGGTCTGGATGTCGTCCCCATTGATATCGCCGTTCCGGATCGAAGTCCGGATTGGGGACAGGTAATTCAGCGTTCACCTCTTCCCTCCAGTCGACAAGCAGCCGGTAGAGCTCATCCGCTTTTTCTGGATGCTGCCCGCTCAGGTCGGTAGTCTCCCCAATGTCGTCCGCAAGATTATATAGAAAACGCGTATCATTGTGTAAATGGTGTATCAGTTTCCAGTCCCCTTTCCTAATCACACTCGCAGGAAAATCATGGTGGTATACGGGATAGTGCCAGAAGATGGCCCGGTCCCTGTCAAACTCTCCTCCGGCGAGTATATTAAGAAAGCTCTCCCCGTCAAACACCTGTGTTTCAGGTAGATCCAAACCTGCGAGTCCGGTAAAAGTCGGAAAGAAGTCCACACTGGAAATGATGGCATCACTGACCTGTCCACCAGCAATTTTCCCCGGCCATTGTACAATCATGGGTTCCCTGATACCCCCTTCATAAATGGTCCCTTTTTCTGCACGGAGTGGTTTGTTCGAGGAGGCAACATAAAGCAGGGTATCACCTTCATAGATATACTGTTTTGAATTGGCCAACAGGGGGACCCTGTCAAACCTGCTGATGAGTCCGCCGTTATCAGAAAAATAAACAACTATGGTATTCTCTGTGAGTCCCAGTTCATCCAGTTTATCCAGGACGCGGCCAACGCTGTTATCGACATGTTCCACCATGGCTGCATAAACAGCATTGCAGGTATATCCTTCCACCTTCTCCTTCTGCAGGTATTTCTGTATCAGCATGGAATCTGCATCCAGCTGTACATGCACGTCGTAATGTGCCAAATAGAGGAAAAATGGATTTTCACGGTGCTTGTCAATAAAATCAAGACCAAGATCTGTCAATGCCTCGGAAAGAACAACTCCTGGCAATGGGTCTATGGGCACCTCCATCCTGTCCGCATAATGAAAGAAACCGCCTCCCTGGTAAACATTGCTGACGTCAAAACCCTGGTTTTTCGGATAGTATTCTCCTCCACCGAGATGCCATTTTCCGAAATACCCGGTGGCATATCCTGCATCCCTCATGGCTTCGCCCAATGTGTAGACTTCAAGTGGCAGGTACTGTGTCCGGTTCTTTGGCACAATTACTTCCTCGTAAGGGCGCCAGTGACCCGTTATGAAATCAGTAATCCCGACGCGGGCGGGATATTGTCCCGACATAATGCTTGCCCTGGTTGGTGAGCAAACCGGACAGGCAGCGTAAGCATTGGTGAATCGCATGCCATTTTGGGCCATTTCAGTGAGGTTCGGTGCCTCATTAAATCTATTCCCGTAAACAGGCAGATCTGCCCATCCCATATCATCCGCCAGGATGAAAACAATATTTGGTCTGCTACCTTTCAGATTGTCCTCCGGCTTTCCTGTACAGGAGGAAAGTATGAATATTGCAGCTATCATAGTCACCATTGTGCCATAGAGAAGATTGTCGGTTTTCATAGACTGATTGGTTTGTTTATTTGATTACACGTTTTGTTGTATTATCTTGGATGCACTATACAGTACAATCTACAAATTTATCAGAGATTATGAAAGACCAACTTTATCGATCTGCCAGTATCACCATCAAGGTATTTCTGTTAGCCCTGCTCTTACTCGGAGGATGTAATAAAATGGGGGATACTTCTTCAACCGAAGAGTTGTACACCATCTTTGAGGAACCACCGGCTGATGCCCGCGCATTCGTGCGATGGTGGTGGAACGGTGATTGTATCGAGGTTGATGAGCTTCAACGTGAACTGGATGTTATGAAAGCTGCCGGGATTGGGGGGGTGGAGATAAATCCCATTGCCAAACCAGAGGGTGGAGATGATTTCGAATATAGTTGCTATGACTGGCTGAGCCCTGAATGGAATGAAAGGGTGAAGGCAACCGTGGAAATGGCGAATGAGCGTAATATGATAGTTGACCTGATCATGGGTTCAGGTTGGCCATTTGGTGGCAGGTTTCTGGATGAGGATCAACTTTTGCAGGGGGTGGGAATTAAAAAAATGGTTTTGGCAGGCCCTGGCAAATATTCATTAAATGTTAAGGAGTTATGGCAATTACCTGGCCGGGATTTTGGCACATATAATAACCCGGATGCCCCGGCACCTGAATTGTTTTTTCTGCAGTTGATACCTCATGGTGCCAGTGGTGAAAGCGAACTGGTTGACCTTATGGAAAAAGTGGATAGGAAGGGAAGGATTGAGATAGAAGTCCCCGAAGGCAAGTATGATCTTTATATTGGCACCTTTCAGAAAGCCTACCGGTCGGTCATGTTCGGAGCTCCGGGATCTGACGGTCCGGTGGTGGATCATTATGATGCAGCAGATGTGCGTGCCTATATGGATAATCTGGCCAATGCCCTGGAAGCAGTGCTTGGTGGAAAGCTGGGGGACCATATACGTGCCTTGTTTTGTGACAGCATAGAACTTTCAGGGGCGAACATCACCGATGATCTTTTTGAAGAATTCATGAAAAGACGCGGATATGACCTCAAACCATTTGTTCCGCTGGTCTTCTATCATCCCTATGAGGGTTACACTGATACGCTCAGGTATGACAATGAATTTATTGAGGATATACGCAGGGTCCGCTATGATTTTAACAAGACACTGGTAGAACTTTTTCTGGAGAGGTTCACGAAAACATTTGATGACTGGGCAAATGAACATAATATGCAAAGCCGCTACCAGGCTTATGGAATGCCCTGGTTGGCGGGCATGCTAGATGGCTACAGGATGGTCGATATCCCGGAAAGCAATAACTGGCTGTATTCTGCCGATGCCAAAGCACACGGGTACTGGATATGGAACAAGTATACATCTTCAGCGGCCCATTTAACAGGTGCAAACATTGTAAGCTGCGAAGCGATGACAAATACCCGGGGTGTGTTCAGGATGACACTGGACATGGTAAAAAAGAATGATGATTTCAATTTCATTACCGGGATCAATCATTCCGTTTTGCATGGATATAATTATTCTCCTCCCGAGGCAGGTTTCCCAGGATGGATTAGATTCGGGGCATATTTCAGTGACCAGAATACCTGGTGGCCCTATTTCCGTAACTGGGCGGATTATAATGCCCGGCTTTCTGCCGTTTTTCAGTATGCGGAGCCCGTGACCGATATTGCCATACTCACCCCTGAAGCAGATATATGGAAACAGTGGGGACTTGTCAGGTATCCCTTCTATATGAATCCATGGTATAATCATGATCTATGGGAAGGGTTCAGCCGGCTGGGAGTCATGGCAGATTATATCAATGAAGGAGTGATACAGAGGGCTTCCGCGGAAAAAGGTCAGATGAAGAGTGAAGAAGCGGAGTATAAACTGGTTATTGTATCCGGAGCAAGATCCATAGAACCTGAGACTGCTGCTGCCATTAATGATCTGGCTGAGAAAGGGGTTAAGTTTTTGTTTGTCGACCATTTGCCTTCGGAGGCACCCTCCTATTTTGAGAAGGATAAGAATGACCGGACAGTAAAGGATCTGATGAATGCGGCATTGTCGCATGAAAATGTGCAGGTTTTTGATGCTCCCGGAGATGCTGCTTTGGTGACCTCATGGGCAGGCAAGGTACTTGGGGACTTTGCTATCCGGCAGGACATTTCGATCTCACCCGCAGAAGAAGAACTGTACATGATAAAGCACCGAAGTGGTGGTAAGGAGATCTACTTCTTTTCGAACCAGGATGAGATGAACGGCCAGGTATTCACAGCTACTTTTGAGAGTAAGGGCAAGACTGCCTGGTGCTGGGATCCTTTTACCGGGGAACGTTTTATACTTCCTGATCAGGACAAGGGCAGGATAAACATCCGGCTGGAGGCACTTGAATCCATGCTGATCGTGCTTGAGGGCAGTGACAAGGGAGTGCGAAAAGAACAAATTTACCCAGATGAGCATTCAGGAATGAGCATTGGTGAAAAATGGCAGCTGGATTTCCAACCTGTCAGGGATGATAAGTTCAGCATATCAACTGTCAGGCTCTTTGAATATGGCACCCATGTGGATCCGCGCATTGTTAATTTTGCCGGCCGGGTATCCTATAAAACGACTTTTAAATTGAAGGAGACCGACTGGTCATTTCTGGATATAGGTATTGAGAAACATGTCACTGAAGTGAAGCTTAATGGAGAAAAGCTCGGAATGAAATGGTGGGGAAGGCATCTTTACTTCATTGCTCCCGATATTTTAAAAGAAGGGGAGAACCAGCTTGAGATTATCTATACTACTACCCTGGCCAACTATGTAAATTCACTCACAGGGAATGAAGTTGCCATGCGATGGATTAAGCTGGAGGAGCCTGACCTGATGGGATTGACAGGGGATATCAGGCTGATGAAAGAAGACTAAAACCTGCCCGAACCAGCTGCTATAAAATAACGGTTGCTGCAAATGAATGCAGCAACCGCCAAACCTAACCTAAAATCCTATTCTAAATCAACCATCCCGGAATGGGATCCATGCCGGATTATGATATATAAATTTATTGCAAAAATGGTTTCTTGTCAATAGCTAGGATCATTTTTATTCACAATTTTACCAACAAATTTATGGCAGCAACCTAAAGGGCCTGTATAATCAGGTGGAGCGCCCTTCCCTTCTCAATTTTTATTGGTAATCCTTTCTTCAAGATTTTTCCTTCCAATACTTCTGTACGATTATCACCGGTGAACTTCAGCCTGTATTCCGAATCCTCCGAAACCACGAACCACTCCGGGAACTGGTTGATCCTTGGATAATCAAGAGGAAGATTCATACTGACCCCGGAGCGGCTAAAATCAAATTTAATGACGCCCTCCCAATCTTCTTCAGCCTGCAAGCTTACAAATAATTTGTCCTCCTTTTGTGAGGCACCAAAAAAAACATCCTCCCGCCAGGGTTTGAGTGTAATTCCCTGGGTTTTCCACAGACAGTACATGATGCTTGTGCGGGCAAAATTGCCATCCCCATGCCAGCCTTCAATGATTCCAGAATCCTTCCATTTGATGGCCTGCTCCCTGTGGCTCGAATCCTGCATGGACCACATAATTGCCATCTCAGAATCTATCCAGTCCCCCGTTATATCTACCGCCTCCCTGTTAAATAAATTCAACCCGCTTTCAATAGCATCCGCATAACCATCTGCACTGCCACTTTCCCAATTATAAGCCTTGTAATGATCGATGTTTTCAAGTGCATAGATTACAGCGTCACGGTATTTTTCCAGCCCATCTATCATATAGACCGTGTAATATCCATTGTAGGTATATCCCCATGTATCAGCAATACCATCATTGATGACCTCGCCTGAAACGGGATTGACAACATTATAAAATAAGCCATGCTCATTTACCCCGACCTCAAGTATCCTGTCCAACATCTCATATAAGGGTTCCTTGTAAGCCTCTTTCTTTTCCGGCCTGGCATAGGATACCATGCAATACAATTCACATAGTCCAGATACAATTTCACATCCATGATCCCTCAACCGCAATGACTCCAGATCGCGTGTTAGATGCTTGTCCCCGAGCAAATAATAATCCCCGAGGCGTACCGCCCATTCCAGGTATTTTTGGTCACCGGACATCCAGTAAATTCTTGATAGCGCCTGGAGCATTTCCCCGTTGACTTCAACGTTATCCGAGGGTATCAGGCCGAAGTCCGTGCTGACAAGGGCATATGCCCAGATGTCATCCAGGATCTCAACGAGCCGCTCGTACCATGGTGAAAATCCAAGCCATTCAGTCAAGGGTAAGAGCCCATCCTTAATGTACTCAGATGCACCAAATATAATAGAAGCAGTATCGATTGTTTCCTCCTCAAAGCCTTGTTTGATAAATGAATATGTGTCGGGCATTTTACCCAGGCGAGGTGTAACAGAAGATTCAGAAGCCAGCATATCATGCATGGTGCCTTCGAAAATACTGGGACTGGTGATGGCAGCTGTTAGCACCATAAATGGGTAATTATCCGCAGCAGCATCCTTGGCATTCCAGATATGAGCAGATTCATAAAGGTTTCTCGGGATTAAACCGGTCTGGCTGTCTGCCTGGCCAAGCCATGAGATCATAAAATCGTTGCATCGCCTGAATCCTTCATTGGCCAGGACCCCGTTTTTATTTGCCGATTCGAATACCGTGTCCTTATATCCCTCATCATTTGTACAGCTTAAACTTCCGATTAGCAGGAGGACTAAAAACTTTGCATACTTCAGTTTCATAATATGGTGATTTGGGCTGATCATGGTGCATCAGCATATTAATAATGTCCGAACCTGGGATTTACAATATTATTATAGATAGAACCAAATGTGTAGGAGATCCCGATTCTCCCATGATAATAATAGCCTGTGGCCACTTCCTGCAGTCTCAAAAGGATCTCGGCCTCGGTGAGTTCTCCACTGGCCAGGGATAGCTGGTCACGGACCCGGGCAACCTCACCACCTATACTGAAGGAAAGTCCCTTGAATATCCTGATATCAATATGCCCCCCCAGCTCAATCCTGTTCCTTGAAAAGTCATAGAGGTAGTTGGATGCCTGCATGGAAACATCGATAGAGCCCCATTTTTGCCTGACCTCATATGCCATTTTAAAGGAATGTAAGAAAAGTCCCTCGCTGATCTTGCCGTAGATCGTTGTATCATTGTAATAGTTTACGGAATACCCTATCCCATAAAGCATCCTAAGTTGCCGAATTGTGGACTCGGAATAGGGGAAAATATTATACTCGATGGAAGGGATGAGTTCGGCCTGGAATTTATAATTGCTGTGGGTCGAGGATCTGAAATTGATCTCTCCACCAAGTGACCAATTATCATTGATGCTTTTTACAATAAGGTTATCCATTTCTTCCTCATTTCGAAAAGCCGTGTAGGCGGTGTCCTCATAGTGATAGGAAACCCTGTTGTAACGATGGTCGAAATCAAAATCGAGTTTCCAGTCCTCCGTTATCTTCACCACACTGAGTGAATTGAAAAAGGATATTTCCTTATAGGTTTCCTCACCTTCGAACCAGGGGGAAAAACGAAGTTCAAAGACCCAGTTGTTCCATCGGTCTTTCACTTCCTCATCCTGCAAGTGGCCGTGGTGAGATATGTCGATCTCCTGGTACAGGGGTGTACGGGCGACATATCTCATCAGTCCCAGTTTCAGCATTTGCAGTTGCCCGCTACGTACCTGGTCATCGGTATCATCGGGCATACTTGTGAATTTGAGTGTATCATTCATGCCTGCGTAATCGAGAAGTCCCTCGAATGAGAAAGTATATTCACGCCCACCGTTACCTGCTTGCTGCCTCGTCATAAGGGCATATACCTGGGCTTCTTTTACATCTCTCACATAATTTACATAGGGAATTTCCCTCCTTATATAATTCATGTCACAGCGATCGCAATCCAGGAAGAACCGGATCGCGTCCTTTCTGAGTGGATCTGAGACAGTCCCAGGGTCCTGTGCATGGATTGAGGATAAAGAATTGAGAATCCAATATTATACGGTTTTAATTCATGGCGAAGAGCTTCAGTTAGCCCAACTATTGCAAATTTTGAAGGACAATACGTAGCATAACTCATCATCCCGAAATATCCCATCATTGAACTTGTATTTGCAATATATCCGCGTTTTTCTTTCATAAAATAAGGAAGTACAGATTTTTCAAACATGGGTTCCATCTCCCATGGTGGACCTGGCATCATTATAATTATTTTTCCATCTTTTTCTATCAAACATCCGGGTGCTGTTCCATTATCATTACGAAGAATCAAAGCACCCTTGGGAAAGTATCCCTGTTTTTCGTTATTAGGAGCTGCGACACGTCCCCGTTCCTTAAAAAACCTGTAAATTCCCTCTAGAGTTTCTTTATCGGGAATCAACTCAAGTCTCAATGCATTAGAAATAGTTTCCTTTGTCAAATCATCCTGAGTAGGACCAAGACCACCGGTTGTAATAACTACATCAGCTCTTTCAAGAGCATGATTCAGACAAGCGGATAATCTGCCTGGGTTATCTCCCACAACAGTATGATAATAAACATAAACGTCTGCATCCGGAAACCTTGCGGATATATACCGCGCATTTGTGTTATTGATTTGCCCCATCAGCAGTTCTGTGCCAACAGCAATAATTTCAGCTATCAAAGA
>RCNF010004181.1_pt1 | contig 12056 bp, 8 predicted proteins | sample 2041311 | NCBI WGS metagenome assembly RCNF01 (sample SAMN09708228, study PRJNA481090) | Marine sediment metagenome, whole genome shotgun sequencing project. | biome: marine sediment; feature: ocean; material: sediment; isolation source: Sewage treatment plant 2 marine sediment (STP2) ... | reverse complement strand
TGCATTGTTCGGCAGTATGCGTTCCGGCGAAGGTGAATCGCCGTTGCCGATCAATGCTACGGGTGGCACCGGAGAACTCGTCACGAGCCTTCCTCGATCGGACTGTGCCAGCGGCCACTGCCCCTGGAGAGAGAGAAGATACCCGGGATCGGGATCGGGATCGGGATCGGGATCGGGAACGGGCACCGCCCCGGACCCGGAGCCTTCCTCGATCGGGGTGCGATGCCGATCTCCGGAGAAAAAGCTACACTCATGACATGGACCGCCTCACCCGCGACAATCTTGCCTATTACATCCTGCGGGGAGTCCTCGGTGTCGGGAGTCGGTTGCCTCTCGGTCTGACCCGGAGGCTGATTCCCGTCGCGACTCGCTTTGCTCTTCCCTTCGCGAAGCGCGAACGCAGGCGGATGCAGGAGAACCTCGAGATCGCCTTCCCCGAGCTCGACCAGCGGGAGCGCGATCAAGTCATGAGGAGATGCGCCGATCATCTGGGTCGCGTGCTGGCCGAGATCGCGTGGCTCTGGCGCGCCGAGCCTGAGGATGTGGTGCAGATGTGCGAGGTGGAGGGTATCGAGCACATCTGGAACGCGCTTGAGGGCGGGCGGGGCGGCATTCTCGCCACCGGCCACCTCGGTAACTGGGAAATGCTCAACGCCCGATTGGCGGCCGCCGGAATTCCCATCACCGTCGCCGTACGTGAGCTCGACGATTCCCGGGTCGATGAAGTCGTGAATACTCTACGGACCCGATTCGGCAGCGCGGTCATCCTGCGGGGGACATCCGCCGGGCGGCAGCTGCTGCGGGCCCTGAGCGACGGAGGCGGCGTCGGTCTGCTCATCGATCAGGACATCCCGAGCATCCCGGGGGTGTTTGTTCCGTTCTTCAACCGTCTCGCCTGGACTCCTTCCGGGGCTGCCACCCTCGCGCTGCGCGCCAGGTGTCCGATCATGCCGGGCTATATCCACCGTAAGCCGGATGGGACCCACAAGATCAAGATCCACCCGCCCATCGAGGTGCCGAGCGAAGGCTCACTCAGGGAGAAGGTGTACGAAATGACCGCCGCGGCCACCGCCGCCGCTGAGTGGCACGTGAGGGCATGGCCCGAGCAGTGGGTGTGGATGCATCGCCGGTGGCGAACCAGGCCAGAAGAAGAGTAGTCCTGCTCACCGAGGAGCCTCCTGCGGCACTGACGTTAACGATGTAACCGGAAATTTGTTGGGGTACTTGAGAACAGGCCGCATCCGAATCCCGGTGGTGTTCGCGATTTCGGACACAGTCTCATCAGCCCCTCGCCCGTCGCCGACGGCACTGATTGCTGTCAGCAGTGGAAAACCAGAGCTGTTGATCCTGTGACTCGTCGTGCTCGAAACCTGAGTTTTTGCGCGGTGGCCGAAGAAGCGTGTCAAAGATGTGAAAAATACCGAATCAATTGTGAACAATGTAATCTCAAAATACCTTTTGCAATTTGGTAACAACTCCACCCTCATTTGGACGTAACGTGGCCAAGGATGAAGAAACAGGATTGAGATCAACCGAAATTGCTAATAGCCATTTTCACCGCAATAAGGAGGTCGGCATGGAATGGCTCATGAAATCGAATTTCTTCGATGGGCGGAGAGATACCCCCACGGTTGGCTCCTGAGAATCCTGGATTCTCATCAAATTCACTAAGGAGGAACGGAGATGTATTCACAAGAGAGATTTGAGGAGAGAGGCCCGTTCCGTGTCGAACGGTCCTGGACTCTTCTTTTCGTTGCCATCGTTGCCGTTGCGAGCCTTGTTTCACCAGTCATCGCACAGGAGGACACAGAGCTGACGGCCGAAGAACAACAGGCCCTCGTCGAACAGGCCATGGAACGCTCGTTCGAGGGTGAGGTGACCGTCACCGGCTCGCTCATTCCGCGCGCCGATCTGACGGCTCTGAGCCCCGTGACCGTCATGGAGGTTCCGCAGGAGCTCACCTATTCCGGTACGGTCCGCATCGAGGACCTCGTGACCACCATGCCGCAGGCATTTGCCGGGCAGAACTCGACGGTCTCCAACGGCGCCTCGGGTACGGCCACCATCGCCCTCCGGCAGCTCGGTACGGTCCGCACCCTCGTGCTGATCAACGGTCGCCGGCTGCCCCCGGGCAGTGGAACCGGCTTCTCGTACGCGGCTGACCTCAACACCATCCCCGCGCCTCTGATCAAGCGCGTGGACGTCCTGACCGGTGGTGCGTCGACGACCTACGGTTCCGACGCCATGGCCGGTGTTGTCAACTTCGTCATGGACACCGATTTTGAGGGTGTTCGCGGCGGTGTGCAGTACGCCAGCTACCAACACAACAACAACAACCAACTGGCTCAGGACACCAACGCCGAAGCTGGTTTCGACGCGCCGACCGGTTCGGTCTGGGACGGCGAGTCGATCAACGCCAACGTCGCCCTCGGTGGCAAGTTCGCCGATGGCAAGGGCCATGCATCGGTCTATCTCGACTACCGTAAGATCGAGGCGCTCACCAAGGGCTCGCGCGACTATCTGAACTGCTTCGTCGACGCCGGCGACGACGGTCCGTTCTGCGGCGGTTCCTCGACCAGCCCCATGGGACGTTTCCGTCCGTTCAACGCCGACGGCTCCACCCACGACCCGCGTGACTATTCAATCGGTGGCGCCAACGGCGACCAATTGGTTCCCGGCTTCCCGATCTTCAACTACGGCCCGTACAACTACATCCAGCGGCCGGACACGAAGTGGAATGCCGGCGCCTTCGGCAACTACGAGATCAACGAGCACTTCGACGTGTACATGGAAGTCATGTACATGAACAACAGCACCGACGCGGTGATCGCGCCGTCGGGCAACTTCAACACTTACACCCAGATCAACTGCGACAACCCGATGCTGAGCGCACAACAGCACGACCTCATCTGCGGCCCCGACACCGGTTATGGTCCCACCGACACAGCCGATTCTTGGATCCTTCGCCGCAACGTCGAGGGCATCGGTCGGTCCAACGCTCTCGGCCGCTCCAACATCCGCCTGTTGGGTGGCCTCCGTGGTGAGATCAACGACGAGTGGAGCTACGATTTCTACTACCTCAAGGGTCAGAGCAACGCGTACAACTCGTACAACAACGACCTCAACACAAACCGTATCGGCAACGCCCTCGATATCATCGAGGATCCCGACACCGGTGAGTGGGTCTGTCGTTCCGGCGCTGATGACGGCTGCGTGCCCTGGAACATCTTCACCAACCACGGCACCGGGGAGGTGGTCGACGACTACCACGATGGCGTGACCCAGGAAGCCGTCGACTACATATCCACCGTCGCGGTGTCCTATTCGGTGACTTCGATCGATGTTTTCAACCTCACCTTCACTTCGGACTGGGAGAACTACGGCGTGGCTCTTCCCTCCGCGAGCGAAGGCGTCCAGATGGCCATCGGCGCCGAGTATCGCGAAGAGTACATTAAGAGCACCCCTGACGAGGTCTATCGCACTGGCAGCGCTTCCGGTCAAGGCGGCAACACCGAGCCGATCGAGGGTTACCTGAATGTCAAGGAACTCTTCATCGAGCTCCTCGTCCCTCTTGTCCAGGACGTCAAGGGCGCCCAGGACCTCTCTCTCGAGCTCGGCTACCGCTATTCCGACTACAGCACCTCCGGTGGTGTCAGCTCCTACAAGATCCAGGCGAGCTACGCCCCGACCCAGAGCTGGCGTCTCCGCGGTGGCTACAACCGCGCCGTCCGTGCGGCCAACCTCGCCGAACTCTTCCGGGTGCAGGGCTTCAACCTCAACGGTTCGACGGACATCTGCTCCGGCCCCAACCCGACCGCCACCGAAGCGCAGTGCGCCAACACCGGCGTGCTCCCCGGCCAGTACGGCAACATCGCGCCGAGCCCGGCCGGCCAGTACAACACCCTCGAGGGTGGTAACCCCCTCCTCGATCCCGAGACGGCCGACACCATCACCGCAGGCGTCGTGTGGACTCCGCAGTCCATCCGCGGTCTGTCCATCACCCTCGACTACTACGACATCGAAATCGAGGAGACCATCGGCGCCCTCGGCGCCGATGACATCATCCAGACCTGCGCCCTCAACGGTGACCCGGCCCTGTGCGAGCTCATCGTTCGTGACAACCAGGGAACCCTTTGGGCGACCCAGGCCGGTTACACCTTTACCGCCAACAACAACATCGGTCAACGCCACGCCGAAGGTGTCGACCTCAACTTCAACTACCTCCTCGGTCTCGGCAACTCCGGTTACCTGGCCATGGACCTCATGGGCAGCTATGTGCTCAAGAATCAGTTCAGCAACCCGTTGGTGGACTATGACTGCGCCGGCTACTTCGGCTTCCAGTGCATGCAGCCGATTCCCGACTGGCGGCACCGCTTCCGCGCCACCTGGGAGACCAACTTCCGCCTGAACGTCTCGCTGGCGTGGCGCTATGTCGGTGAGGTCATCAATGACGACTTCAGTGAAGACTCCGACCTTGCCAATCCGGGCAACCATGAGCTCTGGATCGTCAACGACATCGACAAGATCGATGCCTACAATTACTTCGACCTCGCGGCGTCGTACACCCTCCGCAACGGCCTCAAGTTCACCGTTGGTGTGAACAACCTCCTCGATGAAGAGCCGCCGCTGGCGCCTGCATTGGCTGACGACAACAACATCAACATGTACGGCATCTACGACCCGGCTGGTCGCTACATCTTCGGAAGCGTCCAGTTCAACTTCTAACCCGCATTTCGTGATGCGATCCAGGCGGCCCTTCGGGGCCGCCTTTTGCATTCCCACACCGCTGATGCCCTTCGGTTCTTCGGCGTCAGATCGATTCGAATCCTGATACTCTCGCGTAGCTGGAGAGCGGTTCTTCAGCGCAGGAATCCACCGGATGGAGCGCTTCGTCAACGTGCAACGAGGACTCGAATTTGCAGCACCGTATGTGCGGATGCTGGCCCGCCGGCTGTGGGAGTCGGTGCGCGACCTGCTGCCCATCGTCGTCGTGGTCGTGGGTTTCCAGACCCTGGTGCTGCGGCAGCCCTTCCCGAACGTGGCGGAGTTGCTCGTCGGCGCCCTCTTTGTCGTTTTCGGGCTGATGCTCTTTGTCCAGGGATTGGAGATGGGGCTGTTTCCTATCGGCGAGGCCATGGCCTACGCGTTCGCCAAGAAGGGCAGTCTCGCGTGGCTCCTCGTGTTCGGCTTTCTTCTGGGGTTTTCGACAACCGTGGCTGAACCCGCGCTCATCGCCATCGCCGGCGAGGCGGCTGATGTTGCGTCGGCCGCCGGCTACATCGCGTCCGATGCCGCTACCCAGTCGGCCTACGCACTCCAGCTTCGACTGACCGTCGCCCTGTCGGTCGGGGCGGCCATCGTCCTCGGCATCTTCCGGATCCTCAAAGGCTGGCCGATCCAATGGCTCATCATGGGCGGCTATGTCACCGTCGTGGCGGTTACCTTTTTCGCGCCCGAGGCCATCGTCGGCATCGCTTTCGACTCGGGAGGGGTCACCACCTCGACGGTGACGGTGCCCTTGGTGACGGCCCTCGGCGTCGGGTTGGCGACCTCGATCCGCGGCCGCGATCCGTTGATCGACGGATTCGGAATGATCGCGCTCGCATCGTTGACCCCCATGATCTTCGTCATGCTCTTCGGAATCGTGCGCTTTGGCATTCGCGCCGGTGGTGCGGGCTGATGGGCCGCTCATGATCGAAGGCCTCACCACCGCCCTGATCGACACCAGCCGCGATGTCTTCGCGGTCAGTGCCCTGCTCCTCGGCTTCCAGTATTTCGTCCTGCGTCAGCCGATTCCGCATTTTCGCCGTCTCGTCGCGGGTCTGATTCTGGTTGTGCTCGGGCTCGCCTTCTTCCTCATTGGGCTGGAGCTCGCGCTCTTCCCCCTCGGCGAACTCATGGCGACCCAGCTGTCCTCACCCCAGTTCGTCTTCGGCAGCGACACCGTGCCGGAGTCGCCGCCGTGGTGGAAATACGGTTGGATCTATCTTTTCGCCGCCATCGTCGGCTTCTCGACGACCCTGGCCGAGCCCGCCCTCATCGCGGTCGCCTTCAAGGCGAGCAAGGCGTCGCGCGGGACGATTCGGCCGTGGGGCCTACGCCTGGTGGTCGCCGTCGGGGTCGCCGCCGGAATCACCCTCGGCGCCTTTCGGATCGTGACCGGAGCGTCGTTGGTGCTTTTCGTCGCCGTCGGCTATCTGATCGTCATCGTCCAGACCGCTTTTGCACCGAAGTCGATCATCCCGCTCGCCTATGATTCGGGCGGAGTAACGACCTCGACGGTGACGGTGCCGCTGGTCACCGCCCTCGGGCTCGGTCTGGCCGCCACCATCCCCGGCCGAAATCCCGCCCTCGACGGTTTCGGCCTCATCGCTTTTGCGAGTCTGTTTCCAATGATCACGGTGATGGGCTATGCCCAGCTCGCAGAATGGCGGGCCAACCGTCGCGTCATTCGTGCTGAGAAAGGATCGAAACCATGAACTTCAAAGTCATCATCGCCGCGTTGAAACCCGATGTCACCGACGCCGTGGTCGACGCCGCCAAGGAGTGCGGCATTTCTGGTGCAACCATCATCCCCGGAAGGGGCACCGGTGTGACTGAGGCGAAGACCTTCCTCGGCCTCACCCTCGAGACCCAGACCGATATTGTCATCTTTCTGACCGAAGGAGAGTTGATTGAGACGGTCATGGCCGCCATCCACACCGCGGGCAGGCTCGACGAGCACGGTACCGGGGTGGCCTTTGTCGTGCCGGTGGAACAGGTCGCGGGCATCAAGGAGGCCATCGTCCGCCGCGAGCGGCATTGAGTTAGAGAACAGGTCGACGTCGCGCGCCCGATCCCGCGAATTTTCATCGCATTCGACCATCTATTCCCTACATGTTCCCTAGGTGAGCAAATCACCGCTGGCCCTCCTCTGACCAGATAACAGCTTGTGCTGAAGGAATGGAGGTCGAGATGAATTCTCACGTTCTCAGGTCGGTGGTTCTTGTGATGCTGATTGGCGCTGTGACTCTTGTGTGCACCGATGGAGTCGTCGCACAAACCTGCCCCGAACTCATCGGTCGGTGGCCGTACGGACCCGCGACGGCGGTGGCGATCGACGGGAATACCGCCTACTTGGGAAGCGGAACAGTCCTGCTCGTGCTGGACGTCTCGACGCCCGCGACGCCGCTGTTGCTCGGCGAGATTGTCCTGCCCGACGTGGTGCGGGGCGTGGCGGTGGAAGGGAATCACGCATACGTGGCGCTCGGGGACTCCGGTCTTCGGGTGGTTGATGTCTCGATCCTCGCGGCGCCGGTAGGGGTGGGCGACATCGACACGCCGGGATTCGCGAATGACGTGACGGTGGATTCGAACCACGCCTATGTGGCCGACGGCTCATCCGGATTGCGGGTGATCTCGATTTCCAATCCTGCGTCGCCGACGCAGGTTGGATTCCTCGACACCGCCAGCGATGCTTTGGGTGTCGCCGTTGCCGGAGACCTCGTCTACGTCGCGGACGGTTATGGTGGTCTGGTCATCATCTCGGTGGCGAACCCGGCATTGCCCACCACGGAGGGAGCTCTCGACACTTCGGGCTATGCCCGCGACCTTGTGATCGTCTCGCCTACCTGGCCGATGGAACCTCGGGGCTGCGCGTGATCTCGGTGGCCAACCCGGCGTTGCCCTCAGAGCTGGGGTCTGTCGCCACTTTCTCAGCCAGAGGAGTGGCCGTGGACGGCACCCTCGCGTTTGTCGCCGACAGCTACGGGGCGTTCAAGCAGATCGACGTGACCGATCCGACCACGCCGACCATTGTCGGTTCCGTCAGCATGTCGTCCAGTTGTGACGCCGTCGTCGCTGCGGGTGGCCTCGCCTGGGTTGTGGACGATGCCGGCGGACTCGTCATCGTCGACGGCAGTGTCTCGGGTTCGCCGACGGTTGTGGGCGACTATCCTACCGCGGGCTACTCGATTTCGGTGTCGGTGGTTGCGGGGTTGGCGTACGTCGGGGTCTATCCGGGGGCTCTGAGAGTCTTCGACGTCACGGCGCCATCGGCACCGGTCGAACTCTTCTCCACCCAAGCGCTCGACAGCGTCCTGCAGGTGGTTGTTTCCGGTTGGTACGCCTATCTCCCGGTGCTGAGCCATGGGCTCGAGATTTTCGAACTGGTCGTACCGACGGCGCCTGTTCATGACACTCCGGGCCAGGCTCGTGGTGTGGCGGTGGTGGGGAATCTTGCATATGTCGCCGACGGCGATTCAGGGTTGAGGGTGTTGGACATCAGTACTCCGGCGACCCCGTTTGAACTGGGATCTGTGGCAACCCCTGGAACAGCGTACGGTGTGGTGATTGACGGCGACTACGCATACGTGGCCGACCATGACGAGGGTCTGAGGGTGATCGATGTCAGCGTGCCCGGCTCTCCGTCCGAAGTGGCATCAGTGAGCATCCCCGATAATGTCTATTCGGTCGCTCTGGCCGGCGACTACGCGTTTGTTACGGCGAGCCACGAAGGCGTCCGCGTCATCGACATCTCGGTTCCCACCGCGCCGTTGGAGATCGGATCCTTCGATACCGGAACGATGAATGCGAACGATATCGTGGTGGTCGGAGACCGGGCGTACGTTGCGAACGGGGCCTTCGGCCTGCTGGTACTCGACGTGAGCACACCAGGTGCACCGATCGAGGTGGGTTCCTACGACACGGTCGGGAACGCCGAAGAGGTCTTCCTCGACAACGGCATCATCATTGTCGCCGACGACAACGCCGGACTGGCTTTCTTCGACGGTTGCAACGACATCATCTTCGGCGACGGTTTCGAGGCGTTGGGCACCATGGCCTGGACGACCACCCAGCCCTGAGGCGAGGCGGTGGCGCTACAAGGTACCGAGCGCCTTTGTAGCGTCGGCGCCCCCGCCGGCGAATGGCGATTGTCGGAAGGTCATCAATTCGTCGATTTCGGAATGTGGCAAAAGGCTGGGCCGGTAGCGATGGTGAGTGGCGCAGCGATCAGCCCTGTCGTACAGCGACGCCGCGGATGGTCGCGCGAGTCAGCGGGATCGTGTTGCGCATGCTCTCTCGATGGATGCGCTCCATGAGGAATCCGCCGTCGAGAATCGCCTGCTCGGTTCGCCGGACGAGGTGACAATTGCCCGAAACCCGCTGCCACAGCGGCTCCAGGCGGCGCTGCCACTTCAATCTTTCGGGCCGGTCGTCCGCCGCGACGTGCTCCATGAAGACGAGGCGACCGCCCGAAGTGAGAACCCGCCGAATCTCATCGATGGCGCGGTGGAGATCGGGCACGCTGCACAGCACGAGCATGCAGACGACGATGTCGAAGTTACCATCGGGGAAGGGGAGGGCGTCAGCGGAACCGTCGCTCAGCTCAACCGGGGAGATGTCCATGCCCACGAGGCGCGCGGCCAGTTTCGCCCGCATGTGGTGATCGGGTTCGGACATGACCAGCCAACGGATGGTGTCCGGGTAGAACTGAAGGTTGACACCCGTCCCGGCGCCGATTTCGAGAACCCGACCCTCGACGTCGTCGAGGAGGCTCCTCCTCCACTCCGAGAGACAGGCTTCTTCGCTCTTTCTCATGACGCGGTCGTATACGCGCGCCATCAACCTTCCCATGTCTTTGTCCCCTCCGATTCAAGATAGACAAGCATTGACAGGGGGACTTGATTCCGGTCGAGGGTCGAGTGCGGGTTTTCGCGATCGCAGGCGAGAGCGATTGTGGAGGTCAGCGGTTCTTGAGCGCGACGATGAGGGCGGCCAGTCCACCCGCGACGATGATGGCAAATATCACCCGAAACAGGCAGATGATCCATGCGATGCCGATGCCCAGCGCGGCCCACTGGACCCACCAGTCGCCCGGTGACGTCATCCAGTTGATGACAACAAGCAGCGCCAGGACCATCGGGCCGACGAAAAGGAACTTCAAAGCGCGAAGGGTTTTCATTGTCTGATCTCCACGGGGTTTGATACGAGGTCCGGGACGATTCGGTTCTGTCGATTCGAGTTCGGTGACAGGGCGGGAACGGGTCGCGCCGGTGCGTGCAAAACGGTGCAGGATGACCTACATTCCATAATGTAAAGTGAAACAAACAAGGGAGTAGAGATGAGGAATCATTCCAGTCTTTTCGGGATATCCGTGGTGTTGGCCTGTGTTTCAATCCTCTGGTCCTGCGCTCCGGCCGAGCCACCCTCGAGTACGTCCCCGGTCGGCTTCCAGAAGCTGGAGACGGCGTCTGTGGCGCCGTCGTCAGGGCTCATTGATCCTGTCTTCGTGATTCCGGCGGAAGCAGCCGCCATGACGCCGCAGGACACCGGCAGTCAACGGAGCGCCGGTCACCGCCTCGAAGGTCCGTTGTCGGAGGAAGAGATTTCAAGACTCCAGGATGAGGCGATGGATGCTCCCTTCAACGAGTTGATCCAGGCGGCTGCCGTCACCGGTCCCCTGGCGCCGATCCTCGGGATCATTTTCGAGTCCCTCGACTTCGTCACCGCAGGCAGTAACTTCGTGCCGCCGGATCCGGAACTCGCCGTCGGACCGGGTCACACCATCAGTGTGGTGAACGACTATCTTCTGATCACCGATCCTGTCGGCACACCGTTGGTGCCGCCGATCCAGTTCGCAAACTTCTTCACCGGGGTGAGCGGCTGCACCGGACTCTTCGATCCCAACGTGCTCTACGACGAACAGCTCGACCGCTTTGTCGCCGGTATCGACGCCAACGGTACCGCTTACTGCGTTGCCATGTCCCAAGGTCCAGACCCGACCCTGGGTTGGGTCCTCTACAGCTTTGCGACGGTGCCGGCGTCGGCGACACCCGACTTCTTCGATTATCCCCACGCCGGGGTCGGTCAGGACGCCATCTACATGGGCGCCAACATCTTCAACAACGCATTAAATGCATTTCTCCGGGCGGAAGTCTGGGCGATGGACAAGGCGGTCATGGCGGCGGGACTGCCTTTGCCCATGCCGATCAAACAAACGGTGGCCAACGGTTTCACTCCTCAGCCCATGAACGCCCACGGTTGGCTCCAGGGCACCTGGCCCATCGCGCAACAGCACACCATTCTGGCGAATGCCTACAGCCCGGGGTACTCGGGCGACATCTTCGACGTCTGGGCCTGGTCGGATCCCTTCGGGGCCAATGTGTTCGGTCCGGTGGGTTCCGTGGACCTCGCGATCGCCACCGGGGTTGCGGCGACCTACCCCATCGACGCACCGCAGATCGGCGGCCTCAACATCCAGGCCAACGACTGGCGCGTGCTCGACTGTGAGTACCGCAACGGCGATGTCTGGATGACACAGACCATTTCGTGCAACCCGGGCATGGGGACGGTGGACTGCATTCGCTGGGCCGAGATCGACCCGGTGACGCCCACTGTTCTCCAGGCAGGGGTTTTCGCCACCGACGACGAGTTTCGGGTCTTTCCGGATGCCGGGGTCAACCACTGCGACGACATGACCATCGGCTACACCAAGACGTCAATGATGATGTCTCCGGCGGTGTGGGTTACCGGACGCTTGGGCATCGATCCTTCCGGTGTTCTCCAGCCCGAAGCGATGCTTCGGCCAGGCGATCAGCCGTACGTGTCCTGGGATGGCCCGCCCCACCGTTGGGGCGACTACACCGGCGGCACCTCGGATCCGGACGGAGTCAGAACGTGGTATCTGGGTGAGTACTCGAAGGCTTTCACGACGCCCCCGTTGGCCAATTGGGGAACCTTCGTCGGTGAGTTCTTCACCGACTGCGCGGTCGATCTTGTCGTCGGCAAGACAAACGGCGTCACCCAGGTGGCTCCGGGAGACCCGGTTACCTACACGATCACGGTCACCAACACGGGACGCGGTGACGCCTATGGCGCCGTGATCACCGATACCTTCCCCGCGGCGCTCACCGGGGTGACCTGGAGCTGCAGCGGTCAGACCGGGCCGCCGACCGCCGTCTGCTCGACGTCGTCGGGGATGGGCAATATCAATCTCACCGCTGATCTCGAGGTGACCTCGACCATCACCATCACCGCCACCGGAACCTTGAGTGCGAGCGCCACGGGGACCCTGG
>RCNF010001579.1_pt1 | contig 12056 bp, 8 predicted proteins | sample 2041311 | NCBI WGS metagenome assembly RCNF01 (sample SAMN09708228, study PRJNA481090) | Marine sediment metagenome, whole genome shotgun sequencing project. | biome: marine sediment; feature: ocean; material: sediment; isolation source: Sewage treatment plant 2 marine sediment (STP2) ... | reverse complement strand
GATGTTGGGGAAGAATATGATATGGCCTACATGGCCATGGAGTTTCTCAAAGGAAAGGATCTGTCCCAATATTGCAGTAAAAATAAATTACTCCGGCCTAAGCAAGTACTAAAAATTGTTTTGTCAGTGGCCGAAGCCCTGAATTATGCTCACCGCAATGGAGTTGTTCATAGAGATATAAAACCTGACAACATTATCCTTTTGCAAAACCACAGGGTAAAGGTGGCTGATTTTGGCATTGCCCGTGTTATGACTGCTTCAAAAACCCAGACAGGGGTCATCCTTGGTACTCCCAATTACATGTCACCTGAACAGGTTGCAGGAGCAAATGTGGATGGCCGCAGTGATCTTTTTTCTCTCGGCGTAGTTCTTTATGAGTTGTTGACCGGGGAAAAACCTTTTAAAGGTGATAACCTTACAAATCTTATGTATGCCATTTCAAATGTTTCCTACAAGCCATTGTTGGAAATTAAACCGAATCTTCCATCCTGCCTGGAACCAATTCTCAAAAAGTCGCTGACAAAAACTGTAAAGAAGCGATTTAAATCTGCTGCTGAAATGGGCAAACAAATCCGACTGTGTTTCAATATGATTAAATAAGCAATAAAAAGTGATTCTTTGAATGCTTTGCGGCGATGAAAATAAATCATTAATTGTAGCCGTTTTCGGCTTGAAATTTGAAATTGGAAAGTAGAAATTTCAACGTTCCGTGAACGCTTACCATTAATTAAAGTATGCCATGAAAATAGCAATAGCACAAATTAACCCGGTAATCGGCGATTTTAAACATAATTGCCGCCGGATAAAATACTATGCAGACAAAGCAAGGGCGCTTTCATGTGACCTGGTTGTCTTTTCCGAACTTACTGTTTCAGGATATCCTCCCAAAGATCTTCTTGAAAAGGATGATTTTGTTGACACAAACATAGCATATTTAAATGACCTTGTATCCTCCATAAGCGGCATAGGCGTTATTTGCGGTTTTGTTGATAAAAACCCTGATGACGAGGGAAACAGGCTTTTTAACTCTGCCGTTCTTTTTGAAAACGGCAAAATCCTGCATAAGGTTAACAAACGGCTCTTGCCGACTTATGACATATTTGACGAAAGGCGTTATTTTGAACCCGGCAAGGAAATCGTAAGTTTTCCATATAAGGAACGCAGGATAGGGCTGACAATTTGTGAAGATGTATGGAACGACAAAGATGCAATAAAAAAAAGAGTGTATCACTTAAATCCTGTATTATTGATGATTGAAGATGGCGCTGATCTGATAATAAATATATCAGCATCTCCTTTTCATGTCGGTAAAAGAGAGTTAAGATGGGATATACTTGGATCTATTGCGAAAAAGTACGATATTCCTCTGGTTTTTGCAAACCAGGTGGGAGGAAATGACAGCGTTCTGTTCGATGGAATAAGCGCTGCTTTTAATCGAAATGGAAAGATAGCAACACATGCCAAAGATTTTACGGAAGATCTTGTAGTATTTGACTTAAAAAAGTCTGAGCCTGATGAGCAGAATCTGCATGCAGTTGCAGGCCCGGATACGGAATCCATACTAAAAGCTCTTATTATGGGGACACACGACTATGTGACAAAATGCGGTTTTAAAAAAGTTGTCGTTGGTTTAAGCGGAGGAATAGATTCAGCATTAACGACGTATATTGCGGCCATGGCTCTGGGAAAAGAAAATGTTTCAACAGTCTTTATGCCGTCACAATATACTTCTAAAGATAATTATGAAGATACAAAAAAACTTGCAAAAAACCTTGGAATAGGACTTGTAACAATTCCGATTGACGGCATGTTTAAACTGTTTTTGGAATATACTTCACCTTCTTTCAAGAAAAGTGAGCCGGGCATCGTCGAGCAGAATATACAGGCAAGAATCAGAGGCACTATTCTAATGGCCATGTCCAACAGGGAAGGCAGTATTCTTCTTTCCACCGGTAACAAATCCGAACTTGCGGTCGGATATTGTACCCTTTATGGCGACATGAACGGAGGGTTGGCAGTAATTTCGGATGTACCCAAGACCGTTGTTTATAACCTCGCCCGTTTTATAAATGCTGAAAAAGAATATATTCCGTCCAGAATTATTACAAAAGTACCTTCTGCCGAACTCAAACCCGACCAGTCAGACCAGGATGACCTGCCGCCCTATGAAATTTTAGATTCCATATTAAAAGGATATATCGAAGAATTTAAAGGTGCTGACGAACTTGTTAAGATGGGATTTAACAGGGATCTGGTTGAAGATGTTATATCAAGGATTGACAGGAACGAATACAAAAGGCACCAGGCAGCACCCGGTCTTAAGGTGACGTCAAAAGCGTTCGGTTACGGTAGGCGGTATCCGCTGGCGCAAAGATACACACAAAAATAACGAGGCTAAAACACAGCTTTTTATTCTAAGCTGAATAAAGAGAGGAAACCATGGACAGTAAAGTCTATTTTATCGATCTAAGAGCGACATTCAGGGAGAACCTGGTTGAAAAACTGGGAAGGCTGTTGGATACTGCCGGCCTTTCCGGTTGTGTAAAAGAAAGAGATCTGGTTGCTTTAAAGCTCCATTTCGGAGAAATGGGAAATACCGCTTATATCCGGCCGGTTTTTTTACAAAAGATAGTAAAGGCCATTAGGAATGTCGGTGGCGCTCCGTTTCTAACAGATGCCAATACCCTTTATTCCGGTACTCGAAGTGATTCCCCACACCATCTTGCAACAGCCATCCAAAACGGGTTTGCATATTCCGTTGTCCAGGCTCCGATTATAATTGCAGACGGATTAAGGGGCAAAAGCGAAACGGCTGTGAAAATCGACCAGAAGAATTTTAACAAAGTATATATTGGGTCGGAAATATTTGAAGCAGACGCTTTGATATCGGTTGCTCATTTTAAAGGCCATGAGCTTACCGGTTTTGGCGGAACCATTAAAAATTTAGGAATGGGATGTGCTTCTCGAAAGGGAAAGCTGGCCCAGCATTCAACTGTGTCTCCAAAAATTGTTAGGAAAAAATGTGTCGGGTGCGGTGATTGTGTTGATCATTGTTCTCAAAACGCCATTTCTTTGGTTGAAGAAAAGGCCGTCATTGATTCCAAAAAGTGCATAGGTTGCGGGGAATGCATCCTTATTTGCCCCAATAAGGCTGTGCAGGTTCAGTGGAATCAACAGATACCGGTTTTCCTGGAAAAAATGGTGGAATATACATTGGGTGTTCTAAAGGGTAAGGGGGGCAAGACGCTGTTGGTGAATTTCATTACAGATGTTTCACCGGCGTGTGACTGTTATCCCTATAATGATGCACCCATTGTAAAAGATATCGGCATACTTGCATCAACAGATCCGGTTGCTATTGACCAGGCATCTGTTGATCTTGTGAACAGGGAGCCCGGTCTTTTAGGAACATGCCTTAAAGGAAAAACCGATCCAGGCACAGATAAATTTAAGGAGATCTATCCCAAGGTGGACTGGGAAATTCAGCTCGATTATGCCCAAAGCCTTGGTCTCGGAAGTCGTGAGTATAAGCTTGAAAAGATATGACCTTGATGGTGTCGTAAAAAGTCTCATCTACTGCGTTGTAGCGATTTTTCAGGAACTCAACATACTATGTGTATAGTCTCGTTCCTCAAAAATCGCTACGCCTTGTATATGAGCCTTTTTACGACACCATCCGGCGCTTATTCAAAAGAAATTCAAAGAAACTGCCAAAACTAAATTAATACGAAAAATATTTTCCCTGCCATGAATCTCTCTTTTCCAATGTTTCTTTTATAAGGGAAAGAGTTTGAGCTTTTTTGATTGACCACTGCGGTGCGACGAGTTCTTCAGGGTGGGGGTCGCCGGTAACACGCTGAATTACCATGTCCCCTGGAACTCGTTCCAGGAAGTCGCACACAAGATCTACATACTGCTGTTGTTCGAGACATTTGTATGAACCTTGCCGGTACAGCTTTTCAAGTCTTGTGCCTTTAATTACATATAAAAGATGAATTTTTATCCCGTCAATTCCCATTTTTGCAATAGCCTTTGCCGTTTCAAGCATATGACTTCTTTTTTCATCAGGCAGCCCGAGTATGACATGAGCGCATATCTTTATCCCCCTGTTTAAAGTTGCATCAACCGCATCCGTAAAGCATTGGAAGTCATGTCCCCGGTTAATCAAAGTGAGCGATTTGTCATGTATGGACTGGAGGCCGTATTCGATCCATATCAGGTGTGTTTTTGCATAACTTTCGATTAGTTTTAAAACAGATTCATTCACGCAATCCGGCCTCGTTCCGATGGAAAGGCCTACCACGTCGTCTATTGCCAAGGCTTCTTCATAAAGGTTTTTAAGCGTATCTAATGGTGCGTAAGTATTTGTAAATGACTGAAAATATGCAATATATTTTTTAGCCTTGTATCGCTTTAAAAGCGCCTTTTTCCCTGCAAGGATCTGGTCTGTAACAGTGTGCCCTTTGGCGTGGGCTCCGGTTCCTGATCCACGCGTGTTGCAGTAGATACAGCCGCCCGTCGAAATCTTGCCATCCCTGTTTGGACAGGAAAGACCTGCATCTATGGTGATTTTCTGGACCCTGCATCCGAAAATACTTCTAAAATAGGAATTTAAATCGTTGTATCTTTTATTCATATCAGTTATCCAAAGCTTATAAAAATACTTTTTACGAATTCATCAATACTTGACCTGCTGACGAGTCGATTATATAATTTCTAACCACAAAGACAAAAAGAACACAAGAGTTAACGACTCAGGTTCACAGTTCAAGGTTAAAGAAGAGTGAAGGGCACAAAGCAACCAAGCTTGAACCCTGAATCTGAGTAGTTACGATTTAAGGACTATAGAAAAACCATAAATGGCTTTTTATAAAAAAAATTACGACATCATAGTGGTCGGTGCAGGCCATGCCGGATGTGAAGCAGCACTTGCAGCTGCCAGAATGGGGTGCAGCGTTCTTCTTTTTGCTATAGATTTGGATAAGGTGGCAGCAATGCCGTGCAGCCCGTCCATCGGCGGAATGGCAAAGGGGCAGCTCGTTAAAGAGATAGACGCCCTTGGTGGTGAGATGGCAAGGATCACTGACAAGTCGGCCATTGCATTCAGAACGCTGAACACAAAAAAAGGCCCGGCGGTTCATTCCACAAGAACGCAGAACGACAAGATACGCTATCATGTGGCTATGAAAGCTGTTTTAGAAAAGGAGCCAAACCTTGATTTAAAGCAAGCCATGGTTGAAAAACTTGTTATAGAAGATGGCAGAGTCGTCGGTCTTGAAGATCAAACCGGGTTTGGATACCATGCACGTTCTGTTATTTTAGCTACAGGAACTTTTCTAAGCGGCCTTATACATATTGGTTTTAAATCGATTAAGGCAGGAAGAGCTGGAGAATTTGCTTCTTATGGCCTTCCTGCACACTTAAGCGAGCTTGGATTCGAATTGGGAAGGATGAAAACCGGCACACCCCCCAGATTAAAAAAATCAAGTATCGATTTTACAAAATTTGAAAAACAGGAAGTAGAGCAAGACCCTGTCCCCTTTTCATTTTTTACCAACAAAATTACCATGCCTCAAATCCCGAGTTATATCGGACACACAAACCAGAAAGGCCATAAGATTGTCCTGAACAATCTTAAGCACAGCGCACTGTATGGCGGAGTTATCAAGGGAATTTCCGCCAGATATTGCCCCTCCTTTGAGGATAAAATTGTAAGGTTCCCGGATAAAGAAAGACACCAGGTAATTCTTGAACCGGAAGGACTCGATACCGAAGAAATATATTCCAGCGGCCTTGGAAACAGTCTTCCCATGGAAATCCAGATTCAGTTTGTCCGTTCTGTTAAAGGGCTGGAAGAGGCTGAAATTATGCGTCCTGCATATGCCATAGAATACGATTATGTAAACCCAATTCAGCTTAAACACACACTTGAAACAAAGCCGATTTCAGGACTCTTTATGGCAGGGCAGATCAATGGTACTTCCGGTTATGAAGAGGCGGCCGCACAGGGAATGTGGGCAGGTATCAATGCAGCGTGCATGATTGAGAAAAGGCCGGCCTTCATTTTGGACAGGTCACAGGCATACATGGGCGTGATGATAGACGACCTTGTTACAAGGGGTACCCGTGAGCCTTACCGGATGTTTACTTCAAGGGCCGAATACAGGCTTATGCTGCGGGAAGATAATGCTGACCTTCGGCTTATGGAAACCGGTCACGAACTCGGTTTAATTGGTAATGACACATTAAAAGACATCAAAGAGAAAAAAAAACAGATTGCAGATGAGATAAGAAGGGTCAAAAAAACAATTATCAAACCGGTAAAAAAAGTAAATGATTACCTGAAGAGCCGCGGTTCCAGTGAAATCAGCAACGGGATTCATCTTGATCAGCTTCTCAAAAGGTCTCAACTCGATTATGGTGCTGTTGAAAAATTTGCGGCAAGCTCCGACAACCTCAGCCCGAAGATCAGCCATCAGGTGGAAATAGAAATCAAGTACGAGGGCTATATACAGCGGCAGCTCAAAGAAATTGAAAAGTTTAAAGACCTTGAAAAAATGAAAATACCACAAGATTTTGATTTCACCATTGTCCATGGCCTTTCAAATGAATTGAAGGAAAAGCTGTCAACTGTGAGTCCATCCTCCCTGGGCCAGGCATCACGAATAGACGGGATCACGCCGGCTGCGATTTCTGTGCTTATGATTTCCATTAAAGCTTATAGAAAAAATTAGTACTGCCTTAAGGTTTACATAAAATAACCGATATTACTTTAATAACCGTCCAATTCCCTTGACACTTAAGAACTTTAAACTTATTTTCTGTTTAAACCTAAATTGGATAAGCCAAAACCGAAATTTTTTTAAATGAGGAAATATAAATGCCGGGAACAGATTATTATAAAACACTTGGTGTAAATAAAACCGCTACTGATGATGAAATCAAGAAGGCTTACAGAAAGCTTGCCATGAAATATCATCCTGATCACACTAAAGGAGATAAAAGCGCCGAAGAAAAGTTTAAACAAATTAGTGAAGCATACGCAGTGCTAAGTGACAAGGAAAAACGTAAACAGTACGACACTTTTGGTTCTAACGGTTTTCAACAGCGGTTTTCTCAAGAAGATATTTTCAGGAGTTTTGATTTCGGCGATATCTTCAAAGAGTTTGGATTTGGCGGGACAAATCCGTTTATGGGACGTCGAGGCGGCATGCGATTTTCGCGTGGTTCCGGATCCCCATTCGGTTCTCATCCGGGCCGACAGCAGCAGGTAAAAGGGTCTGACCTCGTATATGAACTTCCCCTGACCTTACAGGAAGTTGAAAAAGGAACAAACAAGAGCGTAAGCTTTGACCATAAAGGACGCCATGAAAAAATATCAGTAAAAATTCCGAAAGGGATGATCTCTGGTAAAAAGCTGCGTCTTGCCGGGAAGGGGGAGCCGAGTCCTTACGGAGGTCCTCCTGGCGATCTATATATTCAGTCTAAGGTAGTTAAAGACCCGATATATGATGCGAAAGAATATGACCTTTATGCAAATCGAGACCTCAAGTTGAGTGAAGCCATTCTCGGGACGAGCATATCAGTACCGACACTTGAAGGAAAAGAATTAAGCCTGAAAATACCCCCCGGCACCAGACACGGTACCAAAATGCGTCTTGCAGGTCACGGGCTTCCCGCCATGAAGGGAAATAAAAAGGGAGACCTTTATGTACACGTCCATATTGTTATGCCAAAACGTTTAAACAAAGAGCAAAAAAAGCTGATTGAAAAATTAGCCCAGACAGGCTTGTAACAGACTATGAATTTTTGTAAGTATTCACAGGCACCGCATCTGCGTGTGATAAGGGCAACCAGCATAGAAAACTATAGCTGATCGCCCTTATCACGCACATCTGCAGCACCTGTGAACGCTTACATGACGTAAATTGAGCAACCTTTTTTCCCGAATGAGCGTGAACAGGTACGGATTTTTTAACACAACCTTTTTAGAATAAGGTTTTTTCAGAAAAAGAATAACGTACCAGGCTGCGGGGTACGGGATATAAAAAAGGATTATTTCCGATTAGCAACTCATAACTCGTATTATAATTTTTCAACTTTAAAAAGCATCCTGTCTAAAATCGGCAATATATTGTCAATATGCCTTGACTAAGCGCCTAAATATATTGACAAGAATAACTATTCTGTGTAATAATCATAATTTAAAATATTTGGCTATCTTGAGATAGGATTTTTTTATCACTATGCCTGAATTTATACCCGTCCTTAAAAAAGACGATATCGACAAAATGGTGGTTGCCGTTGCACGCAAAATATCATCAGACTATAAGGACAGGGAACTTATTCTCATCGGTGTTCTAAAAGGCTCTTTTGTTTTTCTTTCTGACCTCATTCGGAACCTGTCAATTCCTGTAAAGGTCGATTTCGTAGGAGTTTCCAGCTACAGCGATAAAACTTCTTCATCAGGAAAAATTCAATTAACAAAAAGTATAGAAATCGATATAAAGAACAAAAACGTACTGGTGGTGGAAGACATTGTTGATTCAGGCTTGACGTTAGCATGGTTAATTGATTACCTTATGTCCTTCAAGCCTGAAACTGTCAATGTTTGTGCCATGATTGACAAAAGCGAACGAAGAGAGACGCAAATACAAATTGACTATACCTGCCATACCGTAAAGGAAGGGTTCCTTGTAGGGTACGGGCTTGATTATGCGGAAGATTATAGAAATCTGCCGGAAATTTACCACCTGAAATTATAATCAGCGGGGTTTGCCATGATTTTAACATGTAATGAATGCGGTATCGGTTTCAATTTTGATGAAAACCTTTTAAAAGAAACAGGTTCTAAAGTCAGGTGTTCAAAATGCAAAAATGTTTTTACAGCCTATCCCCCCTCTTCAGCAAGCCAGTCTGAAAAGACTGACTTCGCCATGGAAGATGAGCAATCGGATGCGCCGGGTACTGAATCATCTCCTGAAACATCTAATGATGACGGAATAGAGCTTAAAAACATTGACCTATCAGAAATTGAAGGCATACTTGACATGGATAATGAGCCGGATTCCGGAAGTGATTCACCTAAAGGGCCTGGTGAACTTGACTTCGATTTCACTACAGAAAAAGATGAAGGTGAGGCAGCCCTGGAATCAACTCTTGAGTCGGAAAAAACCGAAGAGCTCGACCTTTCTGAAATGGATAATATTCTTAAAGAAGACGAAAGCCCTGAAGAGACACTATCACTGGATCTGTCGGATATGGAAAATATCCTTGAATCAGAAGATGAAGCTGCAAAGGAAAGTGAATCATCTCAGGAGGAAGATCCCGGCTTCGAACTCGGTCTAGATTTAGATACCGGTGAAGACGAAGGTGAGGCAACCCTGGAATCAACTCTTGAGTCGGAAAAGACTGAAGAGCTGGATCTTTTTGAAATGGATAATATTCTTAAAGAAGACAAAGAGCCGGAAACTAAAAGTGTATCAACCGATGAAACCATTGGGCTTGATCTTGATTTTGATACCGGTGAAATTGAAGATGAGGCAGCCCTGGAATCAGCCCTTGGGTTGGAAAAGACTGAAGAGCTGGATCTTTCTGAGATGGATAATATTCTTAAAGAAGGCGAAGAGCTGGAAACTAAAAGCTTGCCAACCGATGAGAACACTGGGCTTGATCTTGATTTTGATATTGATGAGAGCCTTGACGAAGACGGATCCGATTTCGAACCGGACGAAACCGTTGCTCTGGACCTCTCGGATATGGACAATATCCTTGAAGTAAAAGATGAACCATCAGAAGAAACTGAATCATCTGAGGAAGAAGACTTTGACTTTGAACTGGATTTTGGTTCTGATAAAGAAGAAGTTGTGAGCGCTTCCGAACCTGTAGCTGAGTCGGAAAAGAAAGAAGATCTGGATATTTCCGATTTTGAAAATATTCTTGAAGAAGACAAAGAACCGGAAACTAAAAGTGTGTCAACTGATGAAACCCTTGATTTTGATATTGATGAGAGTTCTGACGAAGACAGGTCCGATTTCGAACTGGAAGAAACCGTTGAGCTGGATCTATCGGATATGGACAATGTTCTTGAAATTGAAGATGAGGAATCCAAAAATACTGAATCGGCTGCAGATGAAGATCTCGACTTCGAACTGGACCTTGACTTTGAAGATGAAAAGGGGCAGGACGATAAAACACTGGAAAGCACTGCTGTAGAGGCTGAGATGCCGGATGACCTTGATTTTGAACTGAATCTGGACATGGATGAGGATGAAGGCGCTGATAGCGCCAAATCAGAGTTTAAACCTGAATTAGAATTGGAAGACATTGAAGGACTCGATTTGTCTGATATGGAAGATGGGATCAGTGAAATAGATAAGCAGGCTACTGAAGATACTTATGATGAAAAAACAGATGAAATTGATCTTGAATTAGACATGGTTGAGGAAGAAGGTGAAGACACTGATAACGATTCATTAGCAGTTGAATTAGGAGATGCGGAGGAATTCGATTTATCTGATCTGGATAGTGTTCTTGATCAAGAAGATAAACAGGCCGGAAGAGATGTTCCTACTGAAGAAATAGAAGAGCTTGAGTTAGATTTAGATATTGAGGACGATATTGCTGACGCCTCTGATGATAAAGCATCAGAAATACAGTTTAAGTCAACAGAAAAATTCGATCTGTCTGATATTAATAATATGATCGATACTGATGAAAAACCAAAAATGCAGGATGCAGAACCAGAGGAAGTTGAGCTGGATTTTGAAATTGAAGGAAATGCGCAGGATCTTCTGGTAAAAGATGAAACTATTGAAGAACAGGCAGTTTCACACAAAAAAGAAAAACTTGATGATACTTTTGATATGGGAGCAATAGAAGACGGATCCGATGCTGAAGATGTCGATGGTTTTACTGATTCAAAAAAAGCAAAAACCTATCCGCCCAAGAGAAAACCCGCAGGCAAGAAGCAGCTTAGCGGGCTTATGCGTATATTACTGATTTTTGTTCTCCTGTTTGGAGGTGCTTACGCTGCGCATGAGGTTTTAAACAGCATGGGGATAAAGATTTCTGTTACCGACGCTTTCAGAGATATACCTTTTGTTGGTGATCTGCTTAAACCTGATGTCAAAGATGTCGGTAACATTTATGTGAATATTTTTGAAAAGACAGTAAACGGCAAATTCATGGATAATCCGAAAATAGGAACTCTTTTCGTAGTAACAGGGAAAATTCAAAACGAATATAAGCATTCCCGACGTTTTATAAAAATGACAGGCAAAATCTATAAAAAAGGGAAAGCCCTTGTAAAAGCAGAAACGGTTTATTGTGGAAATCTATTATCAGAAGCAGAGCTCAAAAGCCTTAGTCAAACAGCTATTACTAAGCGACTGAAAAACCGCCTCGGAGATAAGAGAATAAACATGAATGTTAAAAAAGGCCAGACGCTCCCGTTTATGATCGTATTTTCAAATGTCCCGAGCGGCCTGGAAGAATATTCCGTTCAGGTAGCAGGGTCTGATAAGCCATAGAAAAGGTGGTTTTCCACTTGACTAAGTAGAAAGAGGCTGTTAAAAAAAGCGCTGTTAAAATTTGGATATAAGTAGTAATGGCGATGTAGCTCAGGTGGTTAGAGCATGCGGCTCATATCCGCAGTGTCCGGGGTTCGAGTCCCTGCATCGCCACCAAAATGCAATCCCAAGCGTTCCGATTAAATACAAAACCCTATGATAATATTAGAATTATGGGGTTTTTCTTTTCCAATCCAAGGTTTTCAAGTTGATTGATATTTTGATTTTCTGACCGATTATTCCAGAAATCATCAAGATGAAACACAGACTGCATCATCTGATTGTTCTCCGCTATACATACAAATATTTTTGTCGTTTTAAGCCACAAGTCACATCATCGTGACAGATAATATGTCATTAAAGCTTAACTCGCGACAAATAAAAGGTTATTTTGTCGCAAAAATTAATATCGCGACAAAAACATGCCGAAATATATTTCAGACAGAGACTTATTCCCCATTGAAACCATAATTGCCCAACGACATG
>RCNF010001578.1_pt1 | contig 12057 bp, 10 predicted proteins | sample 2041311 | NCBI WGS metagenome assembly RCNF01 (sample SAMN09708228, study PRJNA481090) | Marine sediment metagenome, whole genome shotgun sequencing project. | biome: marine sediment; feature: ocean; material: sediment; isolation source: Sewage treatment plant 2 marine sediment (STP2) ... | reverse complement strand
TCAAAGACATTGTTGATCGGGTTCGTGTCCTCGCAGACCTGAATCACGATCTGAGCGGTCGGGATCGGGGCCGGGTTGACATAAACCGTGACCTCGGTCTGACCGGGAGCAATCTGGGCGCCACCGATGCTATAGCCGGAGGATGGCAGAACCGAGACGTAGTAATGGGAATCCGGATTCCGGTTGAACATCGGGTTTCCGTCCACGCCCTCGGCGATCACCGGCATATAGCTGTGGTGAAAGCTGAGCGACTGCATGGTGTTTTCCGGCACCGGATCTTCCGGGCTGTTGAAGGGAACGTGGTAGGTGAGGTCCTCTTCAATCAGCCACCGGTAGCTTGCCACCGGTGTCTGACCGTCTGAACCGTCTACGACGCTGAGTGTGACCTGCGCTGCAGCGGGGGATGCCGCAAGCGCGAAGGCCAGCAAAAAGACCACCGCCAACGACATGCTTGCCGTTGGCGCGGGCCCTGTTCCACACCATACTCTCGTTTTCATGAGGTCTCCTCCTCGATGTTCCGTTGTCCGATCTCGTCAACGAAGCCGGCACCGAACCCGCAAAGAGGGATCGGTTGATCCCCTCGGGGCCGTTGTGCCGGCGGTGTCACGGTCGAGTCTGTCGGCCGGGCTGTTGTCAACTTCATTCACTATCTTCCTTGTGCTGATTCGGTCATTCTGCCGCTCAAAATGAGTTGCTGTGCCACCGGTATAAGCAACATTGATGCCAGGTTTTTGCAAAACCACAGAAAAGTCTTTAAACCATTGAAAATAAGTCAAATGAAATTTTTCAGCCCGGAAATGACCGTCTCGCGGTGCATTGTCTTTTTGTGATGTGAGACACAAAAACCCAAACCGAGCGGATGAGACGTGGCTGTGTCTCACCTCGACGGGTTCGATCTAAGTTGATGGTGATAATGCTACTTGCGGCTGTCGTCGGCGAGGATTACGAACTGTCTCACCCCTGTCTCATCGGCTCAATGAGACACTAAGTGCGCATCGGACATGGCCCCTGCTCAAGCCTGAGAAACCACATCCGAACCCGATCGGTCAGTGAATGACCCAACCGCTCTTCTTCTCCAGGCGCGGTTCCTCTCCGGCACTGAGCTCGGTGAGATAACAGCCCTTGGAAGCATAGCGCTGGCCGGGCCCGAAACTGAACCTCTCGTACACCCCGACGGCATAGTCCTGGTCCCGCATCATGTCTGAGATGTCCAGGAAGTAATCTCGATAGAACTCGTCCCGCATCATCTTGACCAGACCGGTGAGGTTCCAGCCGACAAAGTACATATTCGCCTGGATCTCGAAATCGGTGACCGGGATCTTCCTGATGCTCAGCCAGCGCTTGATGGCGAGGCGGGTACGGGCCTTTTCATCCGGCATGGCATTCGGGTGGCTGATCAGAGTGAAGGCCCGAACGGCTTCGGGCAGATTGCCGACACCGTCACCGAGCAGGGTCGCAGACATAAAGAGCACCGGGGGGTGTGGTCCGCTCTCGAAGGCGGCCACGGCCGGCAGATCGTCCTCACCGATCCACAGAACGAAAGCGGCTCCGGGGTTTGTTTCGGCGATCTTGGCCAGGTCTTCCCTGGTCAAGGGTTTTTCCCCGGGCAGGATCTGATCGGTGGCCGCAGGCATCCTGACGAGGTCGCGGGTTTCGCGAAATCCTCGAGCGAAGGCATGCCCCGAGGGCGTGTCGCGATAGACCTGGACGACCGGCGCCTCGTGGATGAGCTTGTCAGCGCGGCGCAGGTATCGAGCCGTCGCCTCCCCCTCCTGGTAGTGACCCTTGGAGAAGTAGAGGGTGTACCAATCGCTGTCGGAGATCACCGGATAGTCGGTCAATGGAAAGAGGCTCGGAATCTCCTGTCGTTCGCAGAAATCGTGAATCGGAGCCCAGTCGCCATCACTGATACCGCCGATGAAGGCGAAAACCGGCTGTGTTTCGTAGTACTCGGCAAGCTGATCCGCCCAGGTTTCGGGGGCACCCTGGAGTTTCCAGACATCGAGTTGCCAACGACGGTAAGGATCCCACTTCTCCTGCTTGTAGAAGGGTCCGCGGCGTCGGCGTTCATCCTCGTGCCGAACCTGACTGTTGTGGTCACGGACATGCGCCTGGAGGACCGACACCATCGCCTGCTCATCTTCCTCGCTGACCCCGTCGGTAACCACGGTTGCGAAATGGATCATCTGGTCGGTCACGCCGGGCGAAAACTCGGCTGAAAGCCGCTTGAGGTAGCCGATGAGCGTGCCCATCTCTTCCTTGTCGAGGGCGTACCGGGGCATCACGAGGTCGAAGACGCGGTCGTTCGGGTCTTTGCCGAGGCGGATGGCTCGCGCCAGTGTCTTGTCGTTGTAGGCCGGTCTGTATTCCTCCTGTGCCAGCTCGTCGGGCAATCGCCCTCTCGCGATCTCGGTCATCTCCGCACCGACCAAGGGACGGTTGAGCCGGCCCCAGTTTGTCGGCAGGGTGATCACCGACCCCTCGAGCGATCCGAGCCCACTCCGCAGATGACAGCTGGCGCAGGTAAACATGGATCCGTCCACCGGTATATCGCCCTGGACGATGGCCTGCATGGGCTCCCCATCGGGGTTGATGCCCTCGTGGTACATCCGCCAACCCGGGTCGTGTGACGCCACCGGAACTGCCGCCGGCTCATCTTCTTCGGCCGATATCGCTACGGTAAAAAGCACCGCGGCCGAGACAAGAAAAAGAAAACCGACCCATCGGGTGCGCGTGGCCATCACTCACCTCCCCGGATCTTCTCGAGTTCGGTGGTGAGATCGGCCGTGGATACGAGCCCATCAATCTTCAACCACTGATTCGGTTCGGTTCCCTTGATGAAGGTCACCGGCTGATGGGACATCTTGTCCGGGACATAGGCGTCGAACGCGTGCATGACCTTGTCGATGTCGTCACGGTCACCGGTCAGAAAGTACCACCCGGGCTGCGCCCGGTACCGTTTCAGGTACTTGCTCATAATCTCCGGGCTGTCGTGTTCCGGATCGATGGAGATGGACAGCAGGGTCGGCCCCCCGGGGCCGGAGCCCATCCGCCGCTGGAGGTTGGTGAAGCCGGCCGAGAGAATCGGACAGATGGTGGTGCAGGTGCCGAAGATGAAATCCACCATCACGACCTCCTTGCCCTCGACGAGCTCATTCAAGGTGACGACGTTTGCGTCCTGATCGATGAGGGTCACTTCGGGGATCTCGACGGTGAGGGTGGACGTCGTATATGGAGGCGCCGCCCAGGATGGCGCCCCGGCGAGGAGAGCTACCGAGACGACGAGAAACAGATTCGTGGCTCGACCGGGGCCTCGGGTTGGTGTCCGGAGGCGGGTCGGTGTTGCATCAGTGTTCTTCACATCAACTCCCAGGCGAGATTACCGAAAACGAGGGGCCACGCCGCAAAGGCGACAAAGATCGAATACGCCGCGATGGAGAGCATGAGCCATGTCCGTTCGGATTTCATGATCAAACCACCCAGACTCGTCCGATGCGCTATGGACAGAAAGAGCCCGGGAAGGATTGCCGCGACCACTGCCACCACGAGACTGGTCATCAAAGGATACCCCACATAGCCGTTTCCTCCCTGAAAGAGGTCAAAGGGGCAGTGGTGGGTCGGCAGCTCGTAGTACGCGACCGAGACAAAGGAGATGATGGCGACGATTCCCATCACGAACACCACGGGCGCCAGGGCGGCGACCGCGATCCGCGGTCCCGATCTGCGACCGACCAGCGCCCACACGAGGGCCACGAGGAAGACCACCGACCCCGCAGCGAAGAGCGGCAGGGTGGTGGCGGCCGGCAACGACGCGACGTCACCCATGACCTTGTCGCTGGACTCGGAGAAGAGCGAGCCGCAGCACGAGGTGATGATGTCCGGCTCGATGCCCCGGAAATAGAGGAACTGGAGCACGATATCGGCCAGAGCGATCGGCGTCAGTGCGAGCAGTAAGACGTTCTTCAGGCGCATCACCGGGAAATCACCCGCTCGTTGATCGAGCCGGTTGAGGGCGATCCAGATGGGGAAGAGCAGCACCATGGCCGCCTTGGTCCCGAGCACCCACCAGCCGATGGGGTTGGCGTTGAGCGATCCGGTCGCGCACATGGCGCCGACAAAGAGCTCGTTGAGATCATCGACTGTATGGATGAAGAGCAGTGCGGAGCCGATCTCGATCCACAGCGCGACGTTGACCAGGACCGAGACAAGATACGAGCTACGCTCCAGGGTGAGCTGGTATTCGGATGCCGACGAGGGGTCCCACCCCCTGAGGACGCGGACGCCGATCACCGAACCCGCGATCATCAGCGCGACCACCAGACCACCCCCGATGAGCAGCCCAAGCACTCCCGGGTGAAGAATCACGACACCGACTCTTCGACCACGAGCCCATCGCGGACCACCAATCGCCGGCTCACGAGGGGGTGAACCATGACTCTCGGATCGTGGGTCGCAATGAGGATCGTCGTGCCTGACCGGTTGAGTTCGGCGAGGATCTCGAGGAGTTCGGCCGAAAGCTCGCTGTCCAGGTGGGCGGTGGGTTCGTCGGCGATCACGATGGTCGGGTGGTTGACCAGCGCCCTCGCGATGGCGGTGCGCTGTTGCTCACCACCGGAGATCCGGCCGGCACGGGCGGTTTTTCGATTCTGGAGATGCATGCTCTCGAGTGCGCCATCGACCCGCTCTTCCATTTCAGCAACCGACATCCCGGTCGGGAACAGCGGCAACATGACGTTGTCTCTCACGGTCAGATCGGGGATGAGGTGGAGGTGCTGGAAAATGAAACCGAAGGTCGATCGCCGAATGGAGGTCAGCGCGGTTTCCGAAAGCCGCGAGACCCGGCGGTCACCCACCACGACCTGGCCGGATGTCGGTCGGCTCATGCAGCCGATGATGGTCAGCAGCGAGGTCTTACCAGAGCCGCTGGGACCCTCGAGAACAACGACCTCCCCCCGGGATATCGACATCGAGATTCCCCGGACGGCCCGGACCTCGTCCGGCGCCCCGCGGTGATAGGTCTTGGTCACATCCTCGACCAGTACCAGGTGATCGCCGTTCGAGATGGTCAACCGCGCACCACCGCATCCGGATCCGTGACCGCAGCCTTCCACGATGGTGCGACGGTGGCGGCGACATAGGGGACCACCGTCAGAAACCCGATGGCGAAGAGCATGTACGGGTCGATGTGGGGCGTGGGATGGAGCTCGGGAAAGAGAACCGACCACCCGCGGAGCATGGGCACCAGGAGCGGAGCCCCGAGCACGAAAACGTGGATGACGGAGGCGATCAGACCGAGGATCAGCGAGGTGAGTGAGATGACCATCCCTTCCCACATCTTGAGTTCGAGGACATCGCTGGTGTCCCAGCCCACCGCTTTGAGGATCCCGATCTCCCGCCGTTCCTCGGCGCTGAGGCCCGTTGCCTTGTCCCACGCGAGGATGACAAAGGCGATAAGCCCCCCCGAGAACACGGCCAACATCATTCCGCTGCGCCAGTGGAAGACCGCATCGTAGGTTCTCAGGACCTCCGATCGGGTGATCGGTCGCGAGTCGGGAAACGCTCTTTTGATCTTGGCCGCAATGGTGTTGATTTCATGCTCGTTGGCCACCCTCACAGAGAGATCGGTGGCTGATCCCTCGGGGAGGCCGAGAAAGAGGGCCGCCTCGCCGGCGGTCATGACCACGAGGTCGTTGGTCAGGATGTCGGACTCAGAGGTGAAGGTACCGACCACCTCGTAGAGAATCCCGGTCGTCGCCGCATCGATGAGGATGATCTCGCCACCGACTGATGATCCCCACATGGCGGCCACACCGGCGCCGACGGCGCACTCGGTGGGATCTGTCGGCAATCGACCCTCGACGAGATCGATGGTGGCCATGCCCGGGCCCGCACCCATGATGGTGATTGTCGACTGGGTGACGGCCTCGTAGGTGTAACCCCAAAACCGGGGTTCAACACCGATGACGCTGGGAAAGCCCGCAATGGTCTCCCCTACCGCGATGTCGATGGGCACATGCCGGCCGCCGACCATCCGCTGGACCGTCAATTCCGGAGCTCCGATAAAAAGTTGGGCCGCTTCCTGCCTGAGGGACTGGGTCAGTAAGAGGACCGAGGCGACCACTGCGACGGTGAAGGCGTAGACCGCAACGATCGCCCAGTTCTTGAACGGTCTGCGTTGCAGCGAAGCCAGAGCGAAGTCGAGGATCTTGAGGTGGCGCCTCATGGGGTAACGGCATCCGTTTGAAGCGGCGCCGGAGTTCGAATCAGGATCGGCGGCGGGCTCAGCACCGAACCGGCAGGGAAGTGTTCGGGCGCCCCCGGGGAATCCTGAAAGGCGGAGAAGAGATCCGCCTGTGACGGGTGTCGGGTGTAGCGGGCCTCGGTCCATAACGCCAGATCGGAGAGATCGAGTCGTTCGGTGAGGGTGTGAAGCTGTGGAAGTTCTTCTCGACGCCATCGGCGGTTCTCGTAAGCGGCCCACGCGACAAACGACGTGAGTAGCACGAAACCGGTCGCGACGAGGCCCAGAAAACGCCATGCGCGAGTCACGGGCGTCTCCGGATCTCAGGATTTCCATCGGTGCGGGAAGGAAAACCCATGCCTACTCGAGAGACTTGAGCACGGCTTCGTCGACGGCATCGAAGGCGAGCACATCGGCGCCGCCGTGATCCGCCCGGAAACTCTCGGCCAGATCGGCCGTGGCCAGCGGGATCAACTCGGCGCCCATGGGACCGAAGACATCCGATCCGGCGACAAAGAACGCGTCACGGGCTCTTATGGGTTTGGTCGTGTAGTAGTCGGTGACCCAGATCTCGGCATCGGGAGTCGTTGAGGCACCCTCCCCTTTTAAATACCGAAAAAGATCCTTCGGCCCATCGAAGAAACGATGCGAGCCATCGGGGTAGGAGATGGTGGCCACCCAGTTGGGATACTTGGCGACAAACATCCCACAGACGGCGCATCGGTCCTTCGGCCCCGGTGGGGGCGGTCCGTCCGAGGCGGCGACGACGGCATTCGATGCGAGAAAGGCCACAATCCACACGATCGCCAGTGTTTGAAACCGAGACATACAGCGATCATCGTCGAGGCTCAAAAATGTGTCAAGGCCTTGCTGTTTCCATCCCCGATCCCACGCCCGGTTACTGCACCCGAAGATCTGAAATCTGCTCGTGACCCGGGTCACTCGATTGATTGAGCAATTGAATATATCTTCCATTAACCATGAGGTTGAAGGAAGGAGTCTTGTTTTTAACATTCAATCTCAATTACTCGGGCCAGCGGGGATCGCCCCTCATCAACCCGAGATTCAAAAATGGAGGGCACCATGTGTAGAACAAGAACGGGCATGTTTCAACTGAAGGTTCTGGCATTCGCAGTTTTCGTCGTCGCCTCTCTCGGCGCCGTCGAAATCGCGGAGGCTGACGATGACATCAACCTGATCGTAACCACAAGCGCGACGGTCTACGCGCCGGGAGATCAGGTTGCCGTACAGGCCGTCGTCACCGATGAAGACGGTGATCCCATCACCCGATTGCGGCGATCGACCGTCACTATCAATGATCCGGCCGGCCAGCGCCGATTCAGATCATCACTCTCCCACCAAGGTGGCGGAGTTTTTACCTCGGCCTATGTCCTCGACTTATCAGGACCGATGGGAACATGGAGGGTCGATGTCCGCGTCGACGCCGGACGCGGCGATCGGGCATCTGCATCAAGGACATTCGAGGTCACCGGCGATCCTGGAGGCTGTCCGGACGCCGATGGCGACGGACATGAAGACGCCTCCTGCGGCGGCGATGACTGCAACGACGGTGATCCGACCATCTACCCCGGCGCCCCGGAGGTCTGCGGCGATGGCATCGATCAGGACTGCGACGGTACCGATCTTTCATGCGGCGAGGGACACGAAGGTCTCGTCTGGAATGGATCGGAGACCTGCCTGCAATGCCACACCACCCAGGCCCACGAGGTTCACGCCTCGGTGATGTACCAGTGGGAAGGCGCGACTCCCGATATGACTTCCGGCCCCGAGAAACAAGGCAAGATCTCGGGCGCGGTCAACAGCTACTGCATCAGCATCCTGGGCAACTGGGATGTCTGCGGCAACTGCCACGTCGGTTTGGGTCAACCGCCGACGCCGGATGCGACCCCGGAGCAACTCGCGAACATCGATTGCATGGTGTGCCACCAGGAGGCGTACCGCCGCAAGAAGGTGGACGGCGCCTTCGTCCCGGACGAGAACGCCATGACGATCTCGATGGATCAGGCGGCCCGGACGGTTCATCCACCCGGACGTTATAACTGTCTCCAGTGCCACGCAAAGGCCGGCGGCGGTGACGCCGTCAAACGGGGCGATCTGACCATGGCCCAGATCTCGACCACGGATCGGAACTTCGATGTCCACATGGCGACCACCGGCGCCAACATGCGGTGCCAGGAATGCCACACATTCACCGATCACAAAGTGGCCGGCAAGGGATCCGACCTGCGACCGACCGATTCGGCGGACCGCCTCGAGTGTTCCGATTGCCACTCGAACATGACCACGAATGACGGCCACGAAGGAGACTACGTCGAGCGTCACATCACCCGGGTCGCCTGTCAGACGTGTCACATCCCGATCTACGCCAAGGATGCCTCCGACAGTCCGTCATCCGAGGCGACCGAGACGCACCGGACGTGGCTGACGACACACAGCACCGCTCCGCCGTTCCACCCGGTGCTCTCAACCGATAACGATCTGATCCCGGAGTACAGGTTCTGGAATCGCAAGAGCAGCAACTACCTGCTCCACGATGTGGCGGCGATCGATCCCGCGACCGGACGCTACCCGACTTCGAGACCCCTCGGAGACGTGGCTGACGATCAGGCCAAGCTCTACGCCTTCAAATACAAGACCGCAGAGCAGCCCTTCGCCCACGATCAGAGCAAGCTCATCGCCCTCGACACCAGCGTCTTCTTCGCGACCGGCGACCCCATCGCCGCCACCGAACAGGGTCTGGTGAACATGGGTCTGAGCGAGACCGAGCCCTACTCCTGGGTCGAGACCGACACCTTCCAGATGCTCAACCACCAGGTCAGCACCAGCAATGCGGCGCTCGAGTGCAACGACTGCCACGGATCCACCCAGCGGATGGATCTCCAGGGAGAGCTCGGTTATGCCCTCAAGGGACCCCAGTCCCAGGTCTGCTATCAGTGCCACGGCAGCAAAGAAGACAAGTCCTTCACCGAGCTTCACAACAAGCACGTCAAGGACAAAGGCTACGACTGCTCCTGGTGTCACTCATTCAGCCGGCCGGAACGGGGTCTGAGAACACCATAGAACGGGTTTATTGAACATCAATCTCGCGGGCCGACCCATCCGGGTCGGCCCGTTTTCTCGTTGTTGCGCAGATCTTCAAACACGATGTTTCGGGCGGTCATCGATCTCACGGGGAATGACCGACGAGAGTCGCTTGCTCGACTGCTCAACAACGCGAAAGATCCGGTATAGTCTGAAGTAGGATTTCGGCGGCCCCGAGGACCTTGAGAAAAAGGGCCGAATCTGGTTTCGCCGAACATCCAGACGGGTCGGGCACCATGAGAAAGAGTCCCACAGACAATCCCATCCAACCAACCCCTGAGACCGCACCTTACTTGACGGCCACCGGATATCTCTCACCGGCACAGCTCCTTGCTCTCACCGCCCTCGCCATCTTCGTGGCTGAGGCCGTCATCATGTTCTTGATGCCGCTGGTTGGCCCGATCCCGATGGTGTTCGAGGCCATTCTCGATGCGGTTCTGCTGACCCTTCTGGCATCCCCGGTCCTGTATATCTTGTTGTTTCGTCCGATGGTCCTTCACATCAACGAACGACGAACCGCTGAAGACGCCCTCTTGGATGTCAATGCAAACCTCGAGAGTCGGGTCAAAGAACGCACTGAAGAACTCACCCGCTCGGTCAAGGCCCTCAATCACGAGGTCATTGAACGGCGCGCGACCGAAGACCGGATTCGCCGGGCCAACGACTTCGTTCAGCGACTCATCGAGTCCGCGCCGTGTCTGATGGCCACCTTCGATGCGAACTCGTTGAAGTGCAACTACGTCAACGGGAGGATCGGGGATTTTCTCGGATTCCTGCCCGAGGATGTCGCAAGTTCGGGTGGCACCCTTTTTGAGTCGATCATTGCGCCGGCGGCGCAGGAGCTGTACCGCACGATGGTGCAGGACTTGATCATTGCGCCGCACGGCGAGATCGCGCGCGGCGAGATTCAGTTCAAGACCGCCGAAGGTGGGGAACTGCCCTTTAGATTTGGGATCGTCGTCGTCTCTCGGACAGCCATCGGTGAAGCCGAGGAAATCCTCCTCGTCGCAACGCCGGTGGACGACTGCAGTTGAGCCGCTGATCGCCCCCTACTGGGTCTTGGCCTGCCTGAACGCGTGAGTCCCGAAGAGCACCAGAACCGCGATCACGCCGATGAGGCAGAGTCCGGCTGAAGGTACAGCCAGCCATGACAGCGATTCCTTGGCGTCGTGGGTGCTTCCCAGCAGAGGGGCCCGTCGCGCGGCGAACAACCAGAACGAGGAATAGCCCAGAGCGCCCGCCCCCAGCCCACCGGCGACGAAACGTCGGATCTTCGTCGAGGCGGGCACAGCGGCGAGCAGCAGGATCAGGACCAGCGACGAGGTGCCGAGACCGTTGGCGTGGAGGTGAGCGCGCTTCATGTATGTCCAGGCCTTGGAGGTCACCTTCCCCATGGCCACCTCGTCCCCGGAGTAGACACTGTCTTTGACGGACATTGCAGAGGATGCCAACGAACCCTTGATCCTGTCCTCGAAAGCACCGAATGAGCCTCCCAGTCCGAAGCCGAAGAGCAGCGTGACGAGTGAAAGAACGATGCCGATCCTCAGATGGACGAGGTCTTTGACCATGGTTGAATTCTCCCTGTTTGATTCGAAACCCGTCAGAGTATAGATCACGAAAGCGGGGAAATACGTGCCTTTCTCGCTGGAATCACGTACGTGGAATGGTGACGGTTCCAACGATGGTTCTCCTAGATGACGCCCATTCGTCACCACAGAGCTGGAGGACCCATGTCGATTCGACCTATCAAGAAGCTCGCCACCTCTCAGCCGGCCATCGAGGGCGCGGGGGTCCATCTCCGCCGGGCCTTCGGGTTTGGCGACACCTCCGACACCGACCCATTCCTGCTCTTCGACGACTTTCGCAACGATCGTCCCTCAGACTACCTTCCGGGGTTTCCCTGGCACCCCCACCGCGGGATCGAGACCATCACCTATGTTCTCGCGGGCAATGTCGAGCACGGCGACAGCCTCGGCAACACCGGCAGTCTCGGCGCCGGCGATGTCCAATGGATGACGGCCGGATCCGGGATCATCCATCAAGAGATGCCGCACGGCGATGATCGGGGCCGGATGCACGGATTTCAACTCTGGGCCAACCTGCCCTCGTCGCTCAAAATGACCGATCCCCGCTATCAGGACGTCCAATCGGCCGATATCCCGGAAATCGTCGATGACGACGAGACCAGGGTTCGCATCATCTGTGGAAGCTTCTGGGGCGCAACGGGACCGGTGGACGGAGTCGCTGCCGAGCCCCAGTACCTCGATGTCTGGGTTCCACCGCTGACCAGGAAGCGCCTCCCGGTGGAGACCACGCGACATGCATTCGCTTATGTCTTCTCAGGCTCGGGCAGCTTCGGCAACGCGGCGGCGCCCCTTCCGGTTGCCATGGAAACCGTCGGCGCGCTCACCCCTCCCGTCCCCTCGAAGATCGAGAATCGTTCGCTCGTCATCTTCGACCGCGGCGATGAGGTTGTGGTGGATTCAGGTGAGTCGGGCATTCGCTTCCTCCTTGTCTCGGGCAAGCCCCTCGGTGAACCTGTGGCATGGGCCGGGCCCATCGTGATGAACACCGAGGCCGAGGTGCAACAGGCTTTCGCCGACTACAGGAACGGGAGCTTTCTCAAACCTAAGGTGAGCGATTCTGGTGGATGAGATGCGCCAAGATCTTGATGCTCTGACGTTTGCGAAAAACGGAGGCATACCCGTTGGTAT
>RCNF010019163.1_pt1 | contig 12063 bp, 13 predicted proteins | sample 2041311 | NCBI WGS metagenome assembly RCNF01 (sample SAMN09708228, study PRJNA481090) | Marine sediment metagenome, whole genome shotgun sequencing project. | biome: marine sediment; feature: ocean; material: sediment; isolation source: Sewage treatment plant 2 marine sediment (STP2) ... | reverse complement strand
GTCAGCTATATAACAATAAAAGGCATTACCCCCTGATAAATTTGTGTGGTTTTTATTGTTGCTGGTGCGACACCGCGTAAATAAAACAGGGCAAAACCAAAAGGCGGTGTAAGGAATGATGTTTGTAAATTAATAGCAATCAGTATACCTAGCCAGACCGGGTCGATGCCCATGGTCAGTAATACCGGGCCGACAATAGGCACAATTACAAAAGTAATTTCGATGAAATCAAGAACAAAACCTAACAGGAACATCACTAGCATCACAATAAAAAGTGCGTGATATTTGCCACCGTCTAAATCGCCGAGCAGCTCCTGTATAAGTGCATCTCCTTCGAAGCCGCGAAAAACCAGGGAGAATAATGCGGCACCAATTAATATCATAAATACCATGCAGCTAACACGTGTGGTACTGCGAACTACTTCCTGTAATGTTTTAAACGATAACATTTTTTTTGATGCAGCAAGAAACATAGCGCCCACTGCGCCGATGGCTGCCGCTTCGGTTGGTGTGGCAAAACCACCGATGATAGATCCGAGTACTGCCAGTATTAATACTAATGGCGGGATCAGGCTTTTAATAACATCATGTATTAAAGCAGGTTCATGGTTTGTGCTGCTGATATTATTTGTTCTTGCTGCTGGCATGGCCTCTTTATTAAAAAAAGCGAGGCCGACTATATAAACTATATAAAAAGTAACCAGCAATAAACCCGGTATTAATGCGCCAATAAATAAATCGCTAACAGAAATTGTTTCGGGTGAGAATATTCCCATATCAAGTTGTGCCTGTTGATAGGCATTGGATAATACATCACCAAGTAGAACCAGCACGATGGAAGGCGGAATGATTTGGCCAAGAGTGCCAGACGCACATATCAGTCCGGTTGAAATTTTAGGGTCATAACCCTGTTTTAACATGGTGGGTAAAGATAAAAGCCCCATAGTAACAACGGTTGCGCCAACAATGCCTGTGCTTGCCGCGAGTAACATGCCGACCAGAACAACGGAGATAGCAAGGCCGCCACGTAAGCGACCAAACAACCGTGACATTGTGGTGAGTAATTCATCGGCAATTTTTGAACGTTCCAGCATAACGCCCATAAAAACAAACAACGGCACAGCCATTAAAATTTGATTGCCAATAATGCCGTATAAACGATTGGGCAGGGCTTCTAAAAAGGCCGGATCAAACGTGCCGGTCATTTCGCCGATAACGGTAAACATTAAGGCGGTTCCCGCTAGAGTGAATGCAACCGGGTAACCGATCAGTAATAATATAAAAACGGCGACAAAAAGATAGAGTGACATATATTCCATTAGTCGTCGCTCTTGTTGCTGCGGGTGTCAGTGTTTAGGATGGTTTGTATATTGCGCGCAATTTGTGTGCAGGTTTGTAGAGACAGCAAAAACGTCATCACCAGAATTAAGCTTTTTAAAAGAAACACGCCTGGCAGTCCGCCGGCCTCACGTGAGCCTTCAAGCACAGACCAGCTGTCAACAATATATGACCAGCTAATCCAGGTAACAAATAACATAAATGGTAATAATAAAAATAAAGCACCAAACAGGTTGATCCATGCCTTTGTTTGTTTCGAGCATCGAGAATAGAAAATATCGACACGTACATGTGCATCCTGCTGCATGGTATAGGCCATGCCGACAAGAAAAACGGTTGCGTGCAAGTAGCTTGTGGATTCCTGTAATGCGATAGAGCCACTATCAAAAATATAACGTAATATAACGATAATAAAGGTAACGAGAACCAAAAGTAAGCTTAGCCAGGAAACAGTGCGCCCGCTCCAGTCGATGAAGGCTTCTGTGTTTGCCAGTATTTTACTGAACATGCTGTTTATTGTTCGGGCCAGTAATTAAAGTAACTATTATTGTCTTTAATTCGGTCTACCAATATAGCTTTAAATTCGTCCGGGTTTTTTGTATGTACCAGTTCGCCAGCACGCGGAAAATGTTTATCGTATAAACGTGATAACCAGAAACGCAAGGCGCCAGCGCGTAACATTGCGGGCCAGTATTGCTGTTCATTGCCAGCAAGTGGCCTGAAAGCATTGTAGTTGTTTAGCAGGCGACGACTTTTTCTTCATTTAAACTGAAATCTTCATTAATGCACCAGTCATTTGCGGCGACAGCGAGATCGTACAATAAAACATCATCGCAGGAATAATAAAAATCGATGATGCCACTGAAATTTTCTCTACCTTTTTCGCCATGCCACAGTGCATTATCGCGAAACAAATCCGCGTGGATAACACCGCGTGGTAAGTCAGCATGACGTTTTTCTTTTTGAAAATGTACTTCTTCATCAAGTATTCTGGCTTCACTCCCAGAAAGTTTTTCCATGACTTTAAGCGCTGTTTGCTGGCACCAGGCTGGTCCACGCGGGTTGTTTTGCCGGCTTTTAAAACTTAATCCGGCAGTATGCATTTTTCCCATTGCTATGCCGAGCTGCTGACAATGGTTAACGGTGGTTTTGATAATGCTGCCACCGTTTAAGCGTTCAACCAGGGCGATAGGTTTATTTTTAAATTTACTTAGGTAATTACCCTGTTTATCCGCAACAGGGTTTGCGCTGGGTACCTGATGGTCAGCCAGGTGGTGCATTAAGTTGAGGTAATATTGCATTTCCTCAAAACTGTGCTGCTCAAAAATGGTTAATACAAATCGACCAGATGTTGAATTTACAAAGTAGTTGGTGTTTTCGATGCCGTCGCTGATGCCCTGATAGTCCAGCAGTTCGCCGACGTCATAATTTGAGAGAAAGCTTTTGAGTTCGTTCTCTTCGATGATTGTATATACAGACATAAAAAATTCAGGGTGTGAATTAGTGGATGGCGTTTTTAGTTGAAGGTGATTTTAGCGTATATCCGTGATTTAAAAAATGTTAGTCCGCAAATGAAGACAATAAACGTAAATTAAAGTAAGGTTTATAGCATTTGCTTTATATTGACGTGTATTTACTATGCGCTTTCCTGCGCTACGCCCTTCGGGCTGCACTTACGTACATTCAAAACGCCCCCGACATTTTAGTGCGAAAAAGAGAATTACAAAGATGGCTATTAAAGCCCCTCGCTGTTTGCGATAATCACCAGTCTAAAATAACCAGTCAATTGAGTGCCCACATACAATGTCAGATAAAAAACCGCCACTTGTTCTTGTTGATGGCTCGTCTTATTTATTTCGCGCATTTCACGCACTGCCGCCTTTAACCAACAGTAAAGGGCAGCACACGGGTGCGGTATATGGGGTGATAAATATGCTCAATAAACTGGTGGCAGAATATAAACCCAAGAAAATCGCAGTGGTTTTTGATGCCAAAGGCGATACCTTTCGTAATGACTTATATAAGGATTACAAGGCAAACCGCCCGCCAATGCCAGATGATCTAAGGGGTCAGATTGCGCCGTTACACGAACTGGTAGAGGCATTGGGTTTTCCCATGGTTATCGTTCCCGGTGTTGAGGCGGATGATGTTATCGGTACTTACGCCAGACAGGCCACCGAGCAAAAAATCGACACCCTGATCTCAACTGGCGATAAAGACCTGGCGCAACTGGTTAATCCACATGTGACATTAATTAATACCATGAATAACCTGGTGATGGATGAAGCCGGCGTAATGAATAAATTTGATGTGCCGCCGAGCGCGATTGTTGATTATCTGGCATTGATGGGTGATACCTCGGATAACATTCCCGGGGTGCCTAAAGTGGGACCTAAAACCGCAGCAAAATGGTTAAAACAGTATGAAACACTGGATAATCTGGTAGCACACGCTGATGAGATTAAGGGCAAGGTGGGCGAAAGTTTACGCGACAACCTGCATCTGTTGCCGCTGTCCAGAGAGCTAACCACGATAAAATGTGATGTGGAACTTGAGCATGGCATTTCAGATCTGGCCATGCGGCCGGCAGAAACGGATAAGCTCAAACAACTGTATACCGAGCTGGAATTTAAAACCTGGTTGTCGAATTTGTCCATCCTTAGGTCCGCAAACGGTGCATCCATGCACCACTACTCTGCAAATGATTCTACAGTGGCAGATGCTCCGACAGCAAAGGTGTTGCGCGAAGCTAACTATGAGACCGTGCTGGATAAACCTGCTTTTGATCGCTGGTTAAAGAAGCTTAAGACTGCCGATCAGTTTGCCTTTGATACTGAAACCACCAGTCTGGATTACATGAAAGCGCGCATTGTTGGTGTATCTTTTGCTGTTGAAGTGGGCGAGGCTGCTTATGTGCCGTTTGCTCATGATTACATGGATGCTCCTGAGCAACTGAGTGAGCAGGATGTACTGGGTGCTTTAAAGCCATTACTGGAAGATGCAGGCAAACACAAGATTGGTCAGAACCTGAAATATGATGCCCACGTATTAGCTAATCATGGCATAAGCTTAAAGGGTATAACACAGGACACCATGCTGGAATCATATGTGCTGGATTCCACCCAGCGCCACAACATGGATGATATGGCATTGCGGTTATTAGGACGCAGCACCATACACTTTGAAGATATTGCCGGCAAAGGTGCGAAACAGCTGGCTTTTAACCAGGTCGACCTGGAGCTGGCCGGGCCTTATGCAGCTGAAGATGCTGACATCACTCTACAGCTTCACCAGAAATTACATGCTGAGCTTGAAAAAGTACCCACCCTGAAAAGTGTTTATCTGGACATTGAATTACCGCTACTTGGTGTGCTGCTCAACATTGAACGTAACGGTGTGAAAATCGATGTGATCATGCTTGAGGCGCAGAGCAAACAGCTGGCAAAACGCATGAAAGAGGTCGAGTTGCAGGCTTATGAAGAAGCGGGTGAAACTTTTAACCTGGCATCGCCTAAACAGCTGAGTATGATCCTGTTTGAAAAACTTGCTATACCTTCATCAAAAAAAACCAAAACAGGTCAGTACTCGACGGCAGAAGACGTGCTGCAGGAACTGGCTGCAGATTATGCCTTGCCAAAGCTGCTGCTCGAGCACCGCAGCTTAAGCAAGTTGAAATCGACCTATACCGATAAGTTACCGTTGCAGATTAATGAAAAAACCGGGCGGGTACACACTTCCTATAATCAGACCGTTGCTGCTACTGGTAGATTGTCTTCGACAGACCCTAATTTGCAGAATATTCCTATTCGTAGTGAAGAAGGACGACGGATTCGTCAGGCTTTTGTTGCGCCGAATGGGTATAAGATGATGGCTGCGGATTATTCACAGGTTGAGCTGCGCATCATGGCGCATTTATCGCAAGATGAGAGCTTGCTAAAAGCTTTCTCTGAAGGCATTGATGTGCATCGTGCGACCGCCGCTGAAGTGTTCGGCGTACCACTTGGTGAGGTTGAAAACGAGCAGCGCCGGGCGGCTAAAGCCATTAACTTTGGCCTGATATATGGCATGTCAGCTTTTGGTCTGGCAAAGCAGTTAAATATCGGCCGCTATGAAGCACAGGATTATATCGATGTTTATTTTGCGCGATACCCTGGAGTGAAAGCGTATATGGATAAAACCCGCGAACAGGTTATGTTGAAACCGTTTATGGCAGGCGTTTATATTTACCAGAGATTAACTCGAGAAATGGGCAGCGTAGGCAGTATGCCGAACGTACTGCGATCAACGCGCCGATGCAGGGAACAGCGGCGGATATCATCAAGCGCGCCATGATCTCGGTGGACAGGGCATTGTCTGCAAGCAAGCTTGATGCAAAAGTTGTTATGCAGGTGCACGATGAGCTGGTAGTCGAAGTGCGGACAAAAGATGTTGAAGCATTGGCTAATTTACTCAGGGTAGAGATGGAACAGGCTGCTGCACTGAGCATTCCACTAGTGGTTGATATTGGTGTTGGCAATAACTGGGACGAAGCGCACTGAGTCTTGTCCACCTGGTGGCTCTATTTGCTTAAATTTACACAGTGAGCAGAGTGATTTTGGTGCAAGCAGTGTAAAATTTTGACAAATTAATGGTTTGCGTAAACTTATTGCCTTTTAAGGTTGCTATTGTTATTTAACCAGTTGATTTTTATCGAATTTATTTTGAATTCATGTAAGCATTCATGACCGTTTGTCGGTTATCCAGTTTTTTTTTCGCCAATTTTTTGACATATTCACTGCATAGTCTTTAATCATTATAAAGATTACGATTAATCTTTTACTGGTTTTGACAGAAGTGCTTTTTTGTGAATACGTTGTAGCCCGGCGTAGGCCCGCTCCCTCCCCATTGCGGGCCATCGGAACCGGCATCCCCAATCCGGTTCCACCTTTGTTGCCCGGCCTTTTGGCCGGGTTTTTTTATTGGAAAAGAAAATCAAAAATTTTTTTTTGCCGCGAATAACGCAAAGTGCACAAAGAAAAGCATTATAAGTTTTTAAACATTTGCGTCTTTTGCGTTATTCGCGGCGAATTTTGTTTCTGAATTTAGTTTGTTAGTTCCAGCCAGCTATTTAGTTTACCCACCAGCTCGTCCAGCCCGGTTTTTTTCAGTGCGGAAAAAGTCTGGACGCTGGCATCGATACCGGCATCTTTAAGCTGTTTTTGTGTCTGTAATTTGCTGTTTTGCTGTGCACCGCGTTTGATTTTGTCAGCTTTAGTTAATAATACATGAGCCGGTAACTGGTAATGATGGCACCACTTCAGCATTTGCCAGTCATAATCGTTTAATGGGTGACGAATATCCATGATGACGACCAGGCCGTTAAGTGCCTGTTGTTCACTTAAATATAACGTCATCAGCTTTTCCCATTCATTTTTTATCGCCAGCGGGACTTTGGCAAAGCCATAACCGGGTAAATCGACCAGCCGGCGTTGCTCGTCAAGCTCAAAAAAATTAACCAGGCGGGTGCGTCCCGGGGTTTTGCTGGTGCGAGCTAAGCCTTTGTTATCACATAAGGTGTTAATAGCGCTGGATTTTCCTGCATTAGAGCGTCCGGCAAAGGCGACCTCGTAACCGTTGCAGGGAAATTGTTTCACATTGCCTGCGCTGATAAGAAACTGTGCCTGGCGATAATAACGATTGTCTATGGCGGGAGTTTTTGCTGGTTTGTTCATTTGCGGGTATTTTACCTGGGGAATCTCTGATTAAGTTAATTAGACTTAGGCGCAGGAAGAATTGTTCGTATCTTACTCGAAGATCGCGGCAATAGAATAACTATTACCACTCACTTCGAGTAAGATACGGGCGATTTTAACAAGTCTAAAACAATTGGACTTGATCAGAGCTTCCCCTGGTTAGCTGTGTTATAGATATATCGGTATATTAAATAATAAGAGAGGTCTGATATTGAAGGAAAGTTGATAGTGGTGTAAAATCTGGCCACTTTTTTGCCTTTTTAGGGCTTAATATGTTTGGAGTTCAAACAATGAAAAAAATAATTTTAGCCGGCATCGCGCTGTTTTTTTTAACCTCGGCAGCTGCAATGGCAGGTGATGCGGCGGCAGGCAAGACTAAGTCAGCCGCATGTGGCGGTTGCCATGGTTTCGATGGTAATAGTCCGATTGCAACGTACCCAAAACTTGCCGGTCAAAATGAAGCTTACATTGTTAAACAGGTTAAAGACTATAAAGCTAACACAACACGGAAAAATGCGATTATGTTAGGTATGGTTGCGGCAGTATCGGATGAAGATGCGGCGGATATCGGTGCTTATTTCCAGGCACAAAGTCTCAGTCAGGCAGCAACGTTTGATGAAGCAAAAGCGGCCGCAGGTCGTGAGCTTTATAAAGGCGGTAATTTACAAACCGGCATTCCTGCCTGTCAGGCATGTCACGGTCCTATGGGTAGCGGTACGGCTGGTATCGGTTATCCACAGTTAGGTGGCCAGTATGTTGAATACACACTGGCGCAGCTAAAAGCGTTTAAAGATGGCACCCGCAGTAACGATGATAAAGAATTGATGCGTTCAATTGTTGAAAAATTGTCTGATGAAGAGATGGATGCGGTTGCCAACTATATTGCCAGTCTTAAATGATTTCTGTGATAATCCTCGCTTAGTGTCAGGCATGACAGAAAGGGACTGCTTAGAAATGGACTGCTTAGAAAAGGATGGCTTAGGTCATCCTTTTTTATGTCCATGGATGGACGGTATTCCGCAAAGAGCCAGGAAGGCGGTGCGGTTATGTTCATGGATGGACGGGCTGAAAATTGCTCCTGCATTTTCCGCACTCCCCACTTCCATGTGGGTCGTTTCCGCAAAGAGCCAGGAAGGCGGTGCAGTTGTGTTTAGTAATATGGTTACTGAAATATTCCGCCTGAAAATGGCGTACTACTGTCATGCCGGTTTTGTCTATGCTTGAAGTTCAGTCATTAGAATGTGTACGTGATGATCGCCTGTTGTTTAGTGATTTAAGCTTTACAGTGGCTGCAGCCGAAGTGTTGCAGATCGAAGGCTCAAATGGTTGCGGTAAAACCAGCCTGTTACGAATAATCTGCGGTTTGCGTCTGGCAGAGGCTGGTCAGGTGTTATGGCGTGGCGAAATGATTCAGGCAAACCGGGAAGATTATTATGCCAACATGGTTTATATTGGTCACTTACCGTGTATAAAAGCGGAGCTGACGGTGATGGAAAATGTGCGTGCGCTGCTGGATACGCGTTCGCTATCGGTGGTGGATGCGGTCATCGAAGCGGCTTTGGCGAAAGTCGGACTGGCCAGCTACGAAGACGTGCCGGGTAAGGCCTTGTCTTCCGGCCAGCGCCGTCGAATTTTGCTGGCCTTTGTAGATTTAGCCCGGGCAAAGTTATGGCCTTTAACTGCGCTTGACGTGCAGGGTGTGGCATTGATGGAGTCCATGATAGTAGAGCACCGGGCAGCAGGCGGCAGTGTGATTTTTACAACGCACCATGGTATGCAACTGGATTGTGAAATGTCTTCGGTTCGGCTTGGCCGGGCCAAGGGGTTATAAGCGGATGTTAAACGCCTTTTATCACTTATTAATCCGTGATTTACGCCTGGCATTGCGTAATCGCCATGAGCTGGCCAATCCGCTGATTTTTTTTGTTTTAGTGGTGACCCTGTTTCCACTGGCTGTGACGCCAACCTCGGAAGCTCTACGGGCCATGGCCCCGGGAGTGATCTGGGTTTCGGCATTACTGGCAGTGTTATTGTCACTGGATCGTTTATTCAAGCAGGATTATGAAGACGGTTCGTTGGATCAGCTGATGTTAAGCCCAAATCCATTAATGATTCTAGTGCTGGCAAAGGTGCTGGCGCACTGGTTATTAACCGGGTTGCCTCTAGTTATTATTGCGCCGTTACTGGGTTTATTTATGTCGTTGCCGGCATCGGCGGTTGAGGTATTGATTTATAGCCTGTTACTTGGCACGCCGGTATTAAGTTTAGTTGGTGCGATTGGCGTATCTTTGACAGTAGCAGTGAACCAAGGCGGAGTATTGTTGTCTTTAATTATCTTGCCATTATATATACCAATTTTGATATTTGGTGCAAATGCAGTGGATGTGGCAGCCGATGGTTTATCTGTCAGAGGGCAATTATTGTTTTTAGCTGCTGTGTTAGCATTGGCGCTTTCGCTGGCACCGCTGGCAACCTCGGTTGCATTACGCATAACGGCGTCGCGCTAGCGTTAAACCTTTAAGTTTTATAATATAGCCCGTTTTTAGATTTGGCCCTATGATTTAATTGATATTATGTGGAACTGGATACAACGTTTTTCATCACCTAAGCACTTTTACAGCATGTCTGCGCCATTAATAAAGTGGTTTGCTATTAGTGCGTTATTAATCGGACTGTATGGTTTGTATCTGGGTCTGTTTGTGGCGCCAACGGATTATCAGCAGGGTGAAAGTTATCGCATTATCTTTATTCATGTACCGTCTGCATGGATGTCGCTGTTTATCTATATGGTGATGGCCGTTTCTGCTGGCATCGGCATTATCTGGCAAATTCGACTGGCTGATATGGTTGCTGCCGCCAGTGCACCCATTGGCGCGTCCTTTACTTTTCTCGCACTGGTGACGGGCTCATTATGGGGAAAGCCGATGTGGGGCGCCTACTGGGTATGGGATGCGCGCTTAACTTCTGAACTGATTTTGTTGTTTTTGTATTTGGGTTACATGGCCTTACAATCGGCAATAGATGATCAGCGTAGCGCTGATAAAGCCAGTGGTCTTTTAGCAATTGTCGGCGTGGTGAATATTCCAATCATTCACTACTCTGTTGAATGGTGGAATACGCTACATCAGGGTGCAACCGTGGCTAAATTTGACAAACCATCAATGCATATCGATATGTTGATACCACTGTTGCTGATGGCGGTGGCGTTTAAGTTATTTTATGCCGCAGTGGTTCTGGTGAGAACGCGAAATGAGGCATTATACCGTGATCGCAACCGCCGATGGGTTAGAGAATTAGTAGAGAAGCTATAGAGTGAAGCCTTATGGAGGCCTGATGGTGAGAAGCGATAGTGAGAAGCGATAGTGAGCAGCGATAATGATCAATGATAATAAAAGCGGTAACATATGAACTGGTCTGAATTTTTTGATATGGGCGGTTATGCGTTTTATGTATGGACATCTTATGCGCTGACGTTAATTGTTGTGGTCGCCAACATAGTATCGCCGATAATGCAGCGTAAAAAAGCCATAAAGCGTATTAAACGTGCGATTAAAAGAGAAAATATTGAGCTGGCAAAACAGAAATAAAACATTAGAAGTATAAATATTATGAATAAAAGAAGTCGTCGAAAAGTATTGATTTTAGCGGTTGTATTCGGGGTTGCGATAGCAACAGTGTTAGGTTTAACTGCATTTGAAGAAAACCTGCTGTATTTTTACAGCCCGACACAGGTGAAAGCCGGTGAAGCACCACAGACACATTCGTTTCGTGTCGGTGGGCTGGTGGTTGATGGCAGCGTAAAACGTGCGCCAGACAGTTTGATGGTGCAGTTTGATGTCACTGATAATGTAGAGAGCATGACGGTCGAATATACCGGTATTCTGCCGGATCTGTTTCGTGAAGGACAGGGCATCGTTGCCATGGGCAGTTTTGCGGCGGGTGGTAACTTTGTCGCTGACGAAGTCCTGGCGAAACATGATGAAAATTATATGCCACCGGAAGTGGCTGATGCCCTGAAAGCCGCAGAGCAAGCAGCGAAAAATGCCGCAAAGGCAAAGCCAGCAGGAAGCTAGACCGGAAAAATATAAATAGAAATCTACCTGTTAAATTTAAGCAACAATTCACTCTAAAAAGAGGCTAAGCCTATGATTCCTGAACTTGGACATTTTGCCTTAATTGCTATTTCCATTGTGCAAAGCGTGGTGCCGTTGATAGGCGCAGCAAAAAATAATACGAGCTTAATTTCAATAGCAAGGCCTGCCGCACTGAGCCAGCTTTTGTTTGTCGGCCTGGCTTACGCAGCATTGACGCATGCTTTTATTGTGCATGATTTTTCTGTGTTATATGTGTCACAGCACTCTAATCTTGTGCAGCCATTAATGTATCGAATTTCCGGTGTCTGGGGTTCACATGAAGGTTCATTATTACTGTGGTCGTTAATTCTTTCTCTGTGGACGGTAGCAGTAGCGGTTTATAGTCGAAACCTGCCCGAGGTATTAATGGCACGAGTGCTTGCGGTGATGGCCATGATCAGCACAGGTTTTTTATCGTTTATGTTGTTTACCTCTAATCCATTTGAGCGCATTTTTCCGACTCCACTTGATGGCAGTGAACTAAACCCTTTATTGCAGGATCCGGGTTTAATCATACATCCCCCGCTGTTATATATGGGCTATGTTGGTTTCTCGGTTGCTTTTGCTTTTGCTGTTGCCGCCTTGCTCGGTGGCAAACTGGATGCCACCTGGGCGCGCTGGTCTCGTCCGTGGACCACTATTGCCTGGAGCTTTTTAACCATAGGCATTGCCTTAGGTAGCTGGTGGGCTTACAACGAACTGGGCTGGGGCGGCTGGTGGTTCTGGGATCCGGTAGAAAATGCCTCGTTCATGCCATGGTTAGTAGGTACCGCATTAATTCATTCGCTGGCCAGCACAGAAAAACGCGGTGTATTTAAAAGCTGGACCGTATTGCTGGCGATACTGGCCTTTTCATTAAG